>OBEQ010240437.1_pt1 | contig 20077 bp, 19 predicted proteins | sample 1670901 | NCBI WGS metagenome assembly OBEQ01 (sample SAMEA104232315, study PRJEB22302) | groundwater metagenome | biome: forest; feature: aquifer; material: groundwater | place: USA | collected 2011-08-07 | depth 5.4 m
ATCACGCCATTTGCTTTTGCAATATGGCTTATGGATGATGGAGCGCGGGACAAGAATCAACTTCGATTGAATACCCAATCATTTTCTTTTGAAGAAAATGTGAGGCTGATCCATATCTTAGAGGCTAAACTTGGAATAACGGCAACCATTAATCGTGACAAAGATCGTCATCGGTTAAGGGTTTGTGCGACGAGTATGCCGCGTGTGCGGCAACTGGTGGCGTCGTTTATCATTCCAAGCATGCAATACAAACTTTCCCTGTAACGACTTCAGGTAAGCCACGTAAAAGCGCAAGCGCTCTACGTGGCAAGGGCGATTCACACATCGTTCCCCTGAGATTCTTCAGAATTTGAAAGAAGTCTGAATGAAGAATAATACGTTGCCATCCTGAAAAGGATGATGGGATAGTCTACATCATAAGAAATTATGACATCAATGCCACATCGACGACCAGGTTTGGCACCTCGATGTCGGCCCATCGCATCCTGGGGCTGGAGAAGGTCCCAAGGGTTAGGCTGTTCGCCTATTAAAGCGGTACGCGAGCTGGGTTCAGAACGTCGTGAGACAGTAGAGTCGTGCTGTCTATAAATTTGACTATATGCTGGAAACTCTGAACGAATCCCGCAAGGAGCGGGACTCAAAGAATCTCACGCTACGTGGCTTACGATCAGATCGTGGGTTGCGTGAAAATGCGCTGAGTGCAGACAATCAGCAGGGAAGATTAAGAAAAAAGAAGATGCATCCATGGTATGTCAGTGGCTTTGTCGATGGAGAAGGAAGTTTTCACATCGCGATCTATCAAGATCCGAGCGTAAAAACGGGGTGGAGAATCATCCCGGAATTCCACGTTTCCCAGCGGGAAACTAGTAAACATGTCCTCGAAGAACTCATCGAGTTTTTCGAATGTGGATACATGAAACAGAACCATCGAACAAATCCTCGCGATGTAACATGGGTATACGTTGTCAGAAACCGAGAGGATCTCTTAAAAAGGATCATTCCATTTTTTGAGAAGTACCATCTGCGGACAGAGAAACGACAAGATGCCGCTATGTTCTCGCGAATTATCAGAATGATGATCGAGAAAAAACATTGTGAGCCTAAGGGCTGCGAGAGAATAAAAAGTCTCGCTTACACAATGAACGGCAACGGTCGCTATCGAAAACAACGGATAAACATTAACCAAACTTAAAACCCTCAGAGACTATACGTCGAACTCTAATTTTTAGAGAAGATATAGTCCGATCTGCATGGCGACATGCAGACCCCGTAAGAAATTGCGGGGCGCCATAGAGCATCGGAAGTAATGGAAATGGTTAGCAAAGTAACAACTTGTCGGTCTCCTGTCTACTGCGCGCGCGGAACATTGAGAGAGCGATTCCTTAGTACGAGAGGACCGGGAATCACGAACCTCTAGTGTACCTGCTGTTCTACCAAGGGCATCGCAGGGTAGCTACGTTCGGCACGGATAAACGCTGAAAGCATCTAAGCGTGAAGCCGTTCTCAAGATTAATGTTCGTCATAGGACCCTCCGAGACGAGGAGGTTGATAGGTGGTAGGTGTACAAGTCGCGAGACTTTGAGCCGAGCCATACTAATCGTCCAATGCTTCGGCCATCCAGGTGATGGCGAGCAAGCAAAATGTAAGTATGGACGCTGTAACAAAGGCAGTCATGTCTTGTACGCATAGTATATTGATTCGAAGCCAACCAACGGTTGAGCCCTCGACCTCCTCATCTCTAAACGTGTGATGATAAGGCCGGTGGCCCAAGCGGTGGGGAAACACCCGTTCCCATCCCGAACACGGAAGTTAAGCCCACCAGCAGCGATGGTACTTGGACCCAACCCGGTCCTGGAAGAGTAGCCCGTCGCCGGAACAAAAAGCCTCAGTAGAAATACTGGGGTTTTGTGTTTGTGCGAGGCTTAAAAAAATGATGAGGGCAAGGCATCTACGATCTCACTGAGATGGCGAGTATTTTGCAACAGGGAAGCGAGATACGTATCGGTCGTTTTCTGCCACAGATGGTTTTTACCAAGCTCTACGGCTCGCATGAGGCCGGCGTCAAGATCATGTTGCCAACCGATAGTGTTTTTGGTGTCAGGTCCGCTTTTCATCGCTGTACAAAGCCACAAAGCCAAGACACGTCTCATGGTTGATCGGTTGAACTCACGTTTTTACCTAAGATAAGCCGTAAAATACGGACCAGACACCAGATTCCAGACACCAGATTTTTATCTTCTTTCTTTGTCCTTATTGCCCTCTGCTGTAAGGATAGGCCGTGTGCGTTTCTCTCCTCTGGAGTGGATGCACGCGATCTTGTTTGTTATGACCGGTATCAGGTCCGGCATGTCTCTCTGTTTGAGCACCATTCGTTTCGAAGACAGCCGGAAAAAAATAACGCACTCCTGGGCAAGCACGTAGTAACGTTGTCGCCCCGCGGAGTGCGCGAGAGTCTGTCTTTAGGCATGCTTCCAACCCAGGAGTGGCGTCAGTGGTTATAGCAGATCCTGATGTACCGCTTCCTGTTCTTTTCTATCTCGGGAAGCTGTGTACGGCACAGGACGCAAAATCGCGTTTTGGGTTTAGTAGAGCGCTTCTCACAGATGAAGCAGATCTCCTGGCGAGCGAGTTGCATGGGAGCGCTGCAGTATAGACAGAAACCCGCCAAGTTTCCGTACTTCCTCCGCTGGCTGGAGAGAGGCTCGCGACCATGTAGTTCGCTCGAAGCGGTGCCCGTCTTGGTTCTTTTGGCGAGAAGCTCGGTAGCGATGCGTTCCGCAGCTGCTTTGAGCCAGAATACTCCGTAGAGTTCATGGCGGTACTGCTCATCTTCTTGAAGCGCTGCGGCGATCTTGGGGAGAAGACGGCTCGTACGATCTCGGTAGTGGCCGGTTTTTTCATCTGGTTCACGACGGAGAGCCACTATCGGTGGATCGTAACCCGGAGAAGGTGTGAAGAGCGCCTTGTGCGCTAGTCCGGTGACGACATTCTTGGGGTCGAACGTCAGAAAGTTCGCAGAATCCGACTCCCCCGTCTCGAGGTCGGAGAGCCAGAGCTTGGTGTTCTCCATATCGATGGTATAGAGAATCTTCGCACGACCAGCGTGCTCGACGATGCAGCCGATACGCAGATGAGCTGCGCGCATGAGCTCAGTGATCCTGGCACCATCACGCTCGAAATTGATGTATCGCGCCCAGGCGGATCGGGTGCTTTTCGAAGCCTCCCACACGAGTTCGTTGGGAGTCTCTCCCAGATCGAGCCGTGCCTGAGTGCGGCGATCACGAGCACGCTGCAGAATGTCTTCAGCCTCTTTCCGCGTTGCCCTCTCGGGAATGTGGGATCCGAGAGCCTTGGCCTGCCTACGTAAAAGGCTCAAATCACTTCTGTTCGACATAAACTTCCTCCTCTTGATCCGTTCGTAGACGTTCTACAAAAGAGCATTTTGTGTACTCACTTTACGTACGCTTCAACTACAGAGTTGTATGGTACAAGATAAGCCACAAACCAAAAAGGCTATTTTAAATATCTATAGGTTTTTGTGTTTTTGGTGTCAGGTCCGCTTTTCATCGCTGCACAAAGCCACAAAGCCAAGACACGTCTCATGGTTGATCGGTTGAACTCACGTTTTTACCTAAAGATAAGCCATAAAATACGGACCAGACACCAGATTCCAGACACCAGATTTTTATCTTCTTTCTTTGTCCTTATTGCCCTCTGCTGTAAGGATAGGCCGTGTGCTTTCTTCTCCGTGTGGAGTAGATGCACGCGGTCTTGTTTATATAAAAATATTAAGGACAGCGATCAAAACACGTGGGTTGAAATTTCTTGGTCCCACAGAGACCAAGAAATTTGCTATACTGCTTAAAAGCAAGATAATTTTGCTGGGTCGGATTGATATTTGTACAAATCTTCATTATGTTTGAAGCAAAACCATCGCTAAACCTTATCAAAGGTGGTAAGGGTTCTTCGTTGAATGAGGCGCCAAGTAATGACAACGCGCAAGGGGAAGAAAGTAGGCAAGGGAAAGCCGAAAAATCTTCGCTACGACTTGTTGAAAAAAATGGGGGGGGTTCTTCGAGATCTCCTGATGTACGAGCGATGTTGGATAGGGCACCGAGCAATGATAACGCACAGGGCAAAGCGGAAAAACCAGCAGCACGCACGGCAAAAGAACAAGAGTTTTACGTCAATTCTCGTGTATTTCAGCGCCAAGGCTTGGGTGAGGCAATGGGGGTAAACAAGGCCGAGCAAACGGCGTTTCAAGCGCTTATTGATGAGTCGACGGCGTATCTTGCTGGTGAAGGGGTGAAGCTCAAATCGATGTTGGAAAAGCAGATAATGCTTGAATCAAAGCAAAAAGCGCTTGAAAACCAACAGAAGAAAAATCAAGAATCTTGGTTGCACGGCATACTCGCTCGAGGCTCCGGCACTGATGTAAGCAATCAAGCAGAGGTTCTTTCTTTGCAGAAAACCATACAAGAAAACAAAGATACAATGGACATGATAGGAAAGGCGCAGGAGGAATTAAAACAACTTATAAAACAAAAACAGAGTATCGATGCAAAGCAAGCGGGATGGGAAAAGCAAGCACAGGATCTTGACGCAGAGATCGCGCAAGAAACGATCGTCGAACTTCCTGCAGAAGATCTAGAAATAGATATGGACGCGGAGCTTGATGCAATGAGTGAACAGGACTTGATGAAGCAGCAAGAAAGCTTAAAAAAGGAGGCCGAGACTTTGCGCCAAAAGGCTGGAACCTGTCAGGACAAGCAGAACAAGATGAATCTTGTCGCGAATGATCTGTTTGATGCATTAGGTCAGTTGCCGGATGAGCTGAATGGATTACGCGAGAAGCTCGTACAAATCGGGAAGGATTACAATGATGATGAAGATGCTTTACAGAAAACGCGTGAGCGACAAAAGGCGCTTTCTACGTCTAGATGGTTGCGGTTTCGGCATCAAGCAGAGCTCAAGACCTTGACCCAGGATATAGCTCAGTTTGAGCATGCGCTCAAAAAGCTTGACCAACAGTTCCTGAAGACGCAACAAGAGATTGAAGTCGCGTATAAAGATCCTGTTCTAAAAATAAAAGAACATCAAAAAGCGGAAATGGATGAAGAAATAAACGGACTTTCAAAACAGCTCTTTACCTTAGAAGAGCGTTTGCGGGCTAATAGCGACGAGCAAGCGCAGATTCAAGCGAGCCTTGCTCGACGGCCTCCTCCGGCCGTAAAGTCCAATGTCATCCCTATCTTTCGTGGACAAAAAGACGAACCAGCGCCCCAACAAGCGAACCCAGGTATGCGACGACGGGCGGCTTAAGGGCATTTGATGTACGGTGTGTGAATTATGAAGCGTAAAAAGATTGTCGTCATGGGTGGCGGTACGGGGACGTTTACGGTACTTTCTGGGCTTAAACACTATCCAGTAGATCTCTCTGCAATCGTTTCTATTGCGGATAACGGGGGATCTACAGGTATTCTTCGTGATGAGCTTGGTGTCCTTCCGCCAGGGGACACGCGTCAATGTTTAGTGGCGCTTTCTGCGGGTGACGATGTATTACGCAACCTTTTTACCTATCGCTTTGCAGAAGGATCTCTTGCGGGGCATAATTTTGGCAACCTGTTTCTTTCTGCGCTCGAAAAAGTCACAGGAGATTCACTTTCAGCTGTTCGAGAAGCGCACCGCATCTTAAATGTAAAGGGGCGTGTGATTCCTGTTGCTTCTCGATCTACGCATCTTTTTGCGGAGCTCGAAGATGGAAAAGTGATCGAAGGAGAGCATGCGATTGATGAGATGGATGGCGAACGTGCACCTATTGCTCGTTGTTTTTTGTCTCCATCCGTAGAAGCGAACCCAGACGCGCTCGAAGCGATCGAGTCTGCAGATGCGGTGATCCTTGGACCCGGTGATCTGTATACGAGCATTATGCCCATCTTATTGGTTCACGGCATTCGTGAAGCGCTGGCTCAAACGAACGGACGACGTATCTATGTGTTGAATCTTGTAACGAAGCACGGCGAAACAGATGGGTATACAGCCAAAATGTACGCCGATGTGATGGCTGCAGCATTGGCACCAGGCACATTGAACACGATTCTTGCTAACAATGAGCGTCCTGCGGAGTCGATTTTGGCTCGCTATGAAAAAGCTCACGAATTTCCGGTGGTTGATGATCTGCAAAACACGAGCTATCACACTGTTCGTGCCCCGCTTTTATCAAATGATATCCAAGAGCCGAAGCCAGGAGATCATGTACATCGAAGTCTGCTTCGTCACGATCCAGTCAAGCTCGCTGAAGCTATTTTGAGTTGTTTAGGGTGATTGCTTTTATTCACATATTAAGCCTGTTGCCATATATGCTCCAGCCCAAAACGTCACTTTTGGCCAAACCCTAGGTAAAATATTTTTGGCTTAGCTTAGGCTAAAACAAAAATATTTTACCTTCGGCTTTGTCTCAAATTTGCCATTTTGGATCAAGAAACATATATGGCAACAGGCTTAATAGTGTATGAGCTAGTACAAGACTTTTTCACCTTTGATCAAACGAACCAAAGCGACAATAAGTGCAATCACAAGAAGGATATGAATAAGGCCTCCCATTGTATAAGAAGTCACGACACCGAGCAGCCACAACACGACAAGAATAACAACGATGGTCCAAAGCATAGAGATGGGAAATACGAGTAATGAGAAAAAAGAAAAAGATATTCGCGCAGAGAGAATTAGATCGTTACATACGCTGAAGCGTTTTACTGAGGGCAGTTAATAACGAATTACGACGTTCAAGCTGTATGTAGACTCGCTTCCCATCTCGCTTTTTTTTTAAGACGTGGGCATGAACCATGAGTCGTATGTGTTGCGAGGCTAAGGGGAGTGAGATGTCGAGAATCTTGGCGATGTTTCCGACGGAGAAATGAGGCGAGCCAATGAGTAGGAAAAAGATACGATAGCGGTTCGTATCACTGAGAATCTTAAAGAGGGTCGAGACGCTCAGATCTTTTTTGGTAAATCGTTTTCGATACCTCTGTATCTCTCTTTGATTAAGCATAAATTATACAATTAAATAATTATGTAACTGTATTACTATGACTATAGCACGTTTTTGTCAAAGGGTATACGGTGAAGACGGGTCTAGCCAGATAGAGACTCACCTGTCTGATGCAGGTTCTGCACAGCCCTACGTTCATGGGTTGGTAGGAGCATGCGTAGGACCCGTTGTTTCTTCGCTGACGGAACGAGCGGCATTAAGCCTGTTGCCATATACACTCCAGCCCAAAACGTCATATGTGGCCAAACCCTAGGTAAAATATTTTTGGCTTAGCTTAGGCTAAAACAAAAATATTTTCCCGTCGGTTTTGTCTCAAATCTGCCATTTTGGATCAAGAAGCATATATGGCAACAGGCTTACTACAAATCGCTCAAGTCTCATCTAGGCTTCTCAAAAAGTCCTACGAAGACCGTGGAAACACAAATCATTTTTTTTGCTTCCATTTACGCGTATATGAAACTTGAAAAACTCAAGATGAAAACAGGGCTTAATCGCTTAACAGTGTCAGGTATTTTCCTACCATTTACTCCCCATCGCCTGACTCCTGACCATCTTTAGGAATGGCTTCAAATTTTTTACCGGTAACAAGTACGCGATCTAATATTTGACCAAAAACTTCACAGAGACGCTCGTTTGATACTTGAATTGTTTTATACGGCTCTACGGCTGTTCCAAGGCCATGAGTAAATCCTTCCATCGCAGCTTGAACGACATCCGCTCTCGAATCCCGCCTCATGTTGTATCCGTGTGAGTCCATAGCATGAATGAGCTTCTTGGTGGAAATGACAATATCCCTCATGTCTTTCACGAGACAGTTCGGTAATCTATATTCCTGGTTTAAAGCCCTATAAACGTTTGCGCCATCAGCCCAGTAAGCCTTCCCCGATCGAGTACGCAGAACTTTGCCAACGGAATCCAAATCAACTACCTCTCCAGCCAATGACAGATTTCCCATGTGAAGGAAAAGGTGACTTTGACCAGTTCTCATCAGAATACCCAAGCCCTCCCCAAACCATTTGGCTAGTTTTTTAATATAGGCTTCTCGTCCCTCAATAGACTCAAGGGAAGGTTCGTTTGATTCAGCTTCTTTATTTAGAAGCCTTTGTTCCGCTTGTAAATTCGCAATAGCCTCCTCTAGCATGAATCGAGCCTGCTCAGATGTCGCATCTTGTAAATCACGTATACGAAAAACCGACTTCATAAGACGAACTCCTACTACGGGTGAAAAATCTCTTGCCAGATCATTTTTCCATGCCCTTAAATCATCCATCTTATGTTTAATAGCGACTTTTTCTTCTAGGGACGTATCTTTTTTCGTTAAAGATTCTTTGAGCTCAGTGTATTCTGCCATGAATCTCTCCGAGGCCTCTTTCTTAAGGGCTGCGACGGATGTAAGTCGTCCCTCTTCAAGATACACAGCATCCAATCGATAAAGCCCCACAAATGCCTCAACCCTCATACCAAGAGACGCGAGCTCTTCGGATTTTTTCACCGTCGTCACGGCCATACGTTCATCGAATAGTCCCAGAGCATCATACCCCCAAGGAGTTTCTTGAGAGTTGGGGATAATATAGGCAGATGGGTAGCCGGCCAGTTCTCCTTTTTCAATTCCATCCTTCTTAGATGAATGCGTTTCTGGTTTTATAAAACCAACACCCTTTAAGTCAAATTGGCAATAAACATGCGATGCAGTTTTCTTCGTATGTACTAGAGGAGAACTTAGCGACATATCTGCACTCCTATGGTGAAAATCTATCACGCGTAATTCAAGTTCACCATCTGGATGAAGAAACACGACTAGATCTTCTGGATTGATTTCAAGCTTGGATAGCTCACGCTTTAAACTAGGATTAATATACACCTCTGTTAGAAATTTTTTTGGTATTTCTCGAAAGGTTCTTGTTTCGAACATAGTAGGTCAATCATTTCTGCTTTTTACACTCCAAACAAGTCTCGTTTGACCACTTGCCCCTATATTATATCCATTAAAATTGGTTTCTTTCGTACTCTTGAGTTCTGGACCATGGGGCCATTTCTTCTGTATCGCTAAGGCACTTATTGCAGTAATGATAGGCGCTCGATTCGATTGGTGGCCAGGACCGTCACAAAGCAAGACCATGTCCTTCTTCCCTGCTCGTGCGATCTCTGTGGCATACTCTACTGTTTTCAACACGACATCCGATGCATCCAGCCGTCGGTTAATCACTGCATCCGTTGGATTTAACGCTCGAATAACAATCGCCTTCTTGCCGTCTACTGTTATGGCCTCAATCAACAAGCAGGATCCCAACATTTCAATTGTTTTTCCCTCTTCATGTGTCATAAGCACTGCTTGTAGATCGGGATATTCATTTTTTGCAAGAGCCTCTCTCTGTTTATCATAACAAGCGGAGGCAATATCGCCAGCAAAAATACGACCTAATCCATGACAACTATAATAGTTTATATCCATTGTTTCTACCTTTTTCATTTTACTATCACTTTCTGACAACACGTTCTTCTCTGATTTTATACGCTCAATCTTTTGATCCAGTTCTCTTACGTTCAGGTCAATCGATGCGAGCGGATGTTTGACCGGCTTATCTAGTACTCCACGATTCCACATCTCAAGCAAACCAGACCGCTGTCCATGTATCTCGAATATTTTTTCTATAAGCTTTAAGAGATTTTTTGAAAATGGGACGCGACGAATCGACTGATGCGTGTTTTTAGGATCTGTGAAATGCAAAAGGCCTTCTTCTGTAAACCAATCTGACCATGCATCTAGTAATTTCTCGGACACTCCTTCCCTCGATCCGTGGAGCTCTCTCCGTATCGCTTCAATGTGACCCGGACTCTCGAGAGATACAAGCTTGAGAACGAGCAGATATACTTCTGACTTAGCCACCTGGAGTAATTCATTCCCGAATTTAGCCAAGAGTGTCTCTAATAAAATCTGCGTCAGCGTGTAAGAATCCATCTTCTCTAAACTCGAAGCGCCTAGTAGTTGCTTGAGCTGATCTAAGGAATGACTCGATTCCGAGCCCTCTTCGTTGGTCCCGAGTTTTATACTAGCCGATTCTAAGATGGACATGAGATTCTCTTCCGAACTCATGGAAGAAAACATAATCATTTTCTCGCGAAGCCTCGCGAGGGCCATCTCCATGCCTTTTTTCTTTTTCTCTTGCAGAACTGCCTGTTTTTCGTCAGAAGAAGCTGTCACCTGTAGGGTAAGCAGGTTGCTCTCAATCTCCGCAATCTCGCGAGACAACCGAACCAAGGGGCGTTCTACGATCGCAAGTGGTCTAGAAACGTCGATACTAGAAAGCGCCCCTAACTCGCCATGGAATGGCGCTAAAAAGTTTCTCAATATCTCTTGTTTTAGTAGATTTTGCTTGTCTTGCTCCAGCTTTTGAATGGCATTTGATCGTTTTTCAAATGCCTCTGCTTCAATCACACCACCCTCCAACATCGTTGTAACATCATCAAGACCAGTTTTAGGAGATTGTGTTTTTATGGTTATTTTGCGAGATCCTTTCGGATAGTACGGGGGAACAGAGGTCGCCGTTTTCCCTTGGGTTCTTTCAACGGATCGCCACTGCAGAATGATTCGCCGGCGATCATCCAGATTGCCGTAGTGGCCCGATCTAATAACGACAGAATTAAATAGCTCCATCCCGAGAGCCGTTTGCTCTACCCCATCAGGAATTCGATCCTGGACAATATCTTGTTTTAACGTATCCAGTACCTGTTCAAGATAGTTCAAGACAGAGTTTACACCCTCGATTGTTTTTAGCACCTGCCAGTCCAGAACTCTCCCATTTGCTTGATACAATGCGTTTAGTTCAGTGCGTGTTGAGAGGGGAAGTTGATCTGATAGATTGTCTTTCTTACTGAGTCGATCTTTCAGCCCCTGGAGATCAATCACGACAGAAGCGAGGCAGGGCAGGTTGACCATTCCAAAACGGCGTACGAATTCAATGAGACCGAACCTATTTGCAGCCTCCCCCAAAGGATGCTCTATGTTAATCGTTTCCACGAGGGGATCCATTTGCGTACGCCAAGGACAAAATTCTGGTCTTGCCGCCGGCCCCTTGATCGAAAGCAACTCTGGCATGAGAGCAGCGACTGGAGCAGCAGCCTCCGCCCTGCTTATCACCTTCTTTTTTGTACGCGCGTCTTTTGGTAATCCGATCGTATACAGCACGGCCCAAGCGGATGGTCTCAAAGAAGTGAATTGAGCGATATCCTCCGGAGTGCATTCAAGCTTCACTTTGCATTTTAGCAGCAAGGCTGATAGACCGTCCGAGAGCAGTCCATTCCCTGCAAGCTCAGCAAAGGCCGCCTCACGAAGGACGCCCTGTGCTGGAAGGATGCCGTATTCGGTCACTAATTCAGAGATGTAAGGGAATTCAGAGATGTAAGAGAATCTTCGGTTCTTGATCAAGCGACCGTAGGCAGCTTGTAGCCCTTCTTCCATAAGTGTCTTTCTCGTTTCTTCCGAATACATCTGACTCGATTGAGTTGTTGTGATGAATTCTACATTTTTTTTATATGCAGCCACGGTGTTCACAGAAAGCACGAGCGCAGTCCATCCGTCCGCATTCTCCAAAATCGAAGCTCTGTTAATCCCAGTAATTCTTTCAAGCTGCGCGATTTTAGCCTGTGGACCTGCGCCATGGCCATAACCCGAGTCGTTAAGATGCACAACCCACTTTATGTATCGAACGAATACCGCTCTACGCACATTAGATCCGGTGAATTCTGGCCGCACGCCCGTCAACGTCTTTACGTCTTCCATTTCTTTAAACATTTTATCGTCCGGTGCGCTTTCTAGAACTTTTGCATAACAAGAATGAACCTCGTTGGCCATCGATCCAGAAAAATCCACGGGGACTCCCAAAAGGGCTTGGAGGTTTTTAATAGTTTCAATATCAGCTGCTTCTAAACCTTGTCTGATGAGAAAAATCAATCTTTCCTGTAACTCCTCGCTCTCTTGAATGGGGTTAAAACCAACACCTCGTATTATGACATTTGTTACATCAAATAGATAACACGGATTGTGTGTAAGATTATTTTTTGTCGCTTGAATCACGACTGGATACAGCTCTGGCGAACGAAAATCGATCACTAAGCCTACAGCATTCCCAAACGTTTCTAGCTCTTCAAATTTATATTCCTCAATCAAGGTATTTCGCATTTTTAAACACGCAGCCAAAAAGGCTTTTTGCTTCACCTCCCATGGATCAATTTTTTTAGATGCTACGTTATCCTGAGGTAAGAGAAGTTTTTCTTTATAGAATTCTTCTAATCGCTTAAGATCATTTGACGGAAGAACTCCGAGGATTTTCGACAAGCGGTTGAGTAATGTATGGGGCATGTCCGCTCCATAAAACATTCTCTCGCCGAACGCCAAAGCAAAAGCTGTCTCTTCATCAACGCCAGAACGCAGGGCCTTATGTGAACGCTCAATTGAACCGAATGGGGCGGTATTAATCCAATCGATCGCTCCCCCATACGGTGTCTTCGCATATCTCCAATGAAGATCAACCGCCTTTTGACCTAAGCTCTTTTTGCCCTCATATATTGCTTCCAGATGGTCACGCTCGCGTCGTGTTTCGGTCCATAAACCCGCCGCAGTTCTTTCCAAAAGTCGTTGTTTCTCTCGCTGCATCAGAAGCCCCTCCGGAGAACGTAGGAGGGATTCATGATAGCGATGAGTGATCCGACTTATCTCAAGGCGCTGTTCAGCGTTCTGTGCCGTCTCGATATCAGCCTGATACTTACTCGATATCTCCTCCGGAATCGACGCGAAGAAGCGTTCCTCCAATCGCTTTATGTCGTGTTTATTCTGGTTCTCCACAAAAACTCTTTTCGCTTGACCAAACAGAACCTCTGGAAGTGCGTCTGCAAAATCCTGTTCATATTTGTCACACAGCGTTTGATAGACATCAGTCGCCGACTGAGCCGAGTGCTCGCCAACATTATAGTAATCATTTGCGTACTGTAGCGCGATACCTTTTAGTTTTTTTTCTAATTCCCTTTTTGCTTCACGAATACCGGTAGCCAAATCAATCTCTAATTCTTTCATGGATATTTTCGATACCTCATCCAAGAACTCTGGGCTATTTTTTAGAAATTCTACCATACGGTGTTTTTCTATTTTGTGTTTATCCCAAGTCAGAAATCTCGAGGATTGCTCCCCAAACGCTGTCTGTAAGAGCTTAACCTGTACAACCTCATGCGCGATAGCAGGCCTCGTCTCTTCGTCTGTTTTTTCAGTTTCTCCACGCACATCCACATCGTGAGAAGCGAGGTGCGCTTCTTTACGCACGTCTTTGCCAAAGCTGCCTGCCAGAGTCTCTTCATCTCCCAGAAGATTCAGTGTCTCGCTTAGGGTATTTATTCTACGACGATTACGCTCTTGTTGCTCAGAAGCCCCAGATTTTCCAATAAAGCGACGGATCATGTGTAGATCCGCTCCTTGAATTTTTCGTCTCATGCCAGCGAGTTGCTTTTTCAAGTAAGGGTCGCCCAAACGAGCCCAGGTCAACGCCTCTTCGAGAGACGTTACGTAAGAAGAATGGGGACTTCTCAGAGGGTCATTATATTTCATCGCTTCCGTCAACCAGTCAGCTGCCAGGTTCACGGCTCTGAATTCTAAGGATTCTGCTGAAATTTCTTCATTCGCCTTGCTTGCTACGCTACTGTGAGCATGCAAATACAATTCAAAAAGCTCATTATAATCTCCAATTTTGCCTTCTTGGATACCAGAGTGGAAGCCCTTTAATAAAGGAAAGTGCGTTGGAAGCTGAGCCGCCTTACCACCGAAGCTGGAACCGATGCCACCAATTTTTTGAGCACGACATTTTCTGAGCGAGATTCTATACATCGCCATTTCTGGAGTCCCTGTCATCGCAGCAAATAAAACATCTCGTCTCAGCCCTCTTTCAATCGAGCTCTGATCCGCATTAGGATTAGCGTGAGGATTCTCAGGATCCAAAAATTCTTGATAGTTGGATAATCTTGATGCGAGGTACGCGATCTTCCTGACATCACCGCTGAATAAAATTTCCTCTATCGCTTGATCGACTGGCAGCGCGACGAGAGACTCAAGCCTCTTCTTTCTGTTTGCATCAGCCCAATCAATAGTCGCCTCACGTTCGACATTCGTTGCATGCAATGGTTGAAAAATGTTTTGAAAATGCCTTTTAAAGGCACACACCGGAAAACGAAACGTATAGCTCAACCCATCTATCATGGAGCTCACCTCCACCGAGTTTCCCTGTAGTAGCTTATGAAAAAGATGCTCATCAAAAATCTTACGCAGTTCCGAATCCTGTTCCACCCCCCCCAACAGGCGTATCTTTTTTATGACTTCATCCGTTGATGAAGTTTGTAGCATTAATCTAAAAGCATCGACTGCCCGCGAATGATATGATTCTTGATCCAATAAACCAATATCTGCCAGCTGCTCTTGGATTAAATGTCTGTCATCGGTTCTTGCAGAAGGAGCACGGTAGTATCTTTCAGGCATATAAAAATGTATAATGAAAAGAATACCATTTCGTACGTTTGTGTAACACCTTGGATAGAACGGGCTCAAAATATGGAAAATATCGCACAGGATCACAACCTTTTCGAGAAAAAGGTTGCCCCACGAAAGAATCTTTGGCTCGAACCTCTCCCTAACGAAAAAAATGTGGTGAGCAGTGGTCATAAAACACACTGGGCAGCCGTTCGGGCCCTCCATATTTTGGTATACGAAAAGCCACGCGGTGAGGCGTGGCCGTTCCTGGCTCGGGGACTAGGGCTCGAACCTAGATTCACGGCTTCAAAGGCCGCTGTCCTACCATTAGACGATCCCCGAATGTGGCAAAATCTTAAAGGATGTTTGCCCGATCGTCAACGGGTTTTTGTCGACGGTCCTTTTTATGTGCTGCGTACACAAGAACCGTCATACATACGGTCGCTCCAACCAAATCCAGCACAAGATCCATAAGGGTGTCTTCTAGGGTGATTCCCATAAACATAAAACGACTTTGGATATAAAACTCCCAAAACTCCCAAAGCACGCCAACGAGTTCAGCGGTGGCGATACACAAAAACCAGGCAAGATAGCGGGGGAGTGGAGTGAGCGATCGTGTTTTGATCAAATATCGCAAGGTGTTCCAAGCGACAAGCGCGATCGCGGCCCCACCTAAGAAATGGGCGATCATGTCGAGTCTGTAATATTCGGGGAGCAAAAGGACTCGCAGAACATGAAGACTGAACACAATAATCGGTGGCCAGATGATGGCAAGGAAGGTGAGCATGATTTGGATGTTACCCACAAAACGCGACATACGTCACGGCGCCGGCTTCATCGAGACGTGTGCTCTCGCGAAACTCTTGAACCATTCGCGACTGATTCTTGAGCCAACGATGTACGGCGAGACGCAGTGTTCCTGTACCACGTCCATGAATAATCTTCACGATCGGTTCTCGATGATGCCAATGCGCATGCAAGAATGGATCGAGCTGGCTTAGAGCCAGATCCACACTTGAGCCGTGCAGATCAAGTTCGGGTGCGCCGCCAAGTTCAGCGGCAAAAAAGAGGGGATCAAGGTTGGTCATGGGAGCGTTTCACGAGTATCATCAACACCATATGGCACATCCTTTTGGCGAGCAAGGCCCTGATCAATTTGTGACGGTGGGGAAGGTCGAAGAATGGGCAGATCAACAAGTGAGAGAAATCAAAGTACACAAGAAACCTATGTCAGTCGTTCGTCTCGGCGAGCGGTTTTTTGCTCTGAATAGCATATGTCCTCACATGGGCGGACCGCTTTCTTGTGGTTCTGTTTCTCAGAATAGCTTGCATTGTCCGTGGCACGATTGGTCGTTCGACATCGAAACGGGCAGATCACCGAATGGACACTGTCTGACACGCTATCAGGTCAAGGTAGAAGACGGGGAGGTGAAAGTAGGTTGGGTCATTCCATCATAGGCGTATGACCAAACGTCAGTGGTCTACATGGATCTTCGTCTGTGCTGCCTTGGTGGCAAGTTGGTTCGTGCGAGGACCATCCATCCCCTCCGGCTATCGCTCCGCTGAGCCACCTCCCCTTAAGATAAGGGGAGATGCCACGAGTTCGACGAGGGACGAAGGGGATAGTGGATCGGCGGTCTCACCCACGCGCATCACGACCAACGCCCTCGTCGTCAGAGTTGTGGATGGTGACACCGTTGAAGCGCAAATCGATGGTCAACCTCATCCCGCCAAAATCCGTCTTCTTGGGATCAATACGCCGGAATCTGTGGATCCTCGTCGAGCAGTGCAGTGTTTTGGAAAAGAAGCTTCTGCGTATGTAAAACACTTGATCGAGGGAAAACGTGTTGCGTTAAAAGAGGATGTGCAAGCCGATGATCGCGATAAGTATGGTCGATTTCTTCGTAACGTTGTCCTGGAAGATGGAACCGATTTCAACGCGCTTCTCGTGAAAGAAGGATATGCTTACGCCTACGTTTCCTTTCCGCTTGAGAAGCGGCGCAAGGAGGAAATGCGGAGGTTGCAAGAAGAGGCAAGGGTAGCGAAGCGAGGATTGTGGAGTAAGGACACCTGTGATGGAATGAAATAAAATCTGATTACGCCCTATGATGAAACCCTCTCCTTTTGTTGCTCGTAGCCTGATGGCTGTTGCTAGTCTCATTGGGCTTTTTGTTTCCGCCTATCTTTTGTACGCCTACGTTTCTGGTGCGCCAATCGCTTGTGGATCCGGTGGCGGCTGCGCGCTCGTGCGTCTTTCAAAGTGGGCATGGACGTTTGGTGTTCCGCGCCCGCTTTTTGGTCTTCTTTTTTATGCGGGAATGTTCGGCCTTCTCGTCACCCGCGTGGCGACGAATTGGCAGGCACGTTGGTTGTATCGCGTCACGATGCTGGGGGCCGTTCTGGGCTGTCTCGAATCTATTTTTTTGTTTTTTGTCCAGTGGCTTGATATTCGTGCTTTTTGTTTGTGGTGTCTTGCTTCTACTTTGGCAGCGATGATCATCGCTCTCATGGCTTGGTTTGATCTATACGAATCAGAGCGCACGGTTCCTCCTCAACAGGAGCTCAAAGTGTATTTTTTGATGCTCCTCTTTTTTACGCCGATCGCATTGATTGGATTTGGCTGGCTTCTCGGTCGGTCTTAATCACAAAAAAGCCGCCTTTGTGGGCGACTGTTTTGTTGGTGCGCCTTGATTGAGCGAGTTCGACTGGAACTTAGACAATCCCTGAATCTCACACCTCGTCCCGAGCCAAACTCGAACGAGGATGTCTTGCGTGTATGAGAAATCTCTTCTCGACCACCATGTGGACAAGAGATGATCCAGCAATCGAATTTGGCCCTCTTACGATCAAGCTCAATCTTGCGACAATTCAATCAACAACTCTCCCTTCGACTCTTCACTGAGAGACGCTGAGTCCGGGTTACTTCTCGGACGTGTTGATAAGTCATGTTCATTCTCCCCCTTACGCTATTCACTCGTCCTGAAATAATGGAATATATGATATCCAACATCACATACGATCCCAATAAGCTTCGCATCACTGAGCCGGCTGTCTGGCTTCGCATGCACCATCTTCCGCCGATGGGATGGGTGAGCGATTTCAAAGCGTACAAGATGATATCAGATCCGATTCTCTTTCCTCAGCTTCGCAAGGTCTGGGAGCTCGTTCTAGACGGGGTCCCCATCGATCGAGTACGAGTTATCGCGAACGAAGAGATGGGAGTACGTACACCAGTTCGTGGCCGTCTCGGTGGCAAGCCCATCCAGCGCTGCGCCTTCTACAAGATGCTTCGAGATCCCTTCTATGCCGGAGCTGTCCAAGTCCAGGGAGAGCTCTCTCGCGGACTTCATGAACCGATGGTAACAGTCGAAGAGTTTATGAGAGTGCAGGAACTGTTACAGGCACGCCGAAGAAACCGAGGATAGTTTTCATCGATATCGGTCGGAACCGTCTTGGTTGATCTACGCTCTCAGGAGGTATGATTGACCCACTATTTTCCGACGAAGACATCAAAGAGTTTCGAAAAATCTGGTTCGACGAGTACGGCGAGTGGTTGGAGCACGGAAGAGCACGGCTTGTCGCCGATCGTTTCTTGGGCACGCTTCATTTGATCGTGACGCTCAGTGATCGAGCGGACCAGAGGAATGAACAGGCGTCCGATCCAACGAATGAGATCCTCTGAGTTCGCTCCCCATCAAGGTGTATGCAATCGTTCGACACAGATTCGCTCTCATTCAACGACAATACCACCCTTGCGGATGGTATTGTCTATGGTGCGCCTTGATCAACAAAGTTCGAATTGAACTGAGACGAGTGGAAATGTGAAGGATCAAGCTTTCGAGACGAGTCAATATGCAAAAGGATCTTTGCATCCCAACATACGCAATTCGACTAGAGTCGGAAGATACTGAAAGGATGCTTCCGCGAGCACAAGGCAATTCCTCTGGCCGAGGTGTTCTAACATGTGCCTGTATAGTGGCAGAAGATAGGCAACATCACTGGCGGCATAGTCAATTTGTGTTGGAGTCAGTTGTAGAGCTGTCCAATCGGAAACCTGCTCGGATTTATTGAGGCTAACTTTGAGATGACGTTGCAACAGGGTTTGGAGTGAATGTGACTGGAGGTCTGGCTCGGCAATTCGAGAAGCCACCTTCGTACACGCCGCAAATTCAACCAGAACGCCCATGTGAAATCGGAGAAAAGACATATATGAATATTTAGAGGAATCAAGCTAACCTCCAGTTGGCTTTGGTTTCGGAACCGGAAGCGAGAGAATCTTCCTTGACAGTTTCTCGTCGGAAGTCACGGTATCAAATTCATCTTTAAGAAATCCCAACAGCTCTCCATCCGCGACCTCAAATGTCGGAACGCCACCTCGTCCGGGGCGATGTTTATAGATCGCCATCACAGCGGAGTTATCAAAGCGATAGTACGTATAGAGCGGATCAAAATTGTAATACCAAATATCGAGTTTTGCTTCCGGGTGTGCCTTCTGCATCAGGTTTTGGAAGTAACTCACGGCCTCTTCGATAGAGCGCCTGAGCTGTTCCGGGGGTTGTTTTCCAAAACGACTTCCCAACCGCGCGGTCAGATCTGCAACATCAGGGTCTGGAAGAGCGATGCGAAGATGTACTCTCCGTGTCAATGCCTTCTGAAAAGCACTCTGGCAAGCATTCCGCCATGTACTCCCATACGAAAACATAATATCAATATCGTTTGCCTTGGAAATATGGTCTGTCCACGAAATTCCATACTGAAAATCGAGTGTCATTCCATTTATTCCGGCACTTCTCACCCTTTCATTGACACGAGTGAGTTGAATTATCTCAGCCAAAAATGAACGCTTGGAGAACAGCTCCCAAATGAAAGCGAGGGTCCCGGTCGAAATAAGTGTAGAACCGAGAGCTGCGACAGTGGTGTGCCAATGGGCAGCCACGATCGTTTGAGAAAAAAGAACTATCCCGAACCCTACCAAAGCCGTGATAATTCCGCCCAATACTACCCATAGATTGGTGACGTTCTTCATCTTATCCTACTGCGGGCATATCTGAGCCCTCGCGCAGGTGCATGACCACCTGAGCGGATCCCGGCCAAAGCCCATGACGCCTCTATCCCGAGGAGCGCCGACGCCTGGTTGCCGGTCTCTGCGAGAAGCTCACCCTCACCCCGCGAGGGCTCGACATTCAGCTCGCCGCTCCATTCCGAATCCTCGCAGAACATGATGTAAACTCGAACATCAACGCAAAAGGAGCGAACACCTCATCTTCATCACGAAATATCAACAACGACGGGCACGAAATGAATCTTGGTGCCTCGTTCGCAACACAATTTGCTCAAGATGAGAAACGTGCGGGAGCGAACGCATCACCGACCATGCAAATTGCGCTCAAACAAAAAGAAAATCGCGTCATGCACGAGCGGCGATGGACGCGATCTTCTTCATGGTGCACCCCAGACGATTCGAACGTCTGACCTCTTCCTTCGGAGGGAAGCGCTCTATCCAGCTGAGCTAGGGGTGC
>OBEQ010677101.1_pt1 | contig 20071 bp, 22 predicted proteins | sample 1670901 | NCBI WGS metagenome assembly OBEQ01 (sample SAMEA104232315, study PRJEB22302) | groundwater metagenome | biome: forest; feature: aquifer; material: groundwater | place: USA | collected 2011-08-07 | depth 5.4 m
AAATAATTTCCTTCCGGGTCATAGTTCTCGCCTCCCGGGCTACGGCTTTATCATGGTTGTTCATCCCATGATTATCGCCTCACCCTTAAAAGCGGACATCTATGATTGTTTATACACAGGACATATCGAATGTTTGTGACATCGTTTAATTTTTTTCTTGCCACTAGTCTCAGCATTAGCTAGTTCGTTGGACTCATTTTATTCAAAGATAAAGGAATACTTTATGCCCCCTGTTGGATTTACAAACGGACGTTATTACACTCCAGGAACTCAATATTATCAGGATGTAGAAAAAGATGGTGGACTCAGCTTGGCCGACGAGGCCTTGTATGCCATGGCCGAGCAGCGTGGAGCTGATCTTGACGAAGGACTTTTAGAAATGCGTTTTCGCGCCCGTCTCCGTCCCCGTTATGATTACTCTCCAGGGGCGGCGGCCCGTGTGGAAAGGGGAAGGTTTGATTGGGAACGAGGGGTAACCAGTGATACCACAGCCAGCGATCAGACGACAGGCAGATGGCGAAAAGCAGCGGTTGTTACTTTGGGAACAGCGCCGTTGGGAGAACCTTCTGTGCCGCGTCGTGAAAATGGGGTGTTAATGGCTGGACTGGCCCGCCCTATCATGCTGACAAAAGCCGGTTTCTTTAAATATGGGGCAGGGGTTGACACGGAATCTCATTCCATTGAAGCCCCGTTACGCCGTGATCAAAAAGCTTTTTTGGATAAAACAGCCGATCCCCGTGCGAGAACCAGATTGCTAGAAGAGTTTGATGCCGAAAATTTTGCTTATGTCATTGCCAGCCTTCATGCCGTCAATGCCGGTTTTATTAATGTCGAGGATTTAAAGGGGGTCTCTATCCCGCTTGTTTGGAAATATCTGGAGCAGTTTGGTGTAACAAGCGCCTGGTGGTCGGATGACCGCCAAGGAACAGGAGTTATTACCGGAGCGGCAATTCTCTCATGGGCTTATGAAACGGGGCGTCTCCAATCGGGGCCAAAACCGTTAGCGGGGCTTGTTATCGAAATTTTTGGAGCGGGAGCAGGGGCCCGTGGGGTTTATGATGAACTTGTTCATTTGGGGGTAGATCCCAAAGATCTTCTTGCCAATGATTCCGGCCCTCAAAAAGATCGTTCTGGAAAACCTTACCCACTGCATCAGGGAAGAGAAGATGTGAGTCATGATCCTTTTAAATGGGACATGGCACAGCATCAACCGGCTGGAACCACGCATGAGACTTTTGTCACAGGCAGAAAAATTGATGTCGTCATTAATTTGGGAGCCAGGGAAACTTTCACGAACAACCGCTCCTGGACGGAAGACTATCTAAGCCGAGAGATGGCACCAAATGGTTTGGTGTTAGCCCAAACTAACCCCGACCCGGGCTTAACTCCCGGATGGCTGAAAAAAATCCGCCCCGATCTTCGTTATGGAAGTGGAAATGTCACACTGAAAAATTGCGTTAATAATTTTTCCGCTTTTTCTTACATTGGACGCGGCTCTCTTTGGGCCCGGGCCAGAACCATCAATGCTCCCATGACCGTCGCCGCCGCCTGGGCTATCCACGAGGTTGCCAAAATGGGTCCTCCCGATTGGCTTAAGGATCAACTCCCGCCGGAGCAACGGCAGTTTGGCCCTCATTGGCTGGTACCTCATCCTTTGGATATACGGTTGATTGAATATGAAGCAGGAGCTGTCGCCAGAACCGCTCTTATTTCCGGTGTTTCCAATCTTGTTCCTTCTGGCCATTCTTTAACACCTGTTGAAATTGCCGATTTCAATGCCTGGCTGGCAAGGGAAGCGGCTTTTCAGACTGCCCATGTTGTTCGTATTCGTGAGGAAGCGGAGGCCAACGAGCCTTATTATTTTAAGGCTCGGTATGGTGAACGTTACCGTCCTTTTTTTGTGGGAAATGAAGGGTGGGATATTGTTCCCGAAGTAGAACAGCCCGATTTTGAAAATTTAACGGCAGAAATGGGTTTGAGTCCGGATGTCTGGAAATCTTTTTTGGATGATAAAGGACATTTGCATCCGGCTGTCTTGTCCGAAGTCATGAAACAACTTGAGGTGGAAACAGACAAACCTCTTTATGACGCTCTGGTACATCGCGAACGGCAAATTATTTTGAGAGTTGCCATGATTCATCCATCCCTTGGTCTGGCGCTGGCTCTTCAACGCCTTGATCTCAATCGTACCATTGCTGAAAATGGGGAAACCTTAAAAACTCTTTCTATTTTTGAATTGCCGCAGGTATTTTCTGTTTCTGAAAGGGAAGTGCCCCGTATACGAGAAGCAGTAGAAGAACTTTTAGAATGGTTGCGCCCGCAAGAAGCTGAACTGAGCCGGCTCCACGGCGCCCCTGTCAGAGTGAGTTCACATATTCCTCCCCATCCCGAAGCGCCCTCCATTCATCTGATGCACCAGCTCCGTCAAATGGGGCATGAAGTATCTCTTCATCAGGTAAGTCACATTCCTGAAGCCCACCAGGCTCACTTCAGAGATGCAATTTCCTCACGAAATCATAAAGAATTAGCTCGTCTTGTCGGTGAACATATTTCTTCGGATGCCAGTTTGACCCCCATGGCTATGGGGGCCATGCCTACCGCCACCCCCCTCGCCCTCGTCGAAGCGGTCCTGTAATCATTCTAACATTTTACTTTCCCGTCACATTCCTGTAACTTTACTGACCTAAGACTTTGGCTCTTATGAAAATACTCATCATCGAAGACGATAAAGACATTGGCGAATTGATCGAATTTAATCTCCACCAGGAAAAAATAGGAACGGAACTCTGCACCAGCGGGGCCACCGGCTTAAGCAAAGCCAGACGCAGTCTGCCCGATCTGATCATTTTGGATTTGATGCTCCCCGACATGGGGGGGCTTGAAATTTGTAAGGCACTCAAATCCGACCCTAAAACAAAATCGATTCCTGTTGTCATTCTCACAGCTAAAGGGGAAGAAATGGATCGGGTCGTTGGTTTCGAAGTCGGAGCCGACGATTACCTGACAAAACCGTTTAGCCCACGCGAACTCATCCTGCGCATCAAAGCGATTTTGAGGCGACTCAAAGATAAAAAATGGGAAGAGGGAAGTAGCATACTCGATTTTGGTCAACTGCATGTGGACACCGCCAAGTTTAAAGTGCAATTTGGCAAGCAGGAATTTCGGATGACCGCTATCGAATTTAAACTTCTCAAATATCTCCTCACCACCAAAGGGAGAGTGGCGACGCGCGATATGTTGCTCGACCAAGTTTGGGGCTACGAAGCGGCGCTGACCACGCGAACGGTGGATACCCACGTCAAGCGTCTGAGAGAAAAATTGGGAAAAGCGGGAGATTATATTGAAACTATTCGGGGGATCGGTTATCGCTTTAAAGAGAATCCATGAAATCTAAAATTTTTTGGAAATTTTTTGCTTCATTTGCCTTTGTCACCTTTTTAAGTCTTCTGGCTCTCTATTTTTATTTAATCCCCACTCTCCGCCAATTTCTACTCCATGAAATCGAAAAAACGTCCGTAGAAAAAGCCGCTCTCATTCGTGACAAAATAGACACGCTTCCTCCTTCACAATGGACCATCGAAAATCTGGATCTTTTGGCCGATCGTCTGGGGAGTAAAGTCCACGCCAGAATTACTCTCTTGGATAAAAATGGAACGGTGTTTGGCGATTCTGATTTAACAATCCAAGAAGTGGAAAAAATAGAAAATCATCTCACCCGTCCCGAAATTCAAGCCGCCCTTCATCAAGAATATGGAGCTGAAGTTCGTTATTCGACCACTGTCAAAGAGGAGCTCATGTATGTGGCGTTAAAAACCTCACAAGGGTTTGTGAGAGTGGCACTTCCCATTCAAGTGCTGCAACAGACGGTCACACACGTCAAACAATCGGTTCTTGTCGCCGCTTTGGTCGCCCTGCTTTTAGGAAGCGGAGCGGGGCTTTTCTTTTCCCGTTCTTTTAGCAAGAATATTGGGCAAATACTTGAGGCTACAAAACAGATTTCGAAAGGGGACTTTTCCATAAAAATTTTTCCGGGAACGAGAGACGAATTGGGGACGCTGGCCAAAGAAATTAATAAAATGACGGACAGCCTGGATCGTCAGCGCCAGGAGTTATCCAACGAAAAAAATCAGTTAAAAACAGTTCTCGACGGAATGATTGAAGGGGTTTTAGTCACCAATTACCGCGGTGAAATTGTTTTGCTCAATCCAGCTTTAGAGAGAATGATGCCTATCGATCAAAGTTCTTATGGCAAAACCATTCTCGAATGTTTGCGCAACCAGAAAATCCACGATTCCGTCGATCAGGTTCTAACAGAAGCCACACCGCGCCGGGAAAATGTCGCCGCCATCATCGATAGCAATGAACGCGAGTTTATTGTTCACACGGCCCCTTTGTTGGAAGTGAATGGCAAAATAGGGGCGGTCTCGGTGTTTCATGACATTACCGAACTGAGAAAACTGGAAGATGTTCGCCGAGAATTTGTCGCCAACGTTTCTCACGAATTAAAAACTCCGCTAACCAGCATTCGAGGTTACGCCGAAACACTTCGCGGTGGAGCTTTAAAAGAGGAAACATCGGCGATGCGATTTTTAAAAAAAATTGAGGACAATGCCATTCACCTGCAAAATTTGGTGGAGGATATTCTGAAACTTTCCCAAATCGAATCGGGGAGGATGGAGTTTCATGCCGAGTCGTTTTTACTAGCTCCGTTCTTAACCGATCTTTGCCACGAATTTGAGGAAAGGGCCTTGAAACGTCGTATTTCTTTTTCTCAACAAATTTCTGAGTCACTCCCTTTACTTTCGGTTGATCCGAAAGTTTTAAGGCAAATTATTGGCAACTTAATTGACAATGCATTCCAATATACCCAAGAAGGGGGAAAGGTTGAAATAACGGCCAAAGCCCAAGAAAAAGAAATCGCCCTTTCCGTAACGGACAGTGGAATCGGGATTTCCCCTGAAAATCTTTCACGGATTTTCGAAAGATTTTATCGCGTCGACAAAGCCCATACACGTGGCAATGGAGGAACAGGATTGGGATTATCCATTGTCAAACATTTGGTCCAAGCCCATGGCTGGGAAATTAAGGCCGAAAGTCAGGTTGCGAAAGGGTCTACATTTACGGTAATCATCCCTCTATTGCAGACCAAAATTTAAACTTGAAATTGTGTAACCAAATGTGTAATACTTCACACATGCCAACTAATTTAGCCATTAACGATAAGTTGCTTCTCCAGGCCAAAAAACTGGGGGGGTTTAAGACAAAAAAAGAGACGGTCGACAAAATTCTGGAAGAATACGTCAAAGCGGAACGGCGGAAAGGGATTCTTAGTTTGATGGGAAAAATCGATTTTGACCCCCATTACAACTATAAGAAAGAGAGGGCTGGGCGTTGAAGCTTCTTGTCGATACTTCGGTATGGTCTCTGGGGCTTCGTCGAAAAAAGAAAAGCGATCATCCCGCCGATACTTTTCTTCAGCGGAATATTGATGAAGGGTCAAATATTTACCTGACGGGACTTATTTATCAAGAAATTCTTCAAGGGGTTCGTTCGGAAATACAGGGCCAGGCGATCAAGAAACATCTGTCGGATTTCACCTTTCTTGAGCCGACGCCGACAATTCATGCCAGTGCGGCCCATTTGTATACAGATTGTCGAAAAAGGGGAATTACAGTTCACACCGTTGACTGTCTCATCGCGGCGGTAAGCATTTTTTATGAATGTTCGTTGCTGACAACCGATCCTGATTTTAGTCATATTGGAAAACATTCCGATCTCCAATTGGCAAACTATCATTTCTTATGAAGATAATCGCACTCATAGCCCACGATGGAAAAAAAGCGGAGATGGTTGGCTTTGTCAAAGACAACCTCGAGCTGATCCGAAAATTTAAACTGGTCGCCACCGGCACTACCGGAAAATATATCGAACAAGCTGGTTTGCCGGTCACCAAGATGGAAAGCGGACCTCGGGGAGGGGACGCGCAAATTGCCGCGATGATTGTAAATAAAGAAATCGACGGAATTATTTTCTTGCGCGATCCTTTGGGGATTCATCCCCACGAACCGGATATTTTTATGCTTCTTCGTCTGGCCGATGTGCACAATATTCCGTTGGCCACAAATCTCGCCTCGGCTAGCATCTTAATTAAAGGGCTACTTCCCTCATGATGAATATCCTTTTTCTATGTGTTGCCAATTCGGCACGAAGCCAAATGGCTGAAGGACTGGCGCAAAATATCTTGGGAAATAAAGCCGTTGTCCAAAGCGCCGGCTCACATCCGTCTCGCCTTCATCCCACAGCCATTGAGGTGATGAAAGAAATCGGCATCGATATCTCGGGGCAATTTTCCAAGTCGGTGGACACCATCAATCCCAAGGATGTCGACTTGGTCATCACCTTATGTAACGATGAAGTTTGTCCCCTTTTCTTGGGAGACGCCAAGCGTCTTCACTGGCCGCTTCCCGATCCTGTGGCTTTTTCCCGACAATCAGAACTCGAACTTTTCAGATCAATCCGCGACGAGATTAAAAAAAGAATTCTTCTTTTGCAAAAAGAACTTTTTACCTCCTAAATTCTCATCCATACTTTAAAAAATCTAATTTGATTCTTATTTTTTTGTTCCCTTTAATCGCTTTGTTTCATAAAAGTCACATGATTACCATCATGGTGTCACACGACATTTTTAGGTAGCAAACACGAAGTAAACGAGAAACGAAATTAACACACACATCAAAAGGAGAATCCATGAAACGACTTCACACAACAGCACTCTTAGTAGCCGTGCTGGGATTTGGGTTTCTGGTGGTAGCAGGTACCGCCAAGGCCGAAGATCCAAAACTGAGCTACAAAATGGGAAGAGGGTTTAGCATCGAATCCCCCGATGACAATTTCAAAATTACCATCGGCGGTTATGTTCAACCTCGCTTTACTTATCTCAAACGAGAAAAGAACTCTTACACCGATGGCTTTAACATTCAACGTGGCAAAATTACTCTCGACGGAAATGTTTTGAGTAAAAATCTGAAATATGGTTTTGCCATGAACCTGGCCACAAGAAGTGCGGCTACCAAAACGACAGTTTGCAAAACAGCGGCTTGCACAGGAAGCAGCGGCACCACCAGCGTTGTTTCAGGCGAAAGCACTGCCGGTCTTGCCACCCTCGACGATTATTTTGTCGACTGGGTTCCCAGTGATGCCATTGGCATCAAAGTGGGGCAATTCAAAGTTCCTTTCGAAATGCAAGAACTCACCTCCGACACCAAACTTCAGTTTGTGGATCGTTCGCTCTCCAACAATTTCTTCGATTTTGTTCGGGACATTGGAATGAACCTCCATGGACGTTTGTTAGACAACAAGTTTGGATATAACTTGTTTATCTTCAACGGTCAGGGACAAAACAACACCAATTCACTTCAGGGAATGATGACTGGCGCCAGAGTGGACTATTCTCTTTTGGGAACCTATGACCCAACCGAAGGGGATATTGACATGTCCCAAAAACCAAACCTGGGAACAGGGATTGCTTACATCTATGCTACCGAAATGGATGGAGCAGGGGCCATTTCTGAAAACGGCACACTCACGGCAACTTCAAGCAGCAGTGGTGGGACCCAAGCCAGCAATGGCACATGGGATGCGGGTTTCAAGTACAAAGGCTTATCGCTTCAAACAGCCCTTATGCTGACTCGCACTTATGAAAAAGCAGCGCTGACCAACTGGGGATACAATGGACAGATCGGTTACATGATTATTCCTCGGCATTTTGAGTTTGCTCTGAAAACCGGCGGAGCCGTTTTCAGTAATGCCGTCCGAAACGAGTATGAATATGCCGCTGACCTGAATTATTTTTTCAAAGGGCACGCCGTTAAGCTTCAGGCCGATTATACTTATCTCGTGAATAACCGTGCTTCCACACTTAACGATCAACAGTTCCGCACGCAGTTACAATTGATGTTCTAAAGAACACTAAAACGTCACTGTTTAGTCACCACAATGTCACAATAAGCAGATAGGATAAATTTATGCAAAATAGTAAACAAACGATCAGAAAAATAATTTTGGGATTAGGGTTCTTGGCCTTAACGGGAATAACGGGAAGGGTCCTGGCATCACCTGTTCTCATCAACGGAGCGGGGGCCACCTTTCCATACCCCATCTATTCGAAGTGGTTTTCTGAATATCAAAAATCACATCCCAATGCCGAGTTTAACTACCAATCTATTGGAAGTGGCGGAGGCATTCAACAGATCACGGCCAAGACGGTTGACTTTGGGGCCTCGGACGCTCCGATGAGCGATGACAGTCTCGAAAAAGTCTATGGCACCTTGCTCCACATCCCAACCGTTTTAGGTGCCGTGGTCATTGCCTATAATGCCCCCATCGGTTCGGAATTGAAATTGGATGGAACCGTCATCGCCGATATCTTTTTGGGAAAAATCAAAAAGTGGAATGACGAAGCCATTGCCAAATTGAATCCGGCAATAAAACTTCCCAATCAGGATATTTTTGTCGCCTACCGTTCCGACGGCAGCGGCACCTCCTATGTGTTCACCGATTATCTTTCCAAAGTCAGTTCCGATTGGAAAAAAAATGTGGGAACAGGCAAATCAGTCAAGTGGCCTGTAGGGCTTGGCGCTAAAGGAAATGAAGGGGTCACCGGACTTATTAAACAAACCCCGGGCACATTGGGTTATGTCGAACTCAATTACGCCATCGGTAACAATCTGGCGTACGCTTCTGTGGTCAACAAAACAGGCCAGCTTGTCAAACCTTCAGTCGCTTCGGTTTCCGCCGCAGCCGATGGGGCTTTGTCAACCATTCCTGGCGACTATCGCGTTTCCATCACCAATGCGGACGGAGCCGAATCGTATCCGATCAGTTCCTTCACCTATCTCTTGATTTACAAAAAACAAACGGATGAAATAAAAGGAAAAGCGTTGGTCGATTTCTTGAAATGGGCGATGAGTGATGGACAAAAAATCGCGCCGGAATTGTACTATGCTCCTTTGCCAGCAAGTCTTATTTCAAAAATAAATGAGACCATTGGCGAAATTAAAACTCCATGACTTTAAAAGCAGACCGCATCTTTAACGGCATAACTCGCGCTTCCGTCATCAGCCTCATCGGGATCATCCTCCTGATGGGGCTAATGCTTTTTTATAAAGCGCTTCCTTCTTTGTCCGAATTTGGATTCGATTTTTTTTGGAAATCAAACTGGGATCCGGTCGCCGAGCAGTTTGGGATTTGGCCCATTATTTACGGTACCCTCGTGTCATCTTTTGTCGCCGTTCTCATGGCCGCTCCGTTAGGAATTGGAGTGGCTATTTTTTTATCCGAGTTATCTCCCCCCCGTTTAACAGGAATTTTGGGAATGTTGGTCGAATGGCTGGCCGCTATTCCTTCGGTCATTTATGGATTGTGGGGAATTTTTTGCCTCGTTCCTTTTTTACGAGGAAATATTGAGCCCTTTTTAGCCCGCTGGTTTGGTTTTCTCCCTTTTTTTTCAGGCCCCACTTATGGAATTGGAATGCTCGCCGCCGGAATTATTTTGGCCATTATGATTCTTCCAATCATTTCTTCCATCACGCGTGATGTTTTAAAAGCGGTTCCGCTCGATCAACGAGAAGCGGCGCTAGCCTTGGGGGCCACAAAATGGGAAACAACTCGCTTGGCCGTTTTACGTTATGGCCGATCGGGAATTCTCGGCGCCATATTTTTAGGCTTAGGTCGCGCCCTCGGCGAAACGATGGCGGTCACGATGGTCATTGGAAACAGGGCCGAAGTATCGCTCTCACTTTTTGCTCCAGGGCAAACGATGGCGTCGGTGATCGCCAACGAATTTAGCGAAGCAACGGGAGGTCTCCATATTGCCTCTCTCATCGAAATTGGATTGGCCCTTTTTTTGATGACCTTTGTTATTAACTCGCTTGCACGACTACTCGTCTGGCGCGTTTCAAGGATATCCTGATGCAAAACTGGAAACGTTATTGGACAAATAATATCATGATGGGGCTGACCTGTTTGGCCTCCCTCATCGCTCTGGTTCCTCTTTTTTTCATTCTCTTCTACGTCATCAGTCACGGAATAAAGGCGGTCAATTGGGATTTTTTCACTCAAATTCCAAAACCTGTGGGAGAAGAGGGGGGAGGAATGGCCAATGCTCTTGTAGGAAGTTTGGAAATTATTCTTTTGGCGTCTCTGCTTGGGTTGCCCATTGGTATTTTGGGAGGAATTTATTTATCCGAAAATGGAGAAGGGAGGCTCGCCCTGGTCGCCCGTTTTACCGCCGACATGCTCAATGGAATTCCTTCCATTGTTATTGGCATTTTTGTCTACACTCTTGTTGTGCTTCCGATGAAAAGTTATTCGGCACTTGCCGGAGGAATAGCTCTCGGCATTATGATGATTCCCACGGTTATGAGAACAACGGAAGAAATATTGAAGCTGGTTCCGTGCTCGATAAAAGAAGGGGGATTGGCGCTGGGGATTCCTTATTGGCGGGTTTTAATTTCTTTGGTACTCTCTACCGCTCGAAGTGGAATTATTACGGGAGTTTTGTTGGCCATTTCCCGCATTGCTGGAGAAACCGCGCCGTTGCTGTTCACCACTTTAGGCAATCAATATTGGAGCCACAAACTGAACGAACCAATGGCGGCGCTGCCGCTTCAAATTTTTGTTTATGCCATCAGTCCTTACGAATCTTGGCAACAGCTGGCTTGGGCCGGGGCGTTGGTTTTAATGACGGTTCTTTTGCTAGTCAATGTGATGTCTCGTTTTTTCTTGAGAGAAAAATATGGAAAATAATAAGAAAATTGAAGTAAAAAATTTAGTCGCCGGTTTTGGGCCAACAACCGCCATTAAAAATATTTCTCTCTCCTTTCCCGAACACACAGCCACTGCTCTGATCGGCCCTTCCGGTTGCGGCAAATCGACCTTTGTACGATGCATCAACCGCATGCACGAAACAATTCCCACCGCTTTTGTTTCAGGAGAAGTGAGGCTGGATGATAAAAATATTTTTCTGGAAGATCCCGTACTCTTAAGGCGACGAGTGGGAATGGTTTTCCAAAAGCCAAATCCTTTTCCAACACTTTCCATTTTTGACAATGTGGCAGCAGGTCTCAAGCTTAATGGAATGAAAAATCGACAAGTTCTTTACGAAAAAGTCGAATCGAGTTTAAAAAAATCGGCGCTGTGGGAAGAAGTGAAAGATAAACTCCATGCCGCTGGCACCAGCCTTTCCGGTGGACAGCAACAACGTCTCTGCATCGCACGGGCGCTGGCGGTTGATCCCAAGGTTCTTTTGATGGACGAACCTTGTTCTGCGCTCGATCCCATTTCCACCGCCCGCATCGAAGAACTCATTCACGAACTACGCGAACATTACACTATTGTTATTGTTACGCACAACATGCAGCAAGCCGCCCGCGTTTCCGATTTTACCGCTTTTCTTTACATGGGAGAATTGGTGGAACAGGGTCCTACCCGAAAACTTTTCACAAATCCTCAAGAAAAGAAAACAGAAGATTACATTACTGGTCGATTTGGCTAAAATTAATTACAGGAGAAAAAATGCCGCAACATACCGACAAACTTTTTGAAGACGAACTGAAAATTTTAAAAGAAGATATTTTAAAAATGGGGGGATTGGTCGAGGAAATGCTCGCCAAATCATCCAAAGCGTTAATAGAACGAGATACCAATCTGGCTCGTCAGGTTTTAAAACAAGATCCCGATGTGAATCGGTTAGAAGTGCTGATCGACGATCATTGTCTCGAGCTTCTGGCCCGTTGGCAACCGGCCGCCAGCGATTTGCGTTTCATCACCATCGGCTTGCGAATCAGCAAAGATCTGGAACGAATGGGGGATTTGGCTGTTGATATCTGCGAACAAGTTGTAGAAATTAACAAGGAACCTCCTCTCAAATCTTTGGGTGAATCACCCTTTGACGATTTTTCTTTAATTTCCGAAAAAACAAAACAGATGGTCAAAGAGGCATTGGATGCTTTTGTTCGGCAAGATGCCGAACTAGCCCAGCGTGTTTGCGAAGCAGACGATGAAGTGGACGATCTTAAGCGAAAACTTTTTGACGATCTTGTTAATCTGATGCAAACCAATCTGGAAGTGGTTCGCCGAGGGACTCGGTTGATTTTAGTTTCCAGACATTTGGAACGAATTGCCGACCACGCCACCAACATCGCTGAAGAAGTTATTTTTATGGTGAAGGGTAAAGACATTCGCCATGGAGGCAACCTTCAGTAAACTATCCCTCTAAAATTTTTCAAATTGACGAGAAGAAGTTGTCCCTTTATAAGGAATACCTTATGTCACTTTTCCCAAAATCCACTCAGTTTTTCGATCTCTTCGAAAAAGCAGCTAACAATGTGCTTGAAGGGGCCCGTCTCTTGGACGATTTCTTTTCCGATCATACTTCCATAGGCATTAAGGTTAAAAAAATTGAAGATGTTGAACATGCCGGTGATCAAATCACGCATGACACCATGGCGTTGCTCAATAAAACTTTCATTACTCCGCTTGATCGCGAGGACATTCATGGCTTGATCAGTGAAATGGATGACATTCTCGACCTGATTTATGGAACCGCCAACCGAATGGTCTATTATAAGGTGCCTCCTCCCAGTGACGACATGAAAACCGTAGTTAAGATTTTAGTGCGAGCGGTGGAAGAGGTGAACAAAGCAGTTCTTAGTTTAAGAAATACAAAAAAACCTGAAATGATTTTGGCTCAATGTATCGAAATTAATCGGTTAGAAAACGAAGCAGATGATGCGCTTCGGTTTGCCATCTCCAATCTTTTTGAACGGGAAAAAGATCCCATTAAACTGATCAAGGAAAAAGAAATCCTTGAAATGCTCGAGTCGGCCACTGACCGTTGCGAGGATGTAGCTAACGTTATTGAGGCGATTGTACTCAAGAATGCCTGATCTTCACTTTATCACCATTGTCTTTGTTGTTCTGGTTGCTCTCTCGTTCGATTTCATCAACGGACTGCATGATGCCGCCAATTCGGTGGCCACTATTGTTTCCACTCGCGTCTTGTCTCCCAAATGGGCGGTGGTCTGGGCCTCTTTTTTCAACGTGCTGGCGCTGTTGGTTTTCAAGGTCCATGTAGCCACCACTATCGGAAAAGGAATTGTCGATCCCGCTATTATGGGAATAACCGTTGTCTTTTCGGGGTTGATGGGAGCGATTATCTGGGACTTGCTGACCTGGTGGTGGAAACTTCCCACCTCCAGCTCTCATGCGCTAGTAGGAGGTTTTGTCGGCGCCGCCTTGGTTAAGGCGGGGCCTGGCGCCCTTATTTCAACGGGGCTTGTCAAAATTTGCACCTTTATTCTTGTCTCTCCCATCATGGGATTGATTTTGGGTTACATCTTCATGAACATCATCAACCTGCTTTTCCAGAATTTTTCTCCATCGCGCGTTGATAAACATTTTCGCCGCTTGCAACTTGTCTCTGCTGGTCTCTACAGCTTGGGGCATGGAGGCAACGACGCCCAGAAAACAATGGGTATTATTTCAGTCTTACTTTTTTCATCCAAACTTTTGGGGGATAAATTTTACGTGCCCCTATGGGTAAGCATTGCCTGCTATGTGGCCATGGGCTTGGGAACCATGTTTGGCGGATGGCGCATTGTAAAAACCATGGGAATGAAGATTACCAAGCTTCAGCCGGTAGGAGGTTTCGCCGCCGAAACAGCCGCCGCCTGTACTTTATTTTTTGCTACCGCTTCCGGAATTCCTGTCAGCACCACTCATACGATTACAGGGGCCATCATGGGGGTCGGGGCCACGCGCCGTCTTTCGGCAGTCCGTTGGGGAGTGGTCAATTCCATTCTCGTTGCCTGGGTTCTCACGATTCCTGCTTCAGCCCTGGTTGCCGCCACCTTTTATTTTTTGCTCAAACTATTCCTCTAATAATCCAACAAAACAGGATCAGCTTCGGGAGGGGGAGGAGTTGGTGGAGCTGGTTCATCCACAGTTGTTGTCGGAGTAAACGATTCTCCTTCCTGCATATTAACGTGATAATGCATTCGCGAGAGAATGAGATTTTGTTTCCAAGCCACCCACCGCGAATGTTTGCCAGAGGTCAGCAGTTTGGGATTGGGAATAATGGCCGCCAAATAAGCCGCTTCCGAAGCGCTGACATTTTGCGCCGACTCCCCAAAATAATAATGCGCCGCCGCCTCGGCCCCATAAACTCCGGGGCCCCATTCGATCACATTTAAATAAAGTTCAAAAATCCGGTTTTTGCTCAACGTATGTTCCATTTGATAAGTGATGATAGCTTCGCGAATTTTTCGGAGCGGATTTTTGCTCGGACCCAAATAAAGATTTTTGACCAACTGCTGGGTGAGGGTGGAACCTCCGCGAGTAAACGACAGATTGTGCAGATCACGTTTGAGCGATTCTTTAATCTGTTTCCAGTCAAAGCCGGAGTGCTCAAAAAAAGCATCGTCTTCCGACACCAAAATTGTTTTTCTTAAAAAAGGAGAAATACGTGAGATTGGAACCCAGGTTTGATCAATGGCCGGCTGTTTTCCTTCATCCTTCAATCCTTCAAGATAGATTTCCATAAACCGGGTAGTTTGGGGATTATGTTTTCGCAGATAAGAAATATTGGGAAGAAAAATAAGAAAAAAAGAGAAAAAAACAATCAGACCAAGCAATGTCAGAATGCAAAAACGAAAAAACCGGTAAATGAGTCGAAAAGGGAAAAACATGTGAGCTTCCTTATCCGGAAAAGGAGATGGATTGTCAATTGTCTGCACAAAGTTCTTATGTTACAAATAAAAACAGATGGCTGAAGACGAAAAAAAATTAGGTGACTACCTCCTGCTCGAAAAAATTGCCCAGGGAGGGATGGCCCAGGTTTTCAAGGCCAAGACGGTTGACCCCAACGGTATCGAACGCTTGGTCGTCATCAAGCGGATTCTCCCCCACATCGCCTCTGACCCCGAATATGTCAATATGCTCATCGACGAGGCGAAGATTGCCGTCCATTTCAATCATGGCAACATCGCCCAAATCTACGATCTCGGCCGTGTCGGGGAAGATTATTTTATGGCGATGGAATATGTGGATGGAAAAACCATCGGCCAAATACTGCGTGATTTCAAAGATAGGGGAATCCCAATTCCCATCGATCTCATCGTCTACTGTATTTCCGAGCTCTGTCACGGACTTGACTACATGCACCGAAAAAGTGACGCCGATGGAAAAGCGTTGGGAGTGGTGCATCGCGATATTTCTCCGCAAAATATTATTGTATCGTATTCAGGCACGGTTAAAATCATCGACTTTGGAGTCGCCAAATCCATTGGAAAATTGTCGCAAACCGAATCGGGAGTGCTGAAAGGAAAATTTGCCTACATGTCCCCCGAACAGGCGGAAGGGGACGAGATTGATTTGCGCTCCGATATTTTTTCATGTGGAATTCTGCTCTGGGAACTTCTCACGCAAGAACGTCTTTTCAAAAAAGCCACCAACAAAGACACGCTGAAAGCCGTTAGGGCCGCCCATTTTATTCCTCCTTCAAAAATACGAAACGACATCCCTGCTGAACTAGACCGTATTCTGGAAAAAGCCTTAAAGAAGAAAAAAGACAAACGCTACCAATCAGCCGCCGAAATGGGGAACGATCTCACCCAATTTCTTTCAAAAAATTATCCCGATTTCCGCCGGGTGCAGGTCGCCGAATTTCTCTACCGTTATTTCGGTCCGGAAGCGGACGAAAAAGGGCTCCCCCCCGAGCTCCCCGAATTGGCAATCACTCAAGAACCAAAATTGGCAAAACAAAAACAGGAACTGGAAGAAGAAAAAACCGAGATCGATCATCTGGGAAATTTTCGCCTTAAGTTTTCAGCTTGGAAAAATGCTTTTATCAATCATTTGAAAAATCAAAAATTATTCCTTACAGCGGTAATTGTTTTCACAATCATCCTCCCTTTGATGCTCATGGTAAGCATTAAGGTTTACAAGCATCTAACTCATGGAATTTTAATTCTCGAAGTCTTTCCTTGTGACTCGCGAGTTGAAATTGAGGGAAAACTAATTGAAGCAAAGTTATGCGATCACCAAGTGGAACTCACCCCGGAAATTTTTGTTAACGTTAAAGCAACCTATACCGGCTATCTTCCTTATGAGAATCATTTCAAGGTGGCAAAAGGAGAAAGATACTTAACAGTTATTAACCTCCAAAAAGAAATTCCCCCCTTTGGCGATTTGATTCTTAACACCAACCCTCCTGGCGCTACGATTTATGTCAACGATGTGGAGTGGAATCAAAAAACTCCAACCACGGTGACTCATCTTGCAAGTACCACAAACATCAAAATTGGGGTTTATCTCGATGGCTATCAATTCCTGGAACAACAGGTGAGTCTGAACAAAGGGGAAAAAAAGAATCTGGCGTTGACCCTCGTAGGCAACACGACCGAGCTTGAAATCGACACCGATCCGCCTGGCGCCGCTGTGACTCTCGAGGATCAACTGGTCGGGGCCACCCCCTACGTCAATCACCGCCTCGATCCTGGCAAACCGATCCATTTTACCGTTTCGCTTCCCGGCTATGAACCTCTGAACCAAACCGTCACACTCGACCCGGGCGAAAAGAAAAAATTGCTTTTAGAACTGAAAGTGAGAGAGAATTGATGTATGTCGGATGAAACAATCATTACAAAATTAGACACGTTGCTCGACGACGAACAAGAAGGGAAGCCTCATCTGACTTTTATTTGGGGGCAGCGCATGGGGGAACTTTATCCGCTCGACCTTGTCGACACGATTGTGGGGCGAGCCAACGAATGTAATTTGTGGATCGAAGATGGTGCCATTTCGCGCAAGCATTTCAGCATCCATGTCGTCAAAGGAAAAGCGGTGCTCAAAGATCTTGGTTCCACCAATGGCACCCTTCTTAATGGAGAAAAAGTAACCGAGCATCCACTGGAAGACGGCGACAAAATCCAAATTTCTCGCGACACTATTCTGGAATTTAATTATCTGGATGAAACCCGCCAACTCTCCGAAAAAAAGCGCTACGAAATGGGGGTCATCGATCCGGTGACTGGCAGTTATAACAAACGCTATTTTATAGGACGCATGAAAGAAGAATTTTCGTTTGCACAACGTACCAAAAGAGAACTGACGATTATTCTTTTTGACATCGATCATTTCAAAAACCTCAACGACAATTATGGCCACCTGGCGGGAGATTTTGTTTTGCAAAAGCTGGGAGCCTTGGTGGCCCGCACGATTCGAACCCACGATATTTTTTCCCGTTATGGGGGGGAGGAATTTATTATTCTGATGCGTGACACCGACATTCAAAACGCCGTGAACTTGGCAGAAAGAATCCGCAGAGCTGTCGAAAAAAATGAATTTATTTATGAAAACAAACGTCTTCCGGTAACCATCTCGTCTGGAGTTGCAGCTCTTAGCGCTGATATGAAGAAAGATGGGGAATTAATTGCAAGTGCTGATCGTTTTTTATACGAAGCCAAAGGAGGGGGAAGAAATAATGTGAAGGGACCTTTATCCCCCAATCCAATTCTTTAACATTCCTTTCAGCGTTTCGATTTCTTTTTCCAAACCATGTTTCTGTTTGAGATACTCCTCCCCTTTTTTAAGACTCATCGCGGGATGATTAATCAGTTCACCCAAAAGCTTCAGATTTTGGGCAATGGAATTCATTCCTCGGCCCATTCTGTCACTCAAGCCAGGAGAGATATCCTTTTTTCTTTTCTTGTGAAGGTGTTTCAAAAATAAATGGGGAAGATTTTTTAAGGTGTCGTGGCGTTTAACCAGATAATCGTCCACTCCCATTTTCATGAAAGTAACCGCAGCCACTTCGTCGCTCGTTGAGCTGAGTATAACAATGGGAATATTATTGCCCAAATGAACTTTCAAACGGGTGAGCCAATCGCGAGACTCATGGGGCCATACCCCTTCAGTCACCACCAGATCAAAATGATTTTTTTTTGAGAGCAATTGGCGCGCCGCGTGTGGGGTGCCTGCAACAGTTATGATAAAACGAGTGGGACTTTTTAAAAGAGATTCACGAATCAGTTCGACATGACAGCCATTGGGTTCTATCAAAAGAAGGTGAACGCGTCGATGCATTCGGTAAGGGTAATGAGACTGGTTGCAAATGTCAATTCGTGTCATTTATAATATATTATGATGCTTTCCGTTTTTAAAAATCTAAAAAAATTGTCTCTTTCATCTACCACCCCTATTACCTGCCTGGTTTCGGGAGGGATTGATTCCATGACTTTGTTGGAAATTCTTTTCCGATACCAAAAAGAAATCGGTAATTTGTCACTCACGGTTCTGCATTTCAATCATCATCTCCGAGGAGCGGAATCAAATAGAGATGCGGCTTTTGTAAAACAAGAAGCCGCTGCCCGCGGGTTTGACTGCTTAGTCGTTGATCTGCCACTCATCAAGGGGAGCGGTATTCAGAACCGAGCCCGTGACTTGCGACGTCAAAAACTCCAAGAACTTTCTGGCCAAAAAGGATGGTCCTTGGCTTTTCTGGCCCATCACGCCGACGATCAGGTGGAAACGGTTTTGATGCATCTGTTGCGCGGGGCTGCTCTCAAAGGTTTGAAAGGGATGGAAATGGTTTGCGCTTTACGCTCCAACCACTTCCTCGGAAGTTGCTTACGCCATACTTCCTCGGTCGTTGATTCACCGAGAGCAGTCACACTTTTTCTGGTTCGTCCTTTGTTGGAAGTCACACGCCAGGAGATTACCGATTTTGTCCGTACCCAAGGTATTTCTTTTGTTGAAGATTCTTCCAACGGCAAAAAGGCTTATTGGCGGAACCAAATCCGTTACGATACTCTGCCGGAAATTCGAAAATATTTTCCCGACCTGACGCGAACCATTCAAAGAAGCTGTCGCCAACTTCAACGAGAATACCGTTTGTTTTGCCAAGAAGCGGAATCTTTTCTTAAAAAAACGGAGGACACTTGGACGGGGCGAGGGAACTATTTCAGGTTGGAAGAGACAAGCCGTTTTCTGGTGCTATCCCAGCTCATCCATCAGGCGGGTTTTGAGAAAGAATTTTTGTCGCGACATTTTGAAGAAATTGAAGATTTATTAAAAAAGGAAAAAGAGGTCAAAAGAGAATATGGCCGTGCGGCCTTGGAAACTTCAGGTCCTTTCTTTCGCTTTGTTTCCATGCCTTCCTTAAGTTTAGTAAATGAGTGATTATTATCCAAGACAAAATACCTGTTCATATCGCTGAATTCGTGTGGTACAATTTCATTTTCGTTGTCTTCAAAAAAAGGAGCGTTCGAACGTCAGAGGTAAATTTGTTTTATAGGAAAAAGAAAGCAAAGACTTATGAAAACCAAAGGGGACATTCTCCATTCTTTAAGAAACATTAAAAACGAATTGAATCAGCCATAATGAAAGGGGGGTAAAGATATGGAAGAAACAGCAAAAGAGAGCATTATTAAAACCGTTCAAGAGCAACCCAATGATAGCACCTATGAAGAGATTTTGAGGGAATTGGCGTTTCATCAAATGATTCGTGAAGGCATGGAGGATTCTCGTCAAGGTAGAACGATATCCCATGAGGAGTTGGGTAAGGAGATTAAGTCGTGGGGAAAATAAAATGGACGCATAAAGGGCGTGCTTGGCTGAGAAAAGTCCATGATTATATCGCTATTGATAAACCTACGGCCGCTCTCCAACTTGTGGAGGGAATCCACCAAAAAGTTGAAGTCCTGCATGAATTCCCAGAAATTGGCTATCGATTAAGAGATTATCAGGAACACGTGAGGGTTCTTTTGTATGGGCATTATCGCATTGCCTATTGGATGAAGGAGAATCGGGATATTGACATCGTTGGTGTATTTCATGGGGCTCTTGATATCAAAAAACATCTTCTTCTGCCAAATAAGTAGTCTGGCTCACGCGCACTGTCGAGCCTCCCACTTGACCTGTTATCCCGAGTAAGATAGGCTTACATTTCATTTAAATAAGGAGTCTCCTTGAAACAGTCACAAAAAACATTAGCTCTTTGGGTTATTATTGT
>OBEQ012201726.1_pt1 | contig 20067 bp, 21 predicted proteins | sample 1670901 | NCBI WGS metagenome assembly OBEQ01 (sample SAMEA104232315, study PRJEB22302) | groundwater metagenome | biome: forest; feature: aquifer; material: groundwater | place: USA | collected 2011-08-07 | depth 5.4 m
CACGCTCTTCGAGGCTTAATTGCTTGTATTTCTTAGCCATCCGCTAATACTATCAGTGTTGCACTTACTTGTTGAACCTACCACCCGACGTTTTGACATACCTGCGAAGTTTTTTGTTTTATCATCTGTGGGAGCACCACTGCTTATTGCAATTCTTATGTTCATTGGCCTACTCTGGAAGACTAAGCAAGATGAAGATGGAGTCATCTGTCTTGCCCCTGGACATGTACTACTCAAGGCCAACCAGCTCGCATTCAGTAGTTACAGAGATGAATTCCGTCCATGCCCGCTATACTGGATGATTTCGCTTTGGACAGCCCTGGGTGCGACACTCATCCCCGTCGCACTCCTGCTTCTCGGCTTACTTCTGTACGGTTTGTTCTGGGCCGGTTTGTATACATGCATTGCTGGAGCGATTACCATTGGCATCTTGGTCCTCAGACAAGCAGTCTACCCACGACTCTCAAAAGATATGCAGAATCTCGTACGTTCAGCTGTGCGCATCACGCTCCTATCAATCGTCGGGTCGGGTATTGTCTGCACACTGTTTTACTACTGGCCGGAACTCGATCTAAAAGAATTCATGCTAGTTTTGGCTGCTATAATTACATGGGCTACAATAGTAACAGGCCTCCTTGTTGGTCTGTGGATAACTGGTAACTGGGTATTCGCCGCAATACATTCGACAAAGTTCGGCCAAAAAATCGCTGCTAAACAGATACGGATCAAGGCTCGTTGGTGTCCACCGGTACGGGCATGCACTGAAAACGATTTCTCATAAACCAAAAACCGAGTGTTCCTCGGTTTTTTAATTTCTTACGAAGATATTTTGTGTTTCTTGGAGAATGAGAAGATGTAGAGTATCTCCAGAATACCGGCGGTGTTAATAATCAACAGCGCTATAAACCAACGAAGCTGGTTTTTGTGTGCCGCCAACCACAAGGCTCGACCTTTCCAATAAAGAGTCCAAGCGGCAACCACTAATACTATCGGCAAAGCCCACCAATGTCGGGTATAGGTATCGATTGAAACTGCGCTGGCGTTATTAAATAAGAAGTATGACATACGATAATAATACTACTTATGCTTGCTCCTTGTCGAGCTGATCGAGATCCGCCTGAATCTCGTGTAACACCCCTTCCGGAATTGGAATTGCCGATCTAACCGGACTAACCCCCGGATACCGCCAAGCCGTAATCACAACCTTTTGACGAGTACGGAAAAGATCGTGAGTGGCTAGTGGTAAGTGATTAGTGGCTAGTTTTTGTTTTAGTTTCAACTGTCCACTGCCTTCTGCTTTCTGCCCACTTCTTTCCGCATACATCACCCAAATTTCGGTGGGGTTTTTGACACTGCCTGCAGGCTGCATCACGGCTACCGTGCCTGGCGCAACACCTTCCTCCATACGCTTCGGGACGCGAATAACTCGCTTTACTCGATCAGCCGAAAGCCCGTAGTACATCATCTTACGCACCACATGCTGGGTCCAGCGATATTTGGCATCGTCCTTTGGGCCGTTAAAATTCATATCCGAAAGATATCAAATACTTAGAAAATAAAAAAGCCCCGTAATTATATTGTGTGCGTACGCACACAATATAATTACGGGGTGAAAAAATAAAAGTCGACTATTCGTCGACTTTTCCTTTCTCTGCTGATTCTGCGTCCACATCATCTTCATCCGGTTCTTCTCGATATACATACAACGGGGCCGCTATAAAAACTAAAAATATAGAGAATATGACCTTCCAAAACATTCCTAAGTTACCAAGTAAACCCGCTACAAGTAAAAACCAAACCCCTGGGTTTTTGAGTTGAACTTTAAGACAATCTTTGTACAACTCCCACAATCTAGAGGACGATCCCATTCCTATTCCTACTCTGTAAAAAACTCCTACCACTCTATCCCCTTTTTTCCTTTTTGTCCAGTGTTGTAGAGGTGTTTAACCTCTCGAACTTCGGAGACTATGTCAGCTCGATCCATGAGTTCTGGTAAGGCATCTCGACCAGTCAAAACTAAATCCATACCTTGAGGTAAGTCATCAATCAGTTTATGGATGTCGGCGACTGATACGAGATTGAGAGCAATAGCATTATGAATCTCATCCAGGATCAGCATATTCCACTTACCAGACAACATTTCTGTTCTAGCTAGGATCAGACCTTTTTGAGCCGCATCGATATGAGATTGTCGAGACAGAGTATCTCCTAGAATTCCTACGAATCCTAAGCCAGTTTTAATAATTTTAAAGTGCGGATCCAAAAGCTTATGAGAATCATCCTCACCCGACCGCCAAGGGCCTTTTATGAATTGCACCATCAGCACCGTCCGCCCATCCCCGATTGTACGCAAAGCCTGACCCAAAGCTGAAGTAGTCTTCCCTTTTCCGTTGCCGGTTATTAATAAGATCATATTCTCCCTTTAGTTTGGAATACCATTATAGCAATCCACCCAAAAAACTAAAATACCCTTTCGGGTATTTTTAGTTTAGAGGAGACAGCGCTTAGAAGTTGTCGCCGCCACGGGAGTATCCACCCCCACGGCCACCGCGACCACCACCCATGCCACTGCCACCACCCTGACGAGGAGCGCGAGGTTCCATTGGGCGGGCTTCGTTGACCACAAGATTGCGGCCTTCGTAATCCTTACCATTGAAAGTCTCGATCGCTGCCTGTGCTTCCGCATCGGAAGACATTTCGACGAAACCGAAGCCCTTAGAGCGACCCGAGATACGATCTTGGATCACTTGAGCCGACGTGACGGTTCCAGCCTGTGCGAATAAATCGCGAAGCTGGTCATCACCCGTGCTGTAGGGCAGGTTGCCGACGTACAAACGTGTTGCCATTCACTAGAAGACATTCAAAAGGCTTGTATTTCATAGAAGAAATACAGGTTTGTTGAACATCTGGTATTTTTCAGTAGGACGACCTCTCGTCTAGTTCCTACTGAAAGTAGAGAAGCTGACACGAGAAACCTACGATGGATATAGTATAGCATAACCACCAAAAAAATGCAATAGGTGGAGAGTTCGCTGAAATTCCGCCACCTCCGTTGTTCCAACCTCCAGTCCTCCCTCACCGTACCTTTAGTACGGCTCGGTCCGGTCTTCGCTTGCGCCTAGGATATGGCTTTTTTCAGCAAACTCTCGCAGGCATTTACATGTATTTATTTTTATGGCAATATGTATCCACTCACGAGAAGGAGATTTTGATGACAAAGACAAGGTATGCGTTTCCTGATGGTCCGGGTCCGCATGTGTGTCGTTGTTCTTGCCACACCACCGGCGCGAAGCATGTCGTGGCCTGTTGCCAGCCATGCAAAGAATGCGGACGTAGCATCAAAACAGAATTCATCGAAGAGCATCGTAGGCGCCACGAAATCGTTGATCACTAACAACGGCCCCAGCCGTTTTTTCTTATCCAAAAGAAAATAACAGCCTGCAGGCTGTTATTTTCTTTTGGATCGGTCTCGGTCAGTTCTCGTGAGAAATCTTTTGCGGAGGCGGATGGTTTGTGGGGTGACTTCTAAGAGTTCATCATCTTCGATGAAGTCGAGGGCTTGTTCTAGTGAAAGAATAATTGGTGGCGCTAAGATAGTTACGCCATCCGAACCCTTAGAGCGCATATTGGTTAGTTCCTTACCCTTAGCTACATTGATTTCTAAATCTTCATGGCGACTATTAAGACCCACAATCATCCCCTGATAGACATCCGTGCCTGGCCCGACAAAAGTCACACCGCGGCCCTGCGCCACATCCAAACCAAATGCTACGGCTTGGCCAGTTTCAGAAGCAATCAAGACGCCATTGCGATCGCGCGGCAAAAGATCACCCATCGGTCGATACCCCAAGAAGAAACTATTGATCACAATTGTACCCTTGGTAGCGGTCATTAAAATACTTCGTAAGCCCAAGAAGGCACGGGTAGGAATCTGATAGACGATACGACTATAGCCATTGCCATGATTGATAAGGTCAATCGTCTGGGCTTTGCGCTTGCCAAATTCAGCCGTCACCGAACCCATGTGTTCTTCAGGAATATCGACAGTGACTTCTTCGCAAGGTTCGAGAGTTTCCATCTGCCCACCGCCCTCTGCTTTCTGTTCCCGGAAAATAACTTCAGGGCGTGAAATTTCCATTTCGAAGCCTTCACGACGCAATGTTTCAATCAAAACTGAAAGGTGTAATTCTCCACGGCCAGATACCAAGTACTGCCCTCCGCCAGTTGACTGTACACGAAGTCCGACATTTGTCTCAATTTCCTTTTCAAGGCGCTCGCCGATTTGGCGAGATGTTAGCAGTGTGCCTTCTTTGCCCATGAACGGCGAAGTATTGGCGCCAACTGTAATCCGGAGTGTTGGCTCTTCTACGGCAATCGTAGGTAAAGCTTCGGGAGAACTTGGATCAGCAATCGTATCGCCAATATGTGAAAGCTCCGCTCCGGTAATAGCGATAATATCTCCAGCCAAGGCGCTGGCCACTTCAACCCGGCGTAAGCCTTGATAGCCGAATACTTTTTCAATCCGACCCGTTTCTTTTTTCCCGGCCGGATGTACGATCACCACAGATTGGCCTGCCTTAGCCGTGCCGCGCACCAGTCTTCCAATAGCATAGCGCCCTTGATAACTGTCTCGATCCAAAGCCGCTACCAACATTTGAAGCGGACCTGACGCATCTGCTTCTGGCGCTTTCACAAATGACAAAATCTTATCAAATAAGGGACGCAAATCAGCTTCACCGACGACCTCTTCCTTGGATGGTGCGTGATCCCACGCTTTACCTTCGCGTCCAACTGCATACATCACCGGAAAATCTAGCTGGGCATCATCACTAGCTAATTGCAAAAATAGATTAGAGACCTCTTCCACCGTCCGTGGAATATCAGCGGCTGGCTTATCGACTTTGTTGACCACCACGATAATTTTTAAACCTAGCTCGAGAGCTTTTTTGAGCACGAATTTCGTTTGTGGCATTGGCCCTTCTTGTGCATCCACTAGTAAAAGTGCAGCATCGGCCATATTCAATGTCCGTTCAACTTCTCCACCGAAGTCAGCGTGGCCTGGCGTATCTACAATATTGATTTTCACATCATTGTAGATCACTGCCGTATTTTTGGCCAAAATAGTAATCCCTCGCTCGCGTTCCAACGCATTAGAATCCATAATCAAATCCTTGCCCATTTCCTCGGCTTTCGCATGAAAGGTGTTGGATTGCTTCAACAAAAAATCCACGAGCGTGGTTTTACCGTGGTCGACGTGAGCAATAATAGCAATGTTTCGAATATTCATATCGTTATAAAATCCGCCCCAGGCTCCCAGGCGGATAGTAAGGTCAAGTAATCTATTATATCAGATTATGCTCGCTTAAGCAATAGATGTCCCCAGGCATCGTGAGTACGGGATACTTTATCTTTTTCATTTTCAGCTCGCGTACCGGGCCGCGGATTTTTAGTTGGTCCGGCCGGCTTCTGTAGCTCTCGAATAACTACATTGAATAAGTACTCGATCGCCGAAAGAAGACCCGTACTGAACGCATCATTCTTCGGCGTTAAGGCCAAATCCAGAATACTGAAATATGTCTTCGTAAGCTCTCTAGCTTTTTGGGCTACGGCCGGATTATCATGCCGAATAAGATATGTGGCAGTCAGATGGTCTCCGGAAAGCTGCACGCCGGAGGGTTGCCGCGGATACAGTATCCCAGCAAAAATGCCCAATAAAAAAACAAATACAACACCTAAGGACTTTCCCGACTTCCCAAAACCCACCTTCATACGAGTCTACCTTAAAGAGCGAATAGCTTATTTACTCATAATCGTCTGCCCCCGTCAATCAAGACTTTCTCAAATGCTCCATGGCATATACGAAACTGGAGTTGGTTTTCTTGCCGGGGTTGAAAATATTTTTAGGATCGAAGATTTTTTTAGCTTGGACGAAGAGTTCGTAGATCTCCGGCCCGTACATTTGTTTGAGAAAAGCGCTTCGTACCAGTCCATCGTTGTGCTCGGCTGTGATTGAGCCATGAAATTCCATGACTAAATCATAGACTTTTTTGGAAAGTTCCGGAATGATCGTCTTAAGCGTTGGGTCATTGGCCTTAACCAACGGAATAATGTGAAAATTCCCATCCCCCGCGTGACCGGCGATTGTGTACAGAAGTTTGTATGGCTTGAGAAGTTCTTGCAAGCGTGGCAAAAAATCCGGTAGGGCTTCTGGCCGCACAATAATATCATCAATGAAAGGTGCGGTCCGCATACCCTTCACATGGTTACGTAAAAGATTGAAACTCTCGCGTCGAATGGTCCAATATTTTTTCGCTTCTTGTTCAGTCTGCGTAACACGCATAGCTAACTTGAACACCGCTAGGTCGTGCTGTACCGCCACGAGCGTAGCGTCGATTTCTTTTTCACTGTTCCCGGTAAACTCTGCCATTAAAATCAGCCGCGGTAAGCGGAGGTTCCTTAAGGTCAGTAACGCCTCCGGCATAAAGGAAAGCGCCAGAGAAAAAAGATTTTTTGCGCCCATCATTTTCACAAGATTTGGCAAAAATCGTAAAGCTATCTTGAGTGTATTGTCGTCGTACGATTCAAAAGTCTCCGGCTTATGATGTAAGACGGTTTGAATGACCTGGGCTAATGGGCGGAGGTCATTTAAAAATATAACTAACAGCTTGGAATGTTTCTTTGGATGAATCAATCGAAATTGGATTTCAGAGATAATTCCCAATGTCCCCTGCGAACCCACCAAGACTTTGGTCATATCGAAGGTATGTCGATCCCAGACATCCCAGAGATTATACCCGGCTGAATTTTTATGGACATTTGGGCGAGCCTGTCGAATTTGATCGTATTTTGATTCAATCAGCGCGTGCATCTTGCGGTACACCTCGCCCTCAAAAGTTCCCAGTTGCTTCTTGGCCTCCAATTCAGGCACCGTCAGTGGATGAAAAGTATATTCATTACCATCAGCCAATACCGCCTTCAACTCCCGCACATAGTCAATCGTCTTACCGTACGACAATGTCTTCTCGCCACCAGAGTTATTGGAGACCATCCCCCCGACCGTACAGATTTCACGCGAGGCCGGATAGGACGGCATGAGGAGATCTTTCGCTAACGTAGCTTTTTCAAAATCCCGATAAAATACACCCGGCTGAGTAATTGCATAATCTTTCCCCACTTCAATCACCCGATTGAAGTGCTTGGCCACATCCAAAATAACAGAATCGTTGATCGGCCCACCCGTCATGTCGGTAGCTCCTGATCGCACGGTCAAAGATACATGCTCACCGGCATGTTCAGATGTATAATTCACCAAAGCCTTCAGGTCCGTAACATCTTTAGGTGCAACCACCACCTGCGGCCGTACTTCAAATAAGCTAGCGTCACGACTAGCTACTAACAAAGAAGCATCGTCATCCATCACTTCCCCCTGCACAATTTTCGAGAGATCGTCTTTGAGACTTGCCATGCATTCATTATATCACAGCACAAGCAACCAGAAGGCCACAGCGATGAGAATGCGGTAATAGCCGAAAGCTTTGAAATCGTGGCGTTGGATGTATTTCAAAAGAAATCGGATCGCTAAGAGCGCTACTACAAACGATATGGCACACCCAAAGATAAGCTGGCCAAATTGGCTGGATGAAAATTCTCCGGTGTGCTTCATTAAATCCAATCCCGTCGCTGCTGCCATAGTTGGCAGTGCGAGTAGAAACGAAAACTCGACAATAGCCCGACGCGAGAGGCCCAGATAACGCCCGCCACAAATCGTAGCCGCGGCACGTGATATACCCGGGACAAGAGCCAGAGCCTGAAAGAAGCCTATCGCCACGGCTGTTTTGATTGACATTTTCCCCGCATCATCGAGTGCACCAGACTGTTCCTGATGAGCTCGCTCAAAGAGAATTAACACAAGACCGCCAATAGCTAGCGACCACACCACTACCATTGGACTTCCTAACCATTCCTTAACCATTTTATAAAAAACCAAACCCAAAATGCCGGTTGGTATAAATGCGGCTACTACGCGGATAAGAACATCTCGCCGGACTAGCAACAATCTCCAGTATAAAACCACAACTGCCAAAATAGCACCGGATTGAATCGCAATATCAAAAGTCTTGAGAAATTCACCGCTTGCTAATCCTAAGAGCTTCCCCGTCAAAATCAAATGCCCCGTCGATGAAATAGGTAAAAATTCAGTAATGCCCTCAACGATGGCTAGTATTAAAACGTGGAAATACGTCATTTGAATATTGTATCACTTTATGTAAAAACCCCACACGTGCGTACAAGTGTGGGGTGCAACCTAAGAAGCTGGTTTGGTGTGTTCAATCAAGAGCAGTCCGATAACATACCGCGCCCGATAAGGTGCAGGTGTACCTCGTTGAACCCGATCAATGATGTCAGATGCAATACCGTGATACGAGTAGTCGCACTGTTGCGGATCTCGATGCACCAACAGCACTCGCCGGATCTCGGCTTGGAGCCCCAAATCAGTCGAGAATTGTTCGAGTACGCTTCTCAACCGTTTATTGATAACTTCAGCTAACGAAACCCGCTCCTCTCGAGCCACACGATTGAGTCGTTGAGCAACTTCAACCTGTATTGGGATAATGAGGTTCACACTGCCGTCTCCCGGCCGACTTTCCGCCATCAACCCCTCCTCATCACAAAAAGACAGTGACTCATTATACCACAAAACACGCCCGCATTTCAAGTGTCGCCGGATTTCAGAGTGCGTTATAATTATCTTTATGTCCAAAGGAAATTACAACGCCTGGCATATTGACCTCAACCGCTACACTTCGCTGACCAGCGACAAAGACCGTCTTCGCTTTTTAGTTGGACTTGGCATTCTCGCCCCTTCAAGCCATAACAGCCAACCTTGGGAATTTACGCTCGAAGGTACTGCCATAGATATTCACGCACAAGTCGAACGTGCGCTGCCTATCAGCGATGAAAACAATCGCCAGCTTTTTATAAGTCTCGGCTGCGCTTTAGAAAATATTTTGACTGCTGCGAGCGCTTTCGGACTCACCCCGACACTCAACTACCATGCCCAGGGTGCCGGCATCACCTTCCCATCACTCTCCGCCACTCAAACCCTCGCATCCGACCACCTCATCCATGCTATTCCTGCTCGCTCCACCAATCGCAATCCCTATCTCGGCCCAGTCTCCGAAGATTTTCTCTCCACTATCAAAAACCTGTGGACACCTGATGTCGACATCAGGTGTCCACAGGTTTTTGCAGTGTCAGAACCGGAAAAGAAAAAAATTCTAGCCGATGCAGTTTTGGGTGGACTAGGTGATGCCATGGATGATCCGAAATTTCGAGCAGAACTCTCAAATTATGTCATTCATAACTTAAGCTCAAAAAAAACTGGTATGCCCGCCTTTGGTTTAGGAATCCCAACACCACCATCATTTTTTGTACCGACGGTTCTAAAATACGTGAACGTCCATAAACTTTCACGCAGACAAGAAGAGAAACTCCTAAAAGAACAGACGCCAGTATTTGGAATTATCGCTACTCAAGATGACAATCCAGAAGTCTGGATGAAGGCTGGACAAATGTACCAGCGCATCGCCCTGATGGCTCACCAGGCCGGCCTCAAAACCGCCGTTATGGCGGCAGCTATCCAAATCGGCGACTACCACAAAGTCCTCCAAAATACCCTTGACACTCAACTCCGACCCCAAGTCTTTTTCCGTCTCGGCAAATGTGACACCTTAACTCCGCATAGTCCCCGCCTATCTGCGGAAGAGGTCCTTAAAAAATAAATGGAAAAACCAAAAATTCTTAATGACATAAACTCCCGACCAGTTAATGCCACCTGCCTTGATCTGGCAAGTGACATGCTTGAGGAGTTTTTTTATACCCAGCATCCGGCTAAAAAAAATTCACCCATCGGAAAAATTGAGGCAACTGATTTTATAAAACAGCACATCGGCGAATCAATCTGGGTATATTATCCCTGGCTCAATACTGCCGTGCATATGGTATCTGAAGATATGTACTTTGAACTTCGTACCGCTCGCAATCGCGAACTCATCAGCGCCGGTGACCAGCAGAAATACCGCGCGGTGAAAATCGGCATTGCTGGACTTTCGGTCGGATCAGGCATCTTACACGCCCTCGTTATCTCGGGTGGACCCCAACACATCCGCCTAGCTGATTTTGATGTCATTGAAGTCACCAACCTCAACCGCATTCAAGCTAGTCTCCTTGATATCGGCGCTACCAAGACTGATGTAGCCGCCCGCCAAGTTTGGGAGCTTGATCCATTTGCCGATCTGCGCCTCTACCCCAACGGAGTGACTATTGAAAACCTTGGGGAATTTATCAATGGTTTAGATTTCTTTATCGATGAAATGGATTCTCTAGACCTAAAGCTAAAGGCCCGCCTTATTTGCAAAGAAAAAAAGATTCCCGTCTTGATGTGTACCGATAACGGCGATACGGCTATTCTGGATGTAGAGCGGTACGATCTTGATCCCGATCAAAAACCTTTTTTCGGCAACGCTGGCGATTTGACCATGGCCGATTTAGCCGATAGAAAAAAATGGCTGGCCTACTCTACGCAAATCATTGATCCAATGCTCATGACTTCAGAGCTTCAAGAATCCATTCTCAAAATCCACGCCAAAGAATTAGCCGGTATTCCGCAACTCGGCACAACCGCCGGCATGGCCGGTGCAGCCATCTCGTATGCCATTCGCCGTATTACCACTGGCCATAACTTGCAATCTGGTCGCTATCCCATTTCACTAGAAGCCAAGCTCATTGAAGGCTACGACATTTCCGCCCGTCTCCAAGAAAGAGCCAAAGCCAGCCTAACCTTCAAGAAAAAGTTATTGGGCAAGTAATCCAAGATAAAATAATCAAATCTAATCAAAGCAAAAACCAACATCGTGTTGGCTTTTAAATTCCTCGTTAGACGTATAGAACCGATATTGCCCACTTTTCACTCATAACAATCGCGTGTATTCAAATATGCCTCCGCCGCTTTTTCTCCCAAATACGAACGCCCTTTTCCCCCTTCCCACTCATTCAGCAATCTTAGTTCGTTGTCATTCCGCTGCTTTTCCTCAATCTTCTTTCTTTGATCTTCGCAATAAGCATTCTGATACCTCTGAAAGAATTCGGCAAATACTGGATAGGCAGATATTTTTTTGACAACGGTAGGATCTAGTTCTCCGTGGCGGAGCTTGTCAAAAAAGACATTACGCATCACACCCACAAGGTGATCCTCAACTACCGCGTCATTCCTAGATAGATCCTCGAGGCTCTGCAGTTTTCGATCGATAATAGCGTCATAGAGGCTTGCCAAATCAACCTCGAGGCATCCAATTACTTCGCTAAAAATAAGGTTCGATCTGCTCAGCTTTTCCTTTTCGGCTAACTCTTCGTTTTTCTTTCCTCTCCGCTCTTGCAGTTTCTTAATTGCGTTCGCCATCTTCATACTCTTCTTTCTCAACAAATTGTTGTTATTAAAATGCTGGGTATATTATATCAAACGCAAGGTTAATGTCAATGCATCGTGCATCTCACGATCCCCGTAGCGCCCAGCAAGATACACCACTGGAAAAAATAGATCTCTAAAAATCAGATGTCTTATAATCATAGCATATGCTACAATTATAAGACAAAGAGTTTTCTCATTTCATCCTCCCGAAAGCCGACTGAGTCAGCCACAATGATATTTACATAAGACTGAAGTTTCAATCGCCGGCAAAGTCGGCTCAATTCTTCCTCGCACGGATACGGAATAACAAACACACTCTTCTGAAGCATCTGAAACCCCAGCGATTTTAATCTCTGGCGGAATATATTCCGTTCATTAGATTTTTCGTTAGGGACATCGAACATCACGATTCTCCATTTACCATCCCAGGGAAGTTTCAGCGTTCGCCAATATTTAATAATGGAGCTAGTGAACCAACCCCTACCTTTCGTGGTGAACCTGTAGCCTTGAATATCACTCGACTGAATAATGCCTCTCTGCTGAAGATTGAGCACGCCTTTTTGGAACCTTGGTCGCTGGCGGGGTTGCATTCGAAATCCCTTATAGGGCGTGTTCAAAAATACATCTGCCACATCCCCTGCCGCCTCAAGAAGAGCTACAAGAAACTCCCCGATAAAATCAGTCTTAGTTTTTTTCATAACATATTTCTTAATTTATTAGACTTAAAATTGTAGCATATGCTATGATTATAAGACAAGCAGTATTTATGTCCTATCCGTTCTCAGGGAAATATTGAGGGGACCTATCAACATATCTCTCAACCTGCATGCTCTGATTTTGGTAGAATATCTGCATGGAGGATACCGTGCAGAAAATTCTGACTCGACTCCCCCGACCCACAAGTACATATAAAGGTTCGGGAGTTTTTTTTCGATTGTATCGCGCTAAAGATGCACTCCAGGCAAAGTGGAACCACCCGGAGCTCAAAAAGCTAGTGCTTCAGTCTCGCCAGGCCTATAATCGCTACGGCCACCGAGCCTTACTTGATCAGTACGATGCAAAAGCAGCAATATATTTGTGCCGTGCAACATACAAAAATAACGAAGAGTGGCTTTCGATCCGGATGGCGCCAGGAAATGGCGTGCCAGTTGGTGGCGGAGAGTTAGAAATCTACCGACAGATCAAAGGCAAAAGCCTCGATCAGATCGCCAAGAAAAAATTATTTAAAGGTCGCAAAGATTTTTGGAGTCGCATCGTTTCTTCCTCTCGCATGTGTGGTATTCACCCCTACAATGTGCGCACCGGACAACCCATCGAGAACCCAAAACACTACTTCACCGGCCAGTGCTTTGCTCTCATCCACCAGCAGTATATCGACGATTACCCAAACTCCTACGACTACGTCACGGCTATGATCCGCAATGATTTTTTAAAAAAAGGCTTAGCTATTGAGAATCAAGGTAGAAAATTGACACCTCTCTTTACTCCAGCCGGAAAGTCTTTGGGGATTCAGCCGCATCGAGCACTCCTTGATCGCACCGTATACGCCTACGCCTTTCCCACGTATTGGTTCGATCACGCCAAACTGTCCTCGTTTTTAGTTAAAATGCAAAAAATAGGCACATTGCCCAATGCGACATTTGATCACTATTTAAAAACTCCCCTGCCCATCGAAGTATTAACGGCTCAAAGATCACCCCTACTAGCTGGGCTGGGTGATCTTTTCACTCAAAAAAATACCATCAAACACTCACCGATCAGCGCCACTCACCTCCGCCGACTCCTTGACACCCACGTCCCCGAGGGTCCTGAACTAAAACTCACTCCGGCCAAAACCTGGAATCAGCGTATCACCCAGTTAATTTCTCATGCGAATATTAAAAAATCCGCAAAATAGTCGGCTGTGGTATAATAAAAGAGATGAATCCCATTTGGGCTTTGGCTCAAACAATTAGCTACTGGAGTCTTCAGCTCAATGACATAGAAGTTCTCATTGGGATTTTTGCTTTTATTGCTATTTCAATTTTAGGCATCATTATCTTTCGCCGCGACCCGACCAGCTGGACGCATCGCCTATTCTTGGCACTCTCTTTGATTTTCGATGCCTACATCATTGCAAATTATCTTTCGCTTCATCCGCCTGGCGGAGTACAAAACCAGCTTTTCTGGATTCGAATGGTTATGTTCACCGCCGCATTCAAAGGACCGTTGCTCTTTCTTCTGGTCCACACCTTCCCCGGCAAGAAAATACTCCTCCCGCGCGCCTATGTTATCTTGGCCGTGGCATCTATGGTCATCACCGCTCTGGCTACGCTAACGCCACTCGTTTTCCAAAGTCTCATCTTCGTCCAAGGCCAACCCATTCCCGTACAGGGACCCGGCATGCTTTTATTTCTCCTAGACTTTGTCGGTTTCCTCATCGTGAGCTTTATAATCCTGGTAGCCAAATATCGCGCTGCCCACGATCCGGCCGATAAAATCCAACAAAAATACCTGCTCATTGGAATTTTCACTTCGTTGGCGCTTATTGCCGCTTCGAGTTTTATCTCTGTCGTTATTTTACAAACCTCCTCGCTGGTTTTCCTAGGACCGATTTTCCTGCTCTTCTTGATCGCATCTATTGGTTACGCTATCGTCCGCCATCAGCTTTTTAATCTTGAAATTATTGCCACCAATGCCCTTGTCGTGGCGCTGTGGCTAGTACTTCTTTCAAAAATATTCACCGCTCGTACCAATATCGACTTAGCCGTTGACTCGATTGTCTTCGTTATGATACTCATTTTCGGTGTACTGCTATCCCGCAGCATCAAGCGCGAAGTCGAGCAGCGTGAGCGTTTGGAAATCGTGACTAAGGAGTTAGAGGTTACGAATGTGAAGTTGAAGGAATTAGATAAGTTGCGCAGTGAATTCTTATCCTTCGCCGCCCATCAGGTCAAGGCGCCGATGTCGATTATCAAGGGCTTCGCCACCCTGATTGCCGATGGCACCTACGGACAAATTCCTGAAAAAGTCCATGAAACCGCTCAAAAAATCAAGGAGTCCTCTGATCGTCTTATCGCGCTAGTTTCCAATTTATTAGATTTGCGCAACATTCAAGAAGGTCATATGGAGTTTACCTTTGAAGTTGTAGAAGTGCGCCGACTCCTTGATACCATCGTGACCGAAATGCGCGAGCTGGCCAAGAAAAAAGACTTGTCGCTGACCTTTGAATCAACTGTCTCCGACTTGGCGCTCAATATCGACCAGCAAAAGTTCCGCCAAGTCATTCAAAACCTTCTCGACAATGCCATCAAATACACTACCGCTGGTTGGATTAAAGTAAAACTTGAAAGCGACCCGAGTAAACGCACTGCCACCATCTCAATTTCAGATTCCGGCCGAGGTATGTCAGCCGACCTTATCCCGCACCTTTTCGAACAATTCACCCGCGACAAAGAAACTGCCAAGGAAATCTCCGGCACCGGCCTGGGTCTCTACATCGCCAAGCAAATCATCCTAGGCCACAAAGGCACCGTCTGGGTCACCAGCGACGGCCCAGGCAAAGGAAGCGTCTTTTTCGTGAAACTACCACTACCGTAAAGTATCAAACGGCTCACACGGGTGTGAGCCGTTTGCCTTGCTTGTTTTTGAATGAATTTGACAAAATAATGTTTAATATGTTATTATATACGCAGACATAGGAGGCACATATGAAAGCTTTTGCTCTCGAATATTACACGACCGTCTTCGATGGTGGCGGATATACCGCACTAGTTATCTTGGCAGAGTCTAAAGAAGAGGCACTGAAGAAGCTCGGAGCAGAAGAACGTGTATTCGCTGATTATCCAGACTCCAGCTACCTCTGGTTCCCTGATGAAGTAAGAAGGCAACATGGACTCGAGTATGAAAGCGAGGTAGTGCCTCTTGATCCAGATGGAGATTGGAGTTATCACCTCAACGAACTCCCCATCCTTAGCTAATTCGTCCCACCCCACCCGGAGAGCCGCCCGTGTGGGGCTCTTTTTTATGACCAATCATAAATTCCATCAGTATTTGAATTGCAAATGACCTTCAGCCTAAAACCACCGCACAACTGGGAAGCGACGTGGTGAGATTTTCAGATAAACCACACCGCAGTCCCGTCTGCGACGGGACGAGGTTGAGTGCGGACGCCAGCAGGCGGCTGACACGTGTTTTCTGAAAATACTCACCCGAGCGACCAAACAGTCAGACTCAACCTGTGCACATCCGGCCTGGCTTTTTGTGCTAAGATTAAACGCATATATGCCTGATCAACCACGTCAGAAAAAGCTGGTTTTTTTAGTTGATGACGACCCTGATTTTTTGGAGATTTTTGGGACTAAACTTTCAGCAGCTGGTTTTGAGATGGTCCCCTTCCAAGATCCCCAAGCCGCCCTTGAAGCAGTAGAACCCCAACAGCCAGATTTGATTTTACTTGATGTCCAAATGCCCAAGCTAAGCGGCATCCAGATGATGACTGCACTGAAAGCTAATCCCCGAACTGCTGGCATCAAAGTTATTTTTCTGACCAACTCCGGCACCAATGAAGAGGGCATGGCCTGGCTAGACCAGAAATTCGCCAAAGAAGTTGGCGCCATGGGGCATATCCGCAAAAGTGATGATCTGGATGCCATCACCGCTCGAGTTATCCAAGATCTCGCATTACAATGACATGGGCCTATCTATTTGCCCAATTTCATTGTTAAAAGGTCTTGAAAACGCCTCACCGTACCTTTAGTACGGCCCTGCCTGCCGGCAGGCAGGTCACCATTTTCAAAACCTTTCGCCGCGAACTTGAACAAATATATAAGCCCATGACGCAAGAATCTCCACAGAAAATTGCCGGTACAGTCCTGTTGATTGAGGACAATTTTTTCATGTCTGAACTTTTGGCCGAGAAGCTGGCCCGCCAAGACCTGGCCACTGCTCGCGCTAAGGACGGCGCTGAAGGATTAAAACTGACTGCCATGGATCAACCTACTGCCGCAGTTTTGGATTTTCCTTTGGCCGGAGATTTGAGTGGTGTTGAAGTGGTCCAAGGTCTGCGCAAGCTCTTTGACCATGACACGCTCCCCATCCTCGTACTATTCAACCGAGATAATGCCCAAGAAATCAAAGCCTGCATGGATGCCGGTGCCAATGGCTACATTATAAAATCTTCCGTCAACACCGATGAGATCATCGCCTACATTCAGGAAGTCATCGCTAAGAAAACCATCTCATTTGTACCGGCCGATCAGCAGCCTGCCCCAGAAACCGACGCCAAACACAATGCCGCTCCTGAAGAACCTGCACCGGCTATATTGGCGCAACTCAAAATCAAGATCGAGGAGATGTTGAAGATGCCAGAAGCTGAAATTTCTATCATCGCGCTGGTTGAAGATATGATTAACTACGCATTCCTCGCCCGCGCCTCTGATATTCACCTCGAACCATTTGAAAATACCTTTCTGGCCCGCATGCGCATTGATGGATTACTCTACGATGTTTTTTCATTCCCCAAAAGCATCCAGTCGGGCATCTTAACCCGTATCAAAGTATTAGGTGGTATGCGCACGGATGAACACCAAGCCGCTCAAGACGGGAGATTTAAGATTACGCTGACTAATCCGCCTCGCGAATTCGACATGCGCGTCTCGATCATCCCCACCTACTACGCCGAAAATGCCGTACTGCGACTTTTGGCTGAACAGACCAAAATTAAACGCCTCAAAGACCTGGGTATCACGCCGGCTGACCTCAAAAAAATCACTGACGCTGTGGCCAAGCCCTACGGTATGGTACTGGCTACTGGTCCGACCGGTTCAGGTAAGACGACCATGTTGTATACGGTTCTCAAGGAACTCAACACGCGCGAAGTTTCGATTATCACCATTGAAGATCCGATCGAATATTCACTTGAAGGCATCGACCAAATTCAGGTCAACGCTCGCACAGGACTGACCTTTGCGGCCGGATTACGCTCGATTCTCCGCCAAGACCCTAACATCATCATGGTGGGTGAAATCCGCGATGAAGAAACCGCCTCAATAGCCGTGAATGCCGCTCTCACTGGCCACAAACTTCTCTCAACCCTCCACACCAACGATGCCGCCACTACCCTGCCCCGCCTTTTGGATATGGGCGTTGAGCCATTTTTGGTTGCTTCCACCGTCAATGCCGCTATCGGCCAACGCCTGGTCCGCATGCTCTGCCAAAACTGCAAAGTTCAGCGCCGCATCACTGACGCAGAATTCGCCCGCTTAGTCGAAGTATTACCGAAAGAAGTGTTGGATGATCATAAAGATTTTTATTTTGGCCAAGGCTGCGAACAGTGCGGCCATGGCGGTTATTTCGATCGTATTGGTGTCTATGAAGTGCTGGAAATGAATGACTTCATTCGCGAAGCGATCATGCGCCACGGAGATGCCAGTGAAATCCGCAAAATCGCCATCAAAAACGGCATGACCACATTGCTTGAAGACGGTTTCCGCAAAGCTCTGGCCGGACTCACCACGATTGAAGAAATTCTCCGCGTCGTACACGAATAAAAATTAATTTTGCATTTTGATTTTATGTCTGACATGCCCATTGAAACAACAGCCCCTCTGATTACGCCTGTCCCCGCACCAGCTGAACCTCCGCCACAGACCCAGGCTACCCCTCCCATTACCGCTGGTCCCACGCCGACAACCGTAGTCCCAAAAAAGAAGGGTGGTTTTGCACTTGGCAATCTATTTTTCCATCTTTCAATCAAGCAAAAAATGATGTTTGCCCGCAACATCGAGATGATGACTCGATCGGGCATGCAACTTTTGGACAGTCTGGAAGTTCTCAAAAAGCAAAGTACTTCTAAAACCTTCATTAGCATGATTGACCATCTGATTGTCGACCTGAAAAATGGGCATTTCCTGTCGGTCGGATTGACCCGCTATCGCAATGTCTTCGGCGATTTCTTCATCAACCTCGTACGCGTAGGCGAAACCAGCGGTACCCTGGGTGAAAACCTCAAATACCTAGCCGAAGAACTTGAAAAAAAGGACAACCTCCAAAAAAAGATCCGCGGAGCGATGGTCTACCCGATTATTATTTTGATAGCCACCCTGGGCATCACCAGCATTCTGACCTTTTTTATTTTTCCGAAGATTTTGCCGGTTATTAAGAGCCTCAAAGTTGATCTGCCCATCACCACGGTAATTTTTATAGCAGTTTCAGAATTCATGCTGGCCTATGGCGTGTATGTTTTCCTGGCATTGTTGGCCGGTGTAATTGGGTTTGCGTTTCTCTTGCGCCTTCCGCGCTTCCGATTTGAGTGGCATATCTTCGAGTTACGCATTCCCTTAGTAGGTGAAATGGTCCGTCATGTGAATTTGATTAATTTTTCCCGCACCATAAGCTTGCTTCTGCGCGGCGGCGTTCAAATTGTCGAAGCCCTGACGATCACGTCAGAAACATTGACCAATACAGTCTACCAAAAAGAATTGCGCGAGATTGCCCAGGGCGTCCAGAAGGGTGATCCGGTCTCAAAATACCTCGTCATGACTCCTCACCTTTTCCCGCCAACCTTTTCTCAAATGGTTACCGTCGGCGAAAACACCGGAAAACTTGAGGAAACGCTGGTATTCTTAGCTGACTACTACGAATCAGAGTTGGATGAATCCACCAAGGCCATGTCAAACGTACTTGAACCGCTTTTACTATTAACAATGGGTTTGGTTGTCGGCTTTGTGGCCTTGGCAATCATCACCCCGATTTATAAAATAACGCAAACACTTGGCCGGTAGGCCAAGCAAGAATAAAGAATGAAGAATAAAGAATAATGGCTACATATAAGAATGCAGGATTAAGGATAAAGAATAAGAGGTTTTTTTCGAACCTTTATTCCTTATTCGTTATTCCTTATTCCAGAAGTGCCGGTTTCACCCTCATTGAAACCATTGTCGGTATCGCTATTTTTGCCATGGTCGCGACGAGTATCTATCTATCATATTCCAACGTACTGGATTTGATTACAGCAGCACGTTTCAACACCACGGCTATGTCGATTATGGAAGACCAGGCTGAAATCGTGAAAAATATGAAATACGAGGACATCGGCATTCAAGGCGGCGCTCCTCCGGGCAAAATCCTGGCTGCCAAAACCATAACCGTAGACAATACCTCCGTGACTTTAAATACCTACGTACGCAACATCGACGATCCGTTTGACGGTATCATCGGGGGAGTCCCCAATGATCTTGCTCCGGCCGATTACAAATTGGTTGAAATGGAAATTACCTGTGCCAACTGCAAATTCACTCCCCCACGATTCACTACTACAGTCGCCCCTAAAAACCTCGAAAGTTCAAGTAAGAACGGCTCACTCTTTGTAGCTGTGATCAACGCCAACGGTCAGCCGGTTTCAGGCGCTCAAGTCCTAGTCACCAATAACTTGGTGAATCCGCCTATCAGCGTCAATGACATCACCAACGTAAATGGCGAGTTGCAACTGGTAGACATCGCCACCAGCTCCGGCGGCTATCACATCACCGTGAGCAAAGCCGGTTACTCATCCGATCAGACCTACACTCCCGGCGCGGCTCAAAACCCAAATCCCCTCAAACCCCACGCCACCGTGGCCA
>OBEQ011036031.1_pt1 | contig 20065 bp, 24 predicted proteins | sample 1670901 | NCBI WGS metagenome assembly OBEQ01 (sample SAMEA104232315, study PRJEB22302) | groundwater metagenome | biome: forest; feature: aquifer; material: groundwater | place: USA | collected 2011-08-07 | depth 5.4 m
AGCTACCTTGCGCATTGACCACCCCCTTTTTACTAAAAGAACCGCATCTCGTCTTACCTTTGGTATGAGTGGATTATTTGTATATGGCATATACCCTAATTCTACCTAGGGTGTTGCGAAGCTCCTGAGACATTACGCCTTATTGACAATATTTAATATATATGTCATTATAGTATTTAACCTTATGTAAATAAATTGTAGATAATCAAAATTCAAAGGAGAAAAAGTTACTATGGCAGATAAAGTCGTGATCGTGATCACTTCAGTCCTCCCTGAACGCAGGGAAAGGCTGATTCTCATAATTGTGAAAGCAGATCTGGTTTCAGGTCAGCCGGGGAACGACAACGAAGAAAGCCTTGAAGGCTTTGCATTTATCCCGGCCCCTGAGTTCTTTCTTGCCCCAAGCCGGGCAGGACTGAAGTCAGCCCCATCGCCTTTCATCGACAGCCAGCTGGATGGCCAGCTGTACGACCGTGGGCTGCAGCCCATCTTGATCCCTGAGCTGCAAAGCATTGAGCAGCTGGGAGACGCCATTCAAAGATACCTCAAAAATGAGGCAGAAATGGACGCAGCAGTGGAGTGGGGCGAGTTCACTACTGAAAAAATGATCGATGACGTGGAAAATCTGCCACCAGGCGAGTACGAATAACTAAAACGTGTTCACTCGCCGCAGCCGGCGCTGTAAATTACAGTGCCGGCTTTTTTCTTTGCTAAAAAATTTTTAGCTGTTTAGGTAGTTTTTTGCTAAAATTATAGTGTTATGTTCAAACTGTTAAAGCACTTATTCTACATTGCTCTTGTACTCGTAGCCCTTTTTCTATATTGGTTTTTACCAAAATACTCTTTCATAAAAAAGAACCCAGGATACTGTGTAGCTCTGGGTAGTAATCTCTACTACTGCGGCAATACAGCTAACTTAAATAAGCTTTTTACAAAGTAGCCTTTACAATACTTTTCTTGCTATACTATTAGCGTTATCCAATTTTATTTTTGGCTATGAACCATTTTTCAAAACAAACAACTTCATTTGTAATACTCTTTCTTATAGCTGCTATTGCTACCTACGGCGCACTACGAATGAACAAAAAACTCCAACAAGAACTAGCAAATCAGACTAACAGCTCCATTCAGAATAAAATTAATCAAGCCCACCAAACCCTAAACCAGAAGTCAAATCTAGAAACTGCTTTTGGGCCTTCTGTAGATACCACAGACTGGCAAGAATACAGTGATCCTACCTACAACATACGTTTTAAGTACCCACCTGCATGGAAAGTAGCCACCAAACAAGACGATTCTCAAAAAGCGTATTTGATAGTACTAACACCTCCTCAGAAAAAACAACCCATTACCGTATACGTTACTGGGAACGACTACTTTGCCATGGACGGCATTCCTACAAAAAACGTAACTATTAATGGCATGTCTGCAGTTACCGCTAACGATATTTTAGTTGGCGTAAAGCACAACGCCAATTACTATACCTTTGATATCGGCGAAAACCTTAATTTAAAAACCGAATTCCAAGGTGTTGTGCACACGGTTGCCTTTAACCAATAGTTTTAAAAACCTCCACCAGCCGGCGGAGAGGTTTTTTCTTTACTGCTTCAAAAGGTTTATAGTATACTAAGAGTAGATTGAACAAATTCTACTGAGCTACTCCAAGGAGGAACCATAGGCGCACATGCTTTGCAAGCCTCTTTGGGTTGCTCCGTTGTTGCTTTGTGGGGAGTGCTTTATACTTTCCCCCATGTCAGGCTTAGTTGCCAAGGTGGTATTCTGCACTCCCTTATTTTTCACCTCTAACTGAAAGGGTATCAGAATGAAATTTAGAAATTTGAGAACGCGTGCATCCCGCTTGGCCCGAATTAAGATTTCACACATTAGTATGAGCAGTTCTACCCACGCACGAGCTAAGCTACGCGGCAGTCAAATTTCTTTTTTGCAACGGAAACCGTACTATTTTCCGTTTTTGTAAACTCTTTTTTGCCCCGAGTCACCAAAAGGACTATTCATCAGAATAGTCCTTGTTTTTATACTACTACCCCACCTCCTAGACACACCTTGTTTTTATAAAACACAATGCTTTGACCACTCGCAATAGCAGCCTGAGTCTCTTTGAAAATAACTTCATACTCAGACCGAGCCTTGTCTACTATCTTAATCACTGCTTTCCGGAGCGGCTGTTGATGACGAAATCTTACGTTACAAGCAAATGGAAAATGACTGAGTTTATTTAAGAAATGTACAGAATGGAGCACTATAGTCTTGCGCTGCAGTAGAGGATCTTCGGGGTTCTTAGTAACTACCAAGGTCTGAGTAGCCAATTGCTTTTCCGCAACATAGTAAGGTCCGAAAGCACCTATCTGGATACCTTGTCTTTGACCAAGCGTATACGCCTCTAGTCCTTGGTGACTCCCGAGCACCTTTCCCGCGGTATCCACAATTCGCCCAGGAGTTTTGGTTACTTTTTGATCCAAAAATTCTTTTAAGCGAATCTAACCCACCAAACACAACCCCATACTTTCTTTCCTTTCAGCGTTAGGAAGCCCAATCTTTCTTGCGAGTTGTCTTACTTGGTCTTTTTTAAACCTTCCAATAGGAAAAAGAATATGTGGCAACTGCTCTGCTTTGATATTGTATATAAAGTAGGTTTGATCTTTAAATTCGTCCGCGCTTCGAACAAGCGTATAGCCTAAAGCGGGCAGTGTGGAGTTTTGATTGTTTTTCCTTTTACGCTTTACGCTATATGCAAGAGGCTCGATTCTTGCATAATGTCCGGTAGCTAAATAATCAAATCCGTGTCCTAGTGCCCAGTTGTAAAGCAGCTTAAACTTTATTTCCTTATTACACATAACATCAGGGTTAGGTGTTCTCCCCGCTTGGTATTCAGTAAAAAAATATTCCAACACCAAAGCTTCGTATTGTTTTTCAAAATCTAAGGTATGGAGCGGAATACGCAGGAAAGCTGCAACTCGCAGCGCCTCCTGACGATCTTGCAACCACGGACATGCGTGTATTTTAAGCCCCTGAGTAGAAGACCAATTCTTCATAAACGCGGCTTCAACCAGATACCCCTGCTTAAGCAGCAGATACGCTGAAACAGCAGAATCTATTCCACCTGAAAGTGCCACTAATACTTTTTGCTTTTTCTGTTTGGGCAAGAGTTTGACTTTATAATAACTATATGTTACACATAACTTTTCAGCCCGTTTATTTTACAATAACTTCGCCCTATTCACAATAAGGAGGTAGATAATGGCTAAACCTACTATTCTTGTTTTACAGCAGGAAAATGTTGACAACTCATGGCTCACTGCGTTGAACCAGACTTGCGCCAGTCGCTTTTCAATTAACAGTACTAAAGATGAAGTAGAAGCGCTCATGGCGTTTAGTTCACTGGTCAACACCAAAGCCTTTGTGTGTGCAATTGTATACATACTCGCTTCTCGTGCTTCTGAAGAAGAAATTGAAAAAACATTTGAAATTGCACGGCACATACGGGGATGTGAAAATATCAATTGGCCAGGAAAAATCCTGGTCCTTACTGGCACAACTTTGTATATGCAAGAGGAACTAAGCATTGAAGAATTTAGACAAGTCCCTACAAAGTTTGGCAACCCACTGCTTTTTGCAAGTTGGGTTCTTACCGTGCTTTTGGAAAACCAGATGTGGGAATTTAACCTGCAAGCTGCTGCAGAGTCTCCTCTTTTGGAAGCAGACAAGCTTCCCAAACCCCAAATTGGAGAATATTGGTGGGTAAGATTGACACATGGCTCTCGAGCACTCCAAGGGTATGTAACTAATATTAATACCAGAGGAGAAACAACAATTAGCTTGCTTGGCGATTACATCGGAACTACGCTAGAACCGGGAGAATTCGACTTTATTCGGCCAGCTAAACCCGAGGAAGCAGAAGGCACTGTAGTCCGAGACTCAAGCGCAGTTCAGGCAAGTATGTAGGTAACTTTCATCAATCTGTACCATTTCTTAGTGGTACAGATTTTTATTTGACAAAACTTATATACTATGAGATAATTATATCTTTTCTACAATAAAAAGCTAGTCAAAACTATAAGGGAGGGAAAAAATGAGAAAAAAAGTTTTAGTATGTGGACAAGGCCAGTTAGATTTGGTGAGCACTGCAAAGATTCTTTCTGCACTAAAAAATGCAGAACCAGGCCTAGAAGTAACTAGTGTTTTGCAGTGGGAAGGCGCACGCGGACTCCTGGCTGAACTAAGTAAAATTCCAAGTGAAACAGCTCTGGTTTTCTGCGTTGGAGAAGAAGAAAACTTTAACCACAAGCTTACAGAGTTAGCTAATCAAGGCTTTCGTGGCAACGTCTGGGTAATTACACCGGACGACTATTGTGAAGGTATGAAAACACGCCCGAAACAAATAGGCCGACTTGTAGTAACTACAAAAAGATTTCTGCAAGAAACCCTAAACGTTACCCCAGTTGCTCAAAGCTTACTACAACCACTGGAATTTGTGACTTCCAGTGCTGGCACTGGAGTGGTGGTAAAATTTTCAAACGTGAGATCATGAGATAAGGAGAAAAAATGCTTAGAGTTGCATACACTTTAAAAGCAGGTGGGGTTTGGCATAGCCTCATCCCGTTGCACGAAACTAATCTCGCTGCCATTATTGACTTTATCAAAGATACTGCAAACAAGTTTGCAGATCCTGGGGGCACACTTTCCGCTCTTTACCCCAACAGTGGAAAAGAAATAACCGGCTCTGCGCAAGCCATTGATTATATTAGTATAAAGGAAGTAATAACCACAAGTCCAAAGGCTGCTGAATGGTGGAATAGAATGATAGCCCAAGACGTAGGCTGTTATCACTTAACTATCTACGAAAACGAGGGCTATTCGCCCGAAGATGGAAACGTCTATCTGTTTTTGCCAGTTTTTTAGTACCACAAACCCAACAAGGAGATAAACATGGCCGAGAAGCTCCAAGTAGCACACGTTTTTGAACAGTATAATAGCCATCACCATATCATTGCCTACTCCAGAGACCATGATTATCTGGTAGCAGAGATGATACTTGAAAAAATAAGCCGCTTTACAAATCCTGGCGGAGTTCTAGCAGCTTACTATCCCAATAGCGTGCTTGACCAAACAGGCTTGCAGATTTCATCGCTGCCTATAACCAGCTCTCTTACTGCAACCGAAGTATTTAGGTGGATAAATAATCCAGCAAATGCTCCCGCAGGGTACTTTAAGTTTACTGTGTGGGAAAAAGGAGATGAAGATAGAGTTGGCGGGAGCAATACCTATCTGTTTTTTCCAGGCCGGTAGAGATAGCGCAAATCAAAAAAGCAAGCAGTACCCAGGTACTGCTTGCTCATTTTTTTATTTAATTAATGCAGTTACTAAAACTCCCGCAGCAACTAGTCCCCCACCAATAACATTTCCATAGGTGGGTCGTTCTCCCAAAAACATAAAGGCAAGTACAATGGTTAGTGCCACACTTAATTTATCAATCGGCGCTACTCTGCTTGCTTCTCCTAACTGCAGTGCTTTGTAGTAAAATAGCCAAGACAAACCAGTTGCAATGGCAGACAAAATAATAAATATATATGAGTAACGCGATATTTTAAATACTTCTACTGCATTGCCTTGCAGCAACACTATTCCCCAGGCAAATAAGACAATAACTACTGTACGAATCGCAACTGCTAAGTTGCTATCCACCCCTTTAATACCAATCTTACCAAAAATAGCAACTAAAGAGGCAAAAAAAGCTGAAAGTAATGCGTATACTACCCACGTCATAATAAAATATTAATGCAAAAACGAAAGTGTACCTGGTGCTTTATCCCATAAAAAGTTAACCCACGTCCAAGTAGCAAGACGCTTGGATTCCTTAGTTTCTGCCGCAGTATTTTTTGTCCCCAGAACTACAACAATTACATTTTTACCATCTACATCGCCAAGCTTTGTAACCAAATTGTAGCCCGATTCTTCAATGAAACCAGTTTTACCGCCTCGAACAATGACACTTTGGTCTTTAAGTAACTTATTAGTGTTCTTTAGCGTATGAGAAAAGGTTGGCTTGCTCATGGAAGAAAATGTATAACTCGGAGTGGTAGTAATTTTTTGTATAACTGGCTGGTTAAAAGCAACGCGAGCGATCCGCGCATAATCCTCTGATGTGGTAACGTTCTCCCCACTAATTCCGGTTGGTTCTACAAAATGCGTGCGCCAAGCGCCTGCGTCTGCAGCCACTTTGTTCATACGCTCAACAAATTCATCACGGCTTAGGTTAGTACAATGTACCAATGCATTTGCGGCATTATTAGCAGATGCCACTAAGGCAGCATAGAGCAAATCCAAACAGCGATAACTGGTTGCTTTAGAAATACGTAAACGAGACCCGCCTACTTCGTCTGCTTTGGTAATTTGCACAACTTTGCGCAAATCAGGATTAGTTTCTAACATAACCAGCGCAGATGTAAGCTTGGTCATACTTGCAGGGGGCCAAGGTTGATTCTCGTTTTTTGCAAGTAACAAATCCCCTGTTTCTGCATCTAATACTGCATAGGCTTGAGCAGAAAGTTCTGTATCATTAAACCGTTCCAGCGAAAGCGCTACTGGAGCTGCAAAAGTAACTGCAGGCAAAGCACCAGTAGTACTCAAAGCTAACAAAAACAATACACACCGATAAAGCAACTTTAGCAGATACAAACTACTGAAGCATTTGCCCAAACTTTGATTGTAATATTTTTTTATGTTTATTAAATACATCTTCTAACGCTTGTCTAATATGACGCGCAATTTCACTCTTGTCTCCAACAATATCGGGACTCACTTCTACACTTTTAACTGCTTGGTTGCCATCGATAGTTATTTTTATTTTCTCTCCACTTGATTTACCAGTTATTTCCTCTTGGCCAAGCAAAAGCTCAATATGCTTGGCCTGTTTGCGCATTTCATTTATATCCTTAAGTTTATCCAGAATTCCCATTGAAAATAAAGATTAATTGCTAATACTAGACTTTTTCCCGGACTGTAGCAAGATAGATTCGTGCATGGTTTATAAGTCCTCCAAGTGCAAGCAGAACAACAAGCAAACCAATAATCCAACCAATAAATGGGATAAGCCAAAGCACAAAAAACACTATTGCCCCAACAAGCACTGCCTGCCAATTTAAGTGAAGAGCCCCCGCTTTAGTAAACTTTTGCATTATCCAAGCGCCAACAAAAAGTACAGCTATAACATGTGCAAAGAGCAGAGCAAGAACATACATAAACAGAAGCACAACGCCAATATACGCCCCTACGACTAAAGCACAAGCAATTATTACTGCTACAGGTATAGCAACAAGTGCAAGAAACCCCTGCAGTAGAGCAGTCCCTGGACGGGTTTGCATAAAACCAACAATATGAGCTGCGGGTCTGTGCCAGAGTGCGATAAGCACAAATCCAGCCAGAACTATCATAACTAACTTAAGCAAAACAAATATAGCTATTATTCTTGCTAATGCTCCATCTCTGCCTGCTGGCCCCCTGATTGGTTTTTGATCAATCGTGCCTATGTGTGCACCGTTTGCAATAATAGGTTTCGTACTTCCATAGTAAGTTATGGTGCCCTCTACCCAAGCATGATCTCCAAACCTTAGTGACCTATCTGCACTTACAACAAGTTTTCCTTTTATTACTGAATCTATTGTTACTACACCGCCACCTACCCAAGCATTACCACTTACAGGACTGGTCACAGTAACAGTACCACCACAAACTACTAAATCTCCACCTACAGTAGTTTTGTCTGCCAATGAAATAGTACCGCCAGTTACTAATACATCTCCCGCAATAGGAGCATTAATTGAAATATGACCACCAGCAATACGCGCATCACCCCCCACAGGCCCTCGTACAGCAATACTGCCACCAGCAGCAATAATATCCTGTTCTACCGGGCCCTCTGCGCTAACCATAGCGCCTGCTGCAACCAGGTCCCCATCTGTTTTGCCATTAACTGTTACATTGGCACCAGCTATGTACAAATTCCTATTAGTTTCTGAAGATGGAACCGCTACCATACCGCCACCTTCTGGGCTTGGAGCCTTAAACACAGCTGCTAAGCCTACTGTTGGCAGAGCAAATACCGCTGCCAAGGCAGCTGCTATTGCAATACGAAATATATTTTTTCGCATATATGTAACATGTATTGGTTAATGAAAATAAACTGCTAGATACATTTAGTATAGTCCGGGTAGGACTTTTGATCCAGAGCTCATTACAAAAAAGCTTCAAGTTGTATATTGCTGCTCGGTATACCTGCAGAGAGCAACAAATTACGAACTTCGCTTTTCATATCCTGGCTGCCTGAAACAAAATAAGTAGCTTGAGGGAGTAGGTCTGTTGCTTGTTTCAAGTACGTAGTTACTCTGCCCCTAAACCCAATAAACTTAGGTTCTGGCCTGCTTGATACTAGAATAAAAGTAAATTGAAAAAAAGTCTGTACCCAGTGAGTATATGTTTGCCGGAAATAGTTCTGTTCTTCTGACCCTATTCCAAGTAAAAGCGTAATAGGGCCTTGATACCCTTTATGGAGTAAGTCGCTGATCATAGATATAAATGGCGCCACTCCTATACCATGAGCAATAAAATAGAGCGGCCCTGATCTCCCCTGTGTAGTTATGAAGCCAAAAGGGCCACGAAAAGTTACTGGAACACCTTGGCGTAATGTTTGTATAAAGTTAGTACCTAAACCACCTGCTGGGTTTAGTGCAACTAAAAAGCTCAAGCTATCTGTAGACTCAAACGGTGCAGAAATAATTGAGTAAGCTCGTGGTTCTTTTCCAATATCAAATTCTATATACTGTCCCGCAGTAAAGCTAAACCCCTTGGGAGTATTGAGTGTTAACTTAACGAGTAAGCCGGTTAGGTACGTGGCCTCTTTAACAGTAGTATGAAAATTCTGCATAAACGGAAATTAGAACATAGGGGCTGATTCTGCAACTGGCTTGTTTTTTATTTTTGAGCGTTTTATTTCTGGTTTTACTTCAGATAAAATAGCTACCTGTTGCTCTCCTACAACTTCTGCTACTGCCCCTAGGTACCGACAGTAATCACACGAAGAATTTGCATTCGGTAATTTTCCCATAAGACATAATTTTGCTCTCTGTAATGCAGTGGCTACCCAACTGTTGTCACCTGTATAGGGAATAAGCTTAATATCAAATTCTAATTTTGCATCAAACGCAGCTTTGTCGCGCTTACCATTACAATACACAAAGTACCCAGTTCTAGAGACTGTAAAACCATTCTGTTGAAATAACCACTGATATATTTCCATTTGACGCTTATAACTAATTTGCCACTCTGCATCCAAGTTTACTTCTCCATCCTTTGCGGTAGATTTATAATCAACAATAATCAATTCTCCTTGGTTGTTCTGCCAAATATCATCAACCGCGCCAGTAAGCATGAGATTAGTTTGGGTATCTAAAAATTCCGCTCCTTTAAAATTCTCTCGCCAGGTATCAAGTGAGGCATGGGCAAAAGGAACCGCATCTATGCCATAATGAGCCATAAGTGGATGAGGGGTCTTATTCGCTCGGTGAGCGTCAAATTCTTTTTTTAATAAATGATCAACTGCTGAGTTTAAATTAAAAGGAAACCCTGGAGGCTGACCAACGCCTAAACGCCGATCAACATAAAAACACCTGGGGCAATTTAAAAACAGGTCTAGCTTGCTGCGAGAAAGCCGAAAAGGAAACTGGCTTTCTGGATCAAATAAATTTTTAGTGCGTTTTGCTAAATAGTAATCAGACATAGGTAAAAAATAGCCTTACTATTATATCACAATCATATTAGAGCCCTTTTCTAAATGAGACTTGTATTGTATACTGAGTTAGAATTTTTAATTATTGCCCGGTAGCCAAGTGGTAAGGCAGAGGACTTTGAATCCTCCACGCGATGGTTCGAATCCATCCCGGGCAGCCAATTGAATAGTTTTTAAATGAACTATCACCAGCTTAATGCTGGTGATTTAGATGGTTAAAAAAAAACGCGACGATCAAACGATCATCGCGGAGCGCGCATCTCAAGCTAACCAACGCCAAAGAATTCACACGCAGGCTCGAGAATGGACCCAAAAAAGAGTCCTGCCAATCCTACGCCAAATATCCAGCCAAAGCTGGGGAGCCCAGCAATAGCAGTGGAGATTGCCGCAATAACCAGGAAAAATATTCCGGGGAAAATTTTGTCCCTTATCTTTCTTCCTGGAGCTTCAAGCTTTATGAAAAAAACAAGGGCAAAGAGCCCTACGAACAAAAAAGTTAAAGCAATGTCCTGGCCCACATTGGTCCATGTCATAGAAGATCCTCCAAAAGTTATCGGTTACGCTTACTTCAACATCGAACTATAATAGAACATTATACACTATACTTATATTTTTGTCAAGTATTTGGCCCTTTACCACTGTTAGTACGCGCGAGGCTACATTAGACAAACATGGGTAACGCAAAAGATGAATTTATTGCCCTTAAACCTCCTAAACTTTAGCAAGATTTGTAATATCAAAACTACTCTTGCTATCACGACTATACTTTTATTATGAAAAATCTTTGAAACTTTTCTAAAAACTTTATATACTTCCTAGGCCGGCCCCCGTACGTCGGTCTGATTTTTAAATCAGTTGTTTGTGTTCATGTGAGTTTAAGAAAAGTATTTTCCGACAGTTAGTATCGTCTGAAAAAAATTTCATTTTTCTGCTCCAAACACACTGGCTACTTACCCGTGCCCTTCGCTCTATGCGTATGGCACAAGCGCTGAATACTCAGTAGGAGGATGCATTTACCCACAGGTTGAGAAAACAACCTCGGGCAATTAATTGTGATTCGTACATTACTGCACATATCAGGATTCAAGCCTTTATTTCATCAGCCGCCCTTCCAAAAGAGCGACAGAAATAGGTCCTGATGTGTGCAGCTTTTTTTAAAAAATCCTGCATATTTCAGCTTTGCGATGAAACATGCAGGAAAGATTTAAGCCAACACACTGTAAGTCTTTTGGTCACAGTAAATAATAACGGCTTCACCTTTTTCTACTTCTATGTGAGGAAAGTATGTATCCAGAAAGGTAGCCCCAAAAAATCGAGGAAAATCTTGTGCGTACTCCAAATGAGTAACTAGGATTAATACCTCTGCTATTTCGAAATAGTTTTGAATGAGCGCAAACAAAGCTTTGTTATCTTGTGGGTGATCAGCATCTGACCAAAGCTCTCCATGTTCACTACAGGTAACTCCGAGTTGCCTTGCCAAAACTTCTGCGCTATCTTTGGCCCGGGGAGCAGGAGAAGTTAATAATACAATGTTCTTATCCAAAATCTGCAATTGTATCTGAGCAGCAAGTATTTCCAATTTTTCTAGCCCTTTTGGGGTTAAACGCAGCTTGTCGTTATAGAGTCCGTGGCGAACAATAATAAGTGTTTCCATTTTTTCTCCTTAATATTTGTTTATAACAAAGACCATAGTAAAACCTACATACCTATAAGAATATAACCTATACCAGCTTGTCTTTGTTGTCAAAACACTGGCTGGTACATTACTTAAGATATTTTGTTACATCCAACCAAGCGTCTAATTCTTTTTTTGTTGCCACGTAGCCACGAGTATCTATTTTTTCGCCTTTATGAACCCCAAGATGCAAGTGCTTACGTTCACCATCTGTTTCGTTTGTAAACCCTTGACCCAGAATTCCTATTTTATCACCAGCAGATATACCAGTACTCCCCTGCACTATAATACTTTCTAACTGAAGATGCCCATATACTACGGTGACTGGTTCTGCTTCTAGAAAACAAGACTGCACTACCATACCTCCATACCCACGCGCTTGCGCTTTACGCACTATAGGTCCGTTACAAATAGCAAAGACAGGCACTTCCACATTTTGTTCGTTCTCAAAGGTTTCAAAGTCAACTCCGGTATGAATACCGGTAAATCGCTCGGGGCTTACGGGCGAATTTTTAGGCGAAACGTGAATGCCAAATGGTTTTTTTGTTACACGCTCTAATGCTCTTTCCATAGGCAAAACAAAAGCTGGGGCTTTAGCAGCTTCTGGGTTTTGGACTGCTAACGGCGAGGAAGTGGCAGTAGTAGATACTGAGTTTACACTGTTTGGATTAGCTGATCTTTTTGGAGTACGTAAAACCAGGATAGCTATTACTACCAAAACTCCAAACCCTAATAAAAAAATGAGTTTTCGCATATACTAAGTATATATACCATTACTGAAAGTGCGATAATCAAAACGAGCAAAACACTCCGCTTGACATAAGTTCATAAAACAGGAATAATAGTTAGATTTGACCATAAAGAGATCAGTTGAACTTTACTTTAGAGGAGGAAAAATATGGAAATTCAGGGGAATACCCACAACAGGCTTTTATGGCATTTGTATGGTAAAAGCATAACCAATACTAAAAGATTTCGGGACGAGGATGGTGGAATTCCAGAGCCGAGAAGCAAACTCAGGTATAACTGGCATATAACTCGGGGTTTTTTCTTGTGGTTAGGCCAAGATCTGCCGCTTAAGTACCTTTGGATTACTGCTGCAGTATCAGCAGTCCTGGCAATTTTTATTGCACTTAAAGCACCGAGTCATCAAATTGCAGTAAACTTAAGCCTGCCTTTTTTTCTAATCTTGCTCATGTCCTTAATTGCTGCAGGAGACATAAGCATATACAGAGCAATCCGATGGTTAAAAACCAAACCAAAATTAGAGAACGCTCTTGCAGCAGTTTTTGGCATAGCAGTGCTTGGGGTGTTAATTGGCAGCATGCTTACGAGTGACAGCCAGTTTGCAGAATTTTGGAAGGACATGAAGTACTGGTTTAAATGGTACGCAATTGTTATGATCTGCGCACTAACGCTTGGAACCCTTCTAAAAATATGGGTCAGAGTTTCTCCCAATAGCTTTATGTGGATAGTAAAAAGAGCTATTGGCTTTGGAAAAGGTGTAAAACGGCTCTGGCAAAAAATTTTCTAGCGTAGTCTTTCCTTCTGTGTTTGTGACGATATGGCTTGCAAAAACCATATCGTCTTTTTTATTCTCATGTGTGATGTGGTGTTTAGACTGTGGATAACAAGCCCGGGTTTTTAAAAAATAACACTAATACAAGGATAATATTATTATTTGACTCTAAAACAGGAAATTTGATATAATTTTTCCACGCTAAAAAGTCGGGGCGCTTTTTAGCTAGGAAGTCTAGAAGGGGCCTGAGGTAAGCCGGGCCGCAGCATATGCAAGACGGATGATGAAGGGGATATCCGTCTTACATTACAAAGCATGTGATGCGATCAGCGAATTATTATTGCGCTGACTAGCCAATAATACCTTCTGGGTTTCCTCGCATTTATACTATTTTAATAAGGAGAGATACAATACTTTTGGGGGTGTACTAACAGCCAAAAAACAAGATGAGGGATCTTGCTTTGTATGCATTACTGGTGAACGCAGGCAAGGTGCATAGGCTTGAAGTAGTTAGAAGGTACAATTCCTTCCACCTCCACCAAAAATACTCATTCAAGATACGAGCGGTTTGTGGACACTTGAATGAGTAAAGCAGCATTATCCGGGTAATGCTGCTTTTTCTTATTCTACAGAAACTTGGTCAACTGCATTTACTTGTTTTTAGATTCAAGATCACGCGTTGGTTGAACATTATAATAATTTAAAATAAACGAGGCAAGCTCGCCAAATGCTGGCGCTGCAGTACTTTCTGCAAACTGTACTGTACGTGGATGATTAACCCGCACAAGCGCTACAAACTGAGGTTTATCTACTGGAGCATAACCGATAAACGAACCAATATTAATATCTTGCTCATACCCTTTACCATCCTTTCTGGATACTTGCGCCGTACCCGTCTTGCCTGCAACCCAAAAGCCTGGAACCTTAGCTTTTTTCCCGTGACCATTTTCAACTACATTAACCAGCATACCACCAAGCGTAGTCGCAGTCTTTGCGGATACTACACGGCTTATAATCTCTGGTTGTGTTGTCGTAATTTTGCCACTTGAAGCAACATGCGCTTGGACAATAAAAGGTTTTACCATACTGCCACTGTTCGCAAGAGCGCTGTAGGCCTCAACAATTTGTAAGGGCGTAACACTAATACCCTGACCAAAACTAGCGGTGTCAAAATTAACTGCAATATTTGCTTTAAGATTGTCTAAGTTACCTTTAGACTCCCGAAGTTCAATGCCCGTTTCTTTTCCAAAACCAAAATTTTTTACATACTCTAAAAACTTAGCATTGCCAATTTGTTCTTTTGCAAAAATAGCACCAGTGTTCAGGGACGCTTCTAGTACTTGAGTCATGGTCTGCTTACCATGCGCTTTGTGATCAGAGTTTTGAATTTGATAACCGTCTATATTAACCACACCAGTATCCACATAGGTAGTATCTGGTAATACTTTTCCTTCGTTAATAGCGGCAGCCATAGTAAGGGGTTTGAAAATAGAACCTGGCTCATATGCTCCCATAACTGCCCTATTTACAAATATGCTCGGGTCCTCTACTTTGTTATAATCGTTTGGGTCAAAGTCTGGATAGTTTGCAATAGCTAATACAGCTCCAGTCTTAGGGTTCATCACTACGATTGAGCCACTATCAGCTTGGTTCTTGGAAACGGTATCTTTTATAATATTTTCGGCTTTGTGTTGTATGGTTCGGTCAATAGTAAGAATCAGGGTGTCACCATCTTGGGCAGGCTTAATATCTCGATTACCCGCAAAGATCCACGCTCCACTTACATCTTTTTCCTGCTTTATTTCTCCAGTTACGCCTTTTAATTGGTTCTCAAAGTATTCCTCCAAACCATATCTACCCACTCGGTCAGCATCTTTGTATCCAACATACCCAAGCACATGGCTCAAAAAATTTTTTTCTGGATAAAAACGCACTGGTTCAGAATCAAAATTAATACCAGCCAAATTATAACCCTTAATTACCTGCTCCTGTTCGTCAGTAAGCTGACGCTTTAACACAACATATTTTTTTTCAGAACCGCTTATTTTCTCTAATAAATCCTTTGCATCTAGGCCAAGCACCGGGGCCAACTGTTCTGCTGCTCGTTTAGGATCTGTAACATCTTTAGGCACTGCATAGACTAACTGTTTCTGTATAGTCGTTGCTACAGTAAAGGGATGATCTGTATCTTTATCTATTACCTTAATTTCTCCTCGGGTAGGCTGAAGCGTTTTCTCAAAATTATACTGCCCACTTGCAACTGCTTGATAAAAGCTTGCGGAAAGTATTTGCAATACAAACAAGCGTGCAGCAACCAAGACAAACCCCACAAACAAAAGAACAGTCAAAATGACTATTCTCGGTTTAGAGCTATGTGTACCAGCAGATTTACGCACAAATATAATAATTAATGTGAGAGAGTCAAAGCTGGAGACTTAATGCGCACAAATTCAGTTTGGGTAACTGGCACAAACTCCCAGGTCTGTATACCAGCTTGCACTTGAGTGAGAGAAGAAAACTCTGCTGCTTTGAGAGACAACTTTTGCTGCTCCGTTGTTAGGCTGTCAATTTTTTTGTGTAACTGTTTAATTTCATAACCCTTTGCAGCATACATATTTATGCCAAAAAAATATGTTAACATTGCCATAACATTAACAAGAATAAGTGAGGTAAGAGAGACTTTAAACCAAGGCAGATGGTTTTTTCGAGACGCCATTTTCACTATCGGAACAGCCACAACACGACTGAAAGACGTCGCTTTTTTTTGAGCAAATGTGGTTTGGGTTTTGTTTTGAGCCTCAGAACCTATTCTAGGGATATGAAGACTAAATGCTTTTAACATGAGTGGTGAATTTTGTTTTGATTTTAGAAGTTTATGATACTAGAGTTTTATAATTGCGCGGAGTTTAGCAGATGCAGCGCGAGAATTGAGATCCAATTCTGCTTGGGTTGCAGTTATAGGTTTTTTAGAAATAGTTTTTGCTACCGCGAGCTTACCACACACGCACTCAGGAAAATCTGGCGGACAAATGCAGCCCTGTTGAAGCTGAGTAAAATACTGTTTAACAATCCGGTCTTCTAAAGAATGAAAGGTTATAATAGCGAGTCTGCCACCTGGTGCGAGGATATTAAAAGCCTCGGGTAAAAAAGTCTTTAGGTTTTCTAATTCATTGTTTATGCGAATTCGTACTGCTTGGAAAATACGTCTATAACTATCTATTGCTTTGTAGCGCACTGGTTTTGGTAAACCCTCCACAATTGCATCTTTTAATTGGTAGGTAGTCCGAATTTCCCCAGAACCCCTGGCTCTGATAATTGCTTTAGCAATAGACTTGCTATAGCGTTCTTCGCCAAATTCTGTAAATACACTCACCAGCTCATCTATTGGTGCGCGGTTAATAAAGAATTTCGCATCCTGTATCTGGTGTGGTCCTGCAAAACGCATATCTAAGGGTTCATCACGCTGAAAGCTTATGCCAAGGCCAGCAGCTTCTAACTGATAACTGCTAAATCCTAGATCAGCCACAATGCCATTAATGGGCAAAAACTTCTTATGGGTAACAATACGGCTTATATCTTTAAAATTTCCAGTGTATAGAATAAGTCTTTTGCCAAAACTACCCAAGAGCGCTTCAGCATTGGCTATAGCCGCCACGTCCAAATCTATAGAAAGCACCTTACCAGTTGGACTAGTGGATTCTAATAGTTTGCGTGTATAACCAGCACCACCCAATGTGGCATCTACAAAGTTCAAACCCGAGGCTGGAGCAAGCGCAGATAAGACTTCTGATAGCAAAACAGGTATATGCGAGTAAGAAGGCATAGGTTAAACACCTAAAGCGCCTAATTGCTCTGCAATTGCTGTACTATCTTTTTCTGTTTTTTCTTTATAGCGTTCCCACAGCTCTTCGCTCCATATTTCTATTCGGTTGTACAGCCCTGCAAAAATCACTTTTTTGTTGATTCTTGCAAAATCTTTTAAATACGAGGGCAAGACAATCCTCCCTTGCTTGTCTACTTCAGAGTCCATGGCACCAGCTAGCATGAGTCTGCTAAATGCACGTGTGTTGGCAGTAGAAATAGGGAGACTAGCCCATTTCTCTGCTAACCGACGCCATTCTTCCAAAGGATACAAGAAGAGAGAATTATCTAGACCTCGTGTAACAACAACTTTAGATTTTAAAGCTGCCCTGAATTTTGCAGGGATGCTAATTCGGCCCTTTTCATCAATAGATGCGGTATATTCGCCAATAAACATTTGTTGTCCACTTTATTCCCCACTTATCCCCACTTTTATCCACTTTTTACCATTTCACAGTAATTATATCCCACAAAAAAATACGGGTCAAAAATACAACACATGATCTGACTGTAGAAAAAAGCTTTTTCTAAAGCCATAAAAAGGAATGTATGGGTCTATTAGAACCAATCTATCCACAGCCATACGTAAAAAAACCCGATAACTCGGGAATGAAATTGAAGATATGTGGGATCTAATAAATTACAAACCAAATCTCAGCCAGAAGAGTGCAATACCGCAGGCTATTGAGACATTAAGGCTCTCTTTTTGGCCAAGCATTGGGATTTCTAATAAAACATGACACTGTTTAAGCACGGCTTTGCTCATGCCACGTGTTTCCTCGCCAAGCACTAATAGCAGTGGCTTAGAAAGATTTCTAAAAGTTTGGAGGGCTATGGGTTTACTACTTCCTTGAAGGTTATTCTCAAGACCCACTATCACCAGATCTGGATATAAAGTGTACAGGTGTCGCACAACTTGGTTTATAGATCTATAAAACGCCCATGGAATAAAGTCTTCTGCTCCAAGTGCAACTTTAGAAATTTTTGGATCAGGAGGTACTCCCGTAATTCCAGTTAAAAAAAGCTTCTGAACGCCAAAGGCGTCGGCTGTCCTAAAAATGGAACCAACGTTATGGAGCGAACGAATATTATGAGCCAAAACAAATAAAGGTCTTGTCTGAATAGCTTTCACAGCACAAGCAGTATTAGGACAACTTCACTTCCCGACTGAGAACTTCCTGAACTTTCTGTACTACCTGTTCAATAGATTGATCGCTTTTCAGAAGATAGTCTGATGCTCCAGCTTCAATGATTTTACTAATCGTTTCTGCATCTGCCATATTAGTAAGTACAACCACTGGAATTTTTGCTGTAGTATCATCGCGTTTTAATTCCCAAATAGTACCAATACCATCTAATTTTGGCATCATGATGTCGAGCAATACCAAATCTGGATGAAGCTCTTTTATTTTAGCCACTGCTTCTTCCCCATCAAATGCAGGGGTAGGCTCATGCCCTGCTGTTTGCAAGGCAGTGCATAAAGAGCCAGAAATAAGCTGATCGTCCTCAGCTATAACAATTTTTGCCATAAATAAAAGTTAAATAACTCGCTTATATTATACAATAGATAAATAAAAAACGAAAGTACTTTGCGCAAGAGATACACTATCCTACATTGGTAGACTAAAAGAAAAAGTAGTACCCATATTTTCTCCAGCGCTTTCTGCCCAAATCTGACCATTATGAGCTTCAACAATGCCTTTACTTACAACCAAACCTAACCCTGTTCCTTTGCGAGCATTGTCTGTATTATGAAGCTGTTTAAACTTACTAAAAAGCTGATTAAGTTCCTCACGGCTGACTCCAGCACCAGTGTCGCGAATCGATACCACAACTTTTCTTAGCTTTGTATCTGGACTAATAGTCATATCTATTTTTCCACTATCCGTATACTTTATAGCGTTACTCAACAAATTATCCAGCACTTGGGCAATGCGTACTTTATCAAACTTAACCATACACTTTTCCGGGCTAATTACATTAATGGCCAGATGCTTAATAGAGGCTTGGGGTTCAAAAATTTTTGCCGCTTCTGATACGGTTACTACAAGATCGTATTCCTGAATGTTCAAGTCAAACTTACCCGCTTCAATTTTTGCTACGTCTAATAAATCGTTAACAAGTTCGAGCATGTTAGTAGTCGCCGCTTCTATAGTCATTGCAGTATCTTTTATCTTACCGGGAGAAGTACTTGCCTGATCTAAGCTTTTTAGCAGTGTTTCGCTTGACCAACGCACAGCAGTCAGCGGAGCTCGTAATTCATGCACCATCATAGCCGTAAACTCCTGGCGTAATTTTTCTAGAGATTTCTCTGTAGTAATATCGTGAAATACACAACTAGCACCAAGCATCTCGCCGGATTGGTTTTTTACCGGAGTAATAGTTAACTCTACCGCTCTATCTTTAAGGTAGAGCTCTGCCATACTAATTGCTTTATCTTGAGATATCGCTTGTTCAATTTTTGTTCGTAAATCCACTTTGCCAGCCAATGCATCTACAATATCAAACATACTTACCGCGTGGTCACCTGACAGTTGCAGGATATCTTTGATCGCTGGATTAAAAACCAGCAATTGGTTATCTAAGTCAACCATTATCACCCCATCTGTCATGGAATAAATTATGGCGGATAATTTTCCTTTCTCTGTTTCAAGTATTTGCTGGAGTTTTGATACTGCACTCGCAGCCTGATTGGTAATAGAGTACAGAATAGCCGCTTGACGGTCCCCATACTGACCCTTTTCCATAGAAGCAACGTTAATCAGCCCAATTAACTTACCAGTAATCACTACAGGTAAATTAAAAAAAGAAGACACACCAGATGTAATATTGTTATCTAAAATATTTCCGGTGATACTTTCGTCAAATTTTCTTGGGGTAATTTCACGATTCAAAATCACACCAAAAGATAACAACATCTTGCGTTTTACTTCTTCTACAAATTCATGACTGACTGAATTTTCTACATGACATTTAAATACCACATCATCATCTGATTGCAATATCATGTAAGAAACTGTGTCGTACTCTAAGAGTGTCCCGAGGCTGGAAGTAATAATTTCTACAATCTTATTAGTATCCAAAGAGTAACCAATACGATCGCCAATTTCTATTAAAACGTGGATTTGGTAAATCTTTTGCTGTAGCTCTAAACCCTGGCCTTGTTGTTCTCGTAAGTATCTGCGCTCTGCTAAAGAATACTTAATAT
>OBEQ011266929.1_pt1 | contig 20065 bp, 18 predicted proteins | sample 1670901 | NCBI WGS metagenome assembly OBEQ01 (sample SAMEA104232315, study PRJEB22302) | groundwater metagenome | biome: forest; feature: aquifer; material: groundwater | place: USA | collected 2011-08-07 | depth 5.4 m
GATCGGGACGGCGAGATTCGAACTCGCGACCCCACCCACCCCAAGGGTGTGCGCTACCGGGCTGCGCCACGTCCCGACGATCAATTGATTTCTTACGGAGGGGTTGGAGAGTGAAAGTTAATATTGTTTTAACTCTTCATGGGCCTCGCGACTCATGAGATCTTCAAGTGCTTGTTTTGGATCTTTGTCTTCAAATAGCATCTTATAAATTTCACTGATAATTGCGGCTGTAACGCCATGTTTTTGTGCCAATTGATAAGCACTTCGGGTTGTCTCAACCCCTTCCGCTACTTGCTGCATGTTCGCGAGAATTTCTTTCAATTTTTTCCCCTGTCCAAGTTCACGGCCTACTCTTAAGTTCCGTCCGTATTCAGAAATGCAAGTCGTTACTAAATCGCCAAGACCAGAAAGCCCAAAAAACGTGTTTGGGTTTGCGCCCATCCGAACTCCAAGCTGGGTCATCTCAAGAAGTCCGCGAGATAATAAAGCAGCTTTTGTATTAGACCCCAATTTGAGTCCATCACAAAGGCCGGCGCCGATCGCAATTACATTTTTAAGCGCGCCTCCCAGTTCAACTCCAACAATATCGTTTTGAATGTAAACTCGAAAACGGGAATCTTTAAGCGCTTCCTGGACTGATTCGGCTGCTTTGGTGTCCGGTGAAGCCACAACAACAAGCGTCGGGATATTTCTGGCGACTTCTTCCGCGTGCGACGGGCCTGATAGAACAACCAAATTTACCTTTCCCAGGACAGAAAAGATGATCTCTGAAGGCCGGGCAAGCGTTTTTGATTCAATTCCCTTTGAAACACTTACGATTATTTTTTTCGAAAGATCAAATTCTTTCAGTTTAAACAGGATGTTGCGAAGAAACTGGGAAGGTACGGCCAAAATAAGGATATCCGCAAATTGAACGGCTTGCTTGAGATCAGAAGAAATGACAATTTGTTTTGGAATCTTAATTCCGGGGAGAAATTTTTCATTTTCCCTTTTTTGTTCAAGCACCTTCGCATAATCGGGAAAAGCACTCCAAAGAAGGGTCTCATTTCCCTTTCTGGCACTGACCAAAGAAAGCGCCGTCCCCCAGCCGCCGTCCCCCAGAACTGTTACTTTATATTTCTTAGGCATGAATAGAATTTGATAATTTAGAATTGTTTCCTTCTAGAAATTTTAAGGGGTTAGTCTAGCATGGTGCTTAGGAAGGGTCAATTGAAATGCGCCAAATATTGAATTGAAACTCACGAAAATAAAAAAGGCAGAAGTGGTAAACACTTCTGCCTTTTTAAAAAATAAGCTAGGGTTTCGAAAAGCTTAGAGCGGCATTGTGATGCCGGTAGCCACCTGGTTATTGGTGTAATCAAAGTTAGAGTTGTTCGAATTAGATCTTTCGTATTTGTAATCCAAATTCCAAATCATCCAAGGACGAAACGCGTAATCGATACCCACAAAAGCGGTGCCAATCGCATCTTTTCTCTTAACGGCAACTGCCCCTGTTATGGCTTGAGCAGGAAAATCATGGCGTGCAAATGAACCGCCCGCTCGTCCACGGAATTTCGAATTAAACAGGTGTGTTCCTTGAAATTGAACTTGGTTTTCCTTATAGAATCGATTAGCAGTAAAACTCGATTCATAAGCGGTACGATCATAAGAAAGATCAAGGCTTGTCCGATTGGTTAACTTATGCGTAATTCGGATATCGCCAACTGGTTGATCAAATTCAGTACTAAATGCATTATTAGATTCCCTATATTCCCGGTCCATATAACCAGCCCGGGCTAGAAGGTTCGTACGCTCAGAAAGTTTGCCTGTAAATCCGGCGCGGAATTGATGAAAACGACCGTTTCTTGTTCCGTCATTGATGTAGTGGTAAGTAGAATAGTTGTATTCCAAAAGACCTCTGAAATTAGGAGCTAAGGTTCGATAGAGCCTGCCGGTATAAACGTTATTATTGTACTCAAAAATATTGAAAATACTGGCGTCATAGCGGCGGATTGCATTTTCATATTGAAACTCAGTTGTCCAAGCCTTCCAGTTATATCCAATTGTAGGACTTGCCTTCTGGTCTTTATACCCAACTCGTTTTGCCGATACAGTACCTGCACGCGCAAAATCTTTCACAAATTCTTCTGTCGCATTGACGTAAATACTATCTGTCAATTTGAAGTTAGCAAGAACACCAAGTGATTGACCTACGTTGTCATGTTGAGCATTTTTGGTAAAATCCTGAAAACGGGCTTCATAAACAGCTCCGATTCGGTATTGTTTTTTATCTCCGAATGGAAAGTTAACTGAAACTCCAGGCGTCCAAGTCCACAGCACATCATCCCGGGTCTTTGGAGCTTCGGGTTCATAGAATACATTACTGTCATACTCCATGCCACCTTTGAAATAGGGCTTGATCTTAACATCGGTACCCTGCAAAATTTGCTGTGTAAAATCTCTGATGTAAGTTCTCTTAGCTAAATTTTCAGAAGCATCTAATACGCTGTTGGTGGCATTGGTAATTTGCATATCATTGAAGCCATCCCCTAACCCTTTAACAACATCATCACCGATTTTAGAAACTTGGGTTGCATCAGCACCGATCACAAGGCGATCAAAGTACCAATCCAAGCTATCGCCGACAAGTTTTACAAGCTTTTCTGCAAATTGATAGGTTCCGGGTTGGAGTGTAGCATCAATTGCTTTTTGGACTCCGTTTCGCTCACCATTTGTACTTGTCTTCTCAGCAGCTTCCCCCCCTGCATAGACAGATGAATTCGTCACGAAAAACGACAATAGGGAAATTAGAAGAGTGAGAGTAAAAGTAAAATTTCTGCGCATGATGCCCCCCTTTTTTACGTTAACTATTATCGACTACGGTCGATAGATACATTAGGCAATTATGGTATGAATTATTGCTTGCATCTGAATGTACGATAATATATCATTAGTAGCAATTCAAGTGTTTTTTTACATTAAAAAAAGAAATCGGCAATCATCATAAGGGAGGTTCAGATGAAAACAAAATTGAGTGCAGCAATTGGGATTATTGTATGTCTCACAATGCTGCTTTCCCTTCCACACAGCGTATTCGCCTTAAGCCGTAGACCTCCGCAAACTGATGCTAACGGAAATGTGATTCCTGATCCAAATGCATTTGGTGATGCAGAAAGATTCGGCGGACTCTTTGGACCTTTGCAAGGACCAGAGAACCCGTTTGAAACATTTGGAATGTACAGAAGAGGCGTCGGGATTTATGCAAGGGACATGGGATTCGCAGTAGACCAAAATCACTTTATCCCGATCAATAATACTAGTAACTCTCATTAGTCTTAAGTTTTTAGAAATTTAAAGCACAAACTAAAAAGCCCCTGCTTGTACAACCAGGGGCTTTTTATTGTCATTCAAAAATTATTTTCTTCAACTAAGATTCGTTATGATCATGCCCTTCCCGATCTTTGCTAGCCACTAATAAATCACGGCCAGAAGGCGCGGGGGATCCTCCCGTTAACCCAGGCATGCCGATTCTATCGCGAGCTTGCTTTGATCGTTGATCTGCTTCTTCCCGCCATTTTTTCTCCCGTTCAAGAGCTTCCTGATGCCTTTTTTCTGCATCTAGTTTCCACTGTTTCTCTTTTTCCTGAGCGTCCTTTTGGCGCTTATCAGACCCCTCTTTCCATTTTTTCATTTTCTCTTCAGCTTCTTTTTGCCTGCGGGCGTTATCCTCATCCATTTGCTTTTTATTTTTCTTATGCTTCCCGCTAGCTTCTTTTTCTTTCTTTTCCGCCTCTTCGCGCCACTTACGTTCTTTTTCTAAAGCCTCTTGATGTCTTTTTTCACCATCCTTTTTCCACTGTTCTTCCATTTTCTTTGCTGCTTCCTGTTCTTCTTGAGATTGATCCTTCCATTCTTTTTCAACATCTTGCGCCGTCTTCTTCCCGGCTCGCCAGTCTTTCATTGCATCATCTGATTTTTGTTTGTTTGCTGCCTTCGTGGCTTGATAATCAGACTTGGCGTCCGCGTAAATAAAAGTTTGCCAAACTAAAAAGAAAAATAGGCACATTGCCAAACTAGTCATTTTTTCTGCAACCCTTTTCATCTTTACCTCCTAGTTGAAAGCTTTTGGTTTAAGTGATATTGCTGGAAAATAAAACCTCTTATGACTACGCTCCCACCAAATCCCCTCCTGTTTTTTCATCTTTAAATCTGTAAACTTGTAATCATACATAACCGCCCTAATGTAATGCGGTGGAGCATTAGGAAATGGATTGTTTGCTAAAAGTGCTAGTACTTTGGGTGAACCTTCTAGTAAACGCTCCAAAAAACTAACAAACCAAGGATTGTCTTCATAAGTTCCGAGTGCTGCAAACCACATCTGCCAATCAAGTCGAGGTTGATGAGGCGCGACAAAAGCCGGGCGCCTTTTTAAATCACCGGGCTTCCACTTGAATTCATACGCAAGCCATGTTTGACCGTCATTCGAACCTTCCACAACAATTTCAGACCGTTTCGTAGTCATAACGGCAAACAATCCATAACTATTAACAGTACGAAACGGGCTGAGCAAGCGGTGAAAGTTAACAAGAGATCTAGGCCAAGGAATATGAGACCTGAAAACACCCCCAATTTGCATGGTTGAAATTAAAATAAACATGATGGTGATAGGCGTGACGATAACCTTTGACCAATTATTGGAATGAACTAAAGTGCTTTCGCTTGGCATTTGGAAGCGTTTCTTAATCCAGGCAGGCCACGACTCATCATCGATTAACAAAACGCAGAGTGCAATGGCCAACAAATTGAAAAAACAGTAATTGCCAGTCAGTAGGATCAAAATTTGAAATCCAATCAATGCCCAACAAGCAAACAAGCGTAAGAAACGCTTCGGTGAAAAAATAAGGAACGGAACAAAAAGTTCTATTCCAAACATGACGACAGCTGAGATTTTCTGAAACCATGCAGGCAGCTGATGCACATACCAGCCTATCCAGGTTGGAAGGGGCTGGGTCTCATAATGGAACGTAAGGGCGGTAAGATTCCACCATGCTGAATCATGACTTGAAAGTTTTACGATGCCTGAAGAGAACATTAATTTAAAAAGCAGGACTCGGAATAACCAAAGAACGACATCTGAAGGTTGTGATTTGAAAGACGTTTTCGTAAAAAGTTTCCATGGCGAAAAAAATATGGAAAGAAAACCTATTTCAAGCAATAAATTATCCCATTGAAACCCTAGGAAGTCCCAGCAAATAATCGTCAAGGAGAGATAAAAAATCCATAAACAAAAAAATAGAGGCCCTTGAAGTAAACCTAGAACTGCCAGAAGCGAAAAAGCTGTCCCAACACCGCATACTAAATTCAAGAAACCGTCGGTTGCATTAAACCAAAAAATAGTCGGCAGCAGCCAGTAACGTTCAGGGCCCATTTGGCGGCTCACTGCATTAAGAAAAACTTTCGCGGGTACAATGCCGCCGGAACCTACCAGACCATTAATCTGTACCCACAAAGATACAAAAGCAATCAGATAGATTAAGGCAACGCATCTCAGAAAAGTCCAACGGGCGATAAAATACTTAGAGGTGGCTATCAATTTTATTCGATAGTTAGATCTTTAACGTAAACTGTACCGCTTGCGTTAAGCGGGCCTACTCTTGAATTCTCAAATACAAAAACTATTTCTGAAATCGGAGTCGGTTTTTGAGCATTAAATTCAAACGTATAATGACGCCAATCGCGGGAAATAGACTTAACAGAAAAACCGCGGACTGTGGAAAACTCATCTTTAAGTTCAATGCGGAATTGATCGGGTATTGATTTGCCGGGGTGCGCTTTCAAATCAAAACTAATGTGATGTACTTTTGAAAGATCTAAATCTCGGGTTTTAAAGTACATACCTGAAAAAGAATCTTGTGGATAGACATCGTAATCTATGCGCAAAAGGATAGCGCCTGTTTCTTCTTCTTTGTAAAACTCGCGATCGGCGAAACCCCAATCGGGCTTGAAGAAAACTCCTTCATCAAACGCATAATTAAAAAGAGTACCTGCCTTTTTCCTAAGATCTACCTGCTCTGCTTCTTCTTTGGCTGATACTGAAATCAAATCGCGTGCTTCAGCAGCTGTTCTCCATTCTTGGTAGTTCACGCGCTTAGGTTTAAGTACACCTTTATCCTTGGGGGTTACGATTAAAATTTCAAGAGGTTTAACCATAACAATCTCTTTTGAGTAACGGGAACGAACCTCCACTATTCCCTCAAGCACGGTAACGGAGGAAGCGCCTAACGGATCCGAACGAATCAAAAAGGCAGTGCCCCGGACAGCAGCAATTAATGCAGGAGTCTCGATTTCAAGCTCGTGACCTTTAAATTCTTCACCTGATATCCCCAAAAGTGCACCGTGATGAAGTTTCAATCGCAATTTTTGCACTGCTTCCCCGCTCCGCAACATTTCTATTTCTGAAGAAGCCTTAAGCCGTATATCCAGAACCTTTGGAACTCCTAAATCAACATCGGCACCTTTGGCTGTTTTTACTTTGTCGCCTGTTTGAAATACAATCTGTTTTTGAGTTGCTCTGCTCACCGTGGACCACGCGTGGTTCCTGCGAGAATAAACTTCAGTAGTGCCCGAAAATCGTCCGATTTTGTATCCATAAATTTCTTTCGAACTAGGCCCCATTAAAAATAAAACAACGCCGGCTGAAAAAATCAAAACTGGGATTAGAAAAAGAAGTGCAATTAAAAAATAATTGGGCCCTTTTGGCAATCCTAGCTTGCCAATGGGTTCTATAGTTAATGGTGATTCGACTTGGACTCGCCCCGATTTCATAAGTTCCATCTCCTTAAAATATGGAGAACTATGGTCATTTTAAAATTATACACGTTAGATTCATTATTCGCCAATCACCTTCACTAACACTCTTTTCTTGCGCTGACCGTCAAATTCAGCATAAAAGATCTGTTCCCATGGGCCAAAGTCCAATTTGCCCTCTGTAATAGCCGCTACCACTTCGCGACCAAAAAGCTGCCTTTTCAAGTGAGCATCCCCATTATCTTCTCCCGTCTGATGATGACGGTACTTTTTAACATCATAAGGCGCAATTTTCTCTAAAAATTCGTCGAAGTCTTGAATAAGGCCTGACTCGTCATCATTAATGTAACAGCTTGCCGTAATATGCATTGGGTTGACCAGGACAAGACCTTCTTTAACTCCGGATTTTTTGATAACCTGTTCAACTTCTGGAGTAATATTGATGTAGTCTCGTTTCTTTTTGGTATTCATCCACAGGTATTCCCGATACGACTTCATTTTGAATTTCCTCCGTAGAAACAGTATACTACAAAACGCTTATGAAAAAACCACCCCCTTTAGGACCCGAATTGTATGATAAAGACTACTACCTTCATAGCCTTCCTGGTATCGAATACATAGACAAAATAGACGCAGTTGATCCGGTTGTTACGGACACAATTCGCTTTGGGGCTATCCGGCCAGGCCAATATATTCTAGACTTTGGCTGCGGTCGCGGAGCCCTCGTGATTGCCCTTGCCAAGAAAGGTTGTACAACGGTTGGAGTCGACTTCAGCCAAGATGCGATTGATTTTGCATGTGAATATCTAAAACGTTTTCCGGAAGACATTCAAAAGCGCGTGGAATTGAAACGCATGGAAACGGAGAATTTAAATTTTGAATCAGAGTTTGACGTGATTGTTTTTAATCAAGTTTATGAACATTTGCACGATTGGGAACTTGACAATTTAATTCCAAAATTTAAACAGGCTCTCAAACCGAGAGGGATTTTGGTCATCAGTACCCCAAATTTAAATTATATCCGCTATCTCTTTCCTCTTAAAAGAATTTTACAGCTGCCGTTTAAAATCATTAAGGAAACTCTGCGGGTTTTACGCGGAAAGAGCAAACATGTTTCCTCTCTAAAAGCATTCTTTAAAGAAATTTTTAAAATCCGCTACCCCGAAAGTGAGCACACACGCCTCCACATTAATCTGCAAACACCTGATTCTATCCAAAAATTTATGGAGCAAAAAGGGTTTCAAATTTCGCTGGAATGCGTTGATCGGCGTACCAATTTATTAAGCCGAGCGACTCAAAAATGGTGGGGTGAAACGATTTGGCTTTCGTGTAAAGCAGTTTAAGTCAATTGGTCAAGGCTACTGAGAGCTTCTTTGAAGATTGGGTGATTCGTGAGTGCCTCGGCTGCTACTTGATTCCCGGCCGGGGTGAAATGACCGTCATAGGGGAAAAATAATTTCTGGTTATTGTGATGAATAAAATCATTTAAAAGATTAATGAATGGAATGTTACTTTCTTCTGCAAATTTCTGAACCAAATCAAATGCAAAAAGATCCGTATCGACTTTATGTTGTTCGAATCCCCAAAACGCTCTCCCCTGTCCCCATTGCTCAGGCCCAACATAAGTTCCATAAGGGTACATAACCAAAATAAATTTTGCGTGTGCATCTTGAGCAAGTTTTTGGCTCAGCAAAATATATTTGCCTGTTCTCTTAAAATGTTCTGTAATTTCATCGGCCTTGGCTTTTCCGCGCATAAAAAGCCGCCCGTCAAAATTAATCGTATCTTCTTTGGTCATTGCAATTACCGCCTTGGCCCTTTTTCCGCGAATCACTGTCTGAACATATTCTCGGAAACCCAATTTACGCAATTTATCAAAAGTGCGAACAACTTTATTATGAAGATAAATACATAAAAGACTTTTACTGCGTAAAAAACTCCACAATTGAAACTTACCATTCTCATAAAAGGGATTTGCGCCTACGATGTTTCCGGCTTTATCATAAACCAGATTCTTTTCCCGATCCCAATCATCACGAAGATCTGAAAAATCCAACATCATAATGACCAAGTCCGGTTTAAACTTTGGGATTTCGTCACGGAGTCTAAGATAATACGTAACAGGCGAATAAGAACCCCTGCCGGCATTGATGACCTGAATCGATTGAGTGCTTGAATCGAGGATCTTTTGAACATGCATGGGAATCGTTTGATCATCACCGCACCCTACCCCAAACACAAAGGAATCTCCGACAATAAATATTCTTTTCTGGCCCAGTTTTTTTTCAGCTTCAATGTTAGAACCCCGGAAACTATAATTATTGATGTGAGCGGTCACATCATACTCTCCGGGAACGGATGAAACCAAATGAAGTTCCGAATTAGGGGTAAGCGAATGGTGGTACTTAAAATCAGGATGCCCCATTGAAAGTTTCAGCGCATCTTCATGTCTTAGAAGTCTAAAAACAAACTCAAGCGCAAGAAGAAATAAACCAAATAAGATAAATGAGAACAATAAATTCTTCAAGAAAATGCGCATAGCTTAGACCATTTTAGAAATTCTTGGAGGGTTAAGACTCAAGCTGGGTAAGCTCGACTTTTGATTTTAAAATTTCAGGAATTCGAATGGGTTTTAAATTCTTACCACTAAAAACATGAACCGTATATCCGGTCGCGATTGGTTTTGGATCTTTATTTTTGAGCACATGATATTCAAAACGAATTGAACTTTGACGCATTTGACTTACTACTGTGTGAACTGTAATGACATCATCGTAAGAGCTGGGCCCTTGATAACGGCAGAATGCTTCGGCAACAGGAAGAAGAATTCCTTGAGTTTCAAACTCTGAATAAACAAACCCAAGCGCCCGAAAATATTCGGTTCGAGCTGCTTCAAACCAGATAAAATAATTTGCATAGTAACTAATTCCCATGCGGTCCGTTTCCGCATAACGAACACGGGTTTTGTAATCAAAACTTTTCATTTTCCCTTTGTAGAGTCTGAAGAAGAATTGGGAGGACTTTTTTGAGTCTTGCTTTCCCCTGAAGGCTTAGAATCTGCAGGGGTAGAAGTTTTTTTCTCAGCTTCCGCTTTTTTTTGATAGGAAGGCGATCTGTAATCTGTTTGATAAAACCCGCTACCTTTAAAAAGTATCCCCGCGCCGTGGCTAATCAAACGGCGAACATCGCCGTGGCATTTAGAGCACACTTTAACCGGTTCTGCTTTAATGGATTGAGACTGCTCAAATTTATAGCTGCATGAGTTGCACTGATATTCATAAGTTGGCATAAAGAACCTTAATGTTTCCAACGGCTAAATAGATTTTTACCGTGACCACTGGAACCATCCCTTAATTTTCCAAATTCTTCCAAGAGCTTTTTCTCTTCTGACGAAAGATGCTCCGGAATCTCGATATCAACCCGCACAAGCTCATCGCCCGTTCCCCCGTAACTACGCAAATCCGGAAGACCTTTTCCTTTCAAGCGGAATACACTTCCGGGTTGGGTTCCGGCCGGAATTTTGAGCCGTACTTTTCCATCTAAAGTAGGTACTTCAATTTGAATTCCAAGAGCTGCTTCGTGAATTGCAATTTTTGCCTCCAAAAGGAGATCTTTCCCAGCACGTTCAAAAATGGCATGATGCTTTACAGACACATAAACATAAAGGTTGCCGCGCGGACCGCTTCGTTCGCCTGCTTCTCCCTCACCGGTAATTTTTAATTGAGAACCATCATCGATGCCTGCCGGAATCTTCACGCTTAATTTCCGAGTTTTTTTCACCCGCCCATTTCCGTGACAGTTGTGACACGGTTTTGTAATTTGTTTTCCTTCGCCGTGACAACGGGGACAGGTTCTTCGCATCGTAAAAAAACCTTGTGAAATCCGGACTTCCCCATGCCCGCCACAGTCAGAACAAATGACCGGCTGGCTTCCGGGTTCAGCTCCGCTTCCTTGACAGACCTCACAACGTTCTGCACGTGGAAATTCAACAGTGATTTCTTTTCCGCGAGCCGCCTCTTCTAAGGAAATTTCAACGGAATACTCCAAATCTGCGCCGCGGCTACCGCCTCGTGAAGTTCCTCGCCTGGAGCCTGTTCCAAAAAAATCTTCAAACAAATCTCCAAAGACATCGCCAAACCCTTGAAACGATCCTTCGAATCCCTCAAAACCTTGAAAACCATTTCCGCCTAGCGAATGACCAAACTGGTCATACTGAGACCGCTTTTGAGGATCGCTCAAAATGGCGTAGGCTTCAGCCGCTTCCTTGAAACGTTCTTCAGCTTCTTTATTTCCCTTGTTACGGTCAGGATGGTGCTTAAGCGCTAGCTTTCGGTACACCTTTTTAATTTCATCGGCAGAAGCAGTCTTGGAGATGCCCAATACTTCGTAATAATCTCGTTTGTTTGTACCCATTGCCATCTTAAGTTAATTCTTCCGATTTTTCATCAGAAGCCTTTTCTTCTTTTGTTGAAATCTTAACTTTGCTTGGACGAAGCAATCTTCCATTCAATTGATATCCCGTAAGTATTTCTTCTAAAATGGTGCCCTCCGGCTTTTCTTTTGAAACCGTATGTCCTACCGCTTCATGCAAATGGGGATCAAATAATTTTCCGATCGCATCAATTTTTTTAAGTCCGCGTTCCGCGAGAACTTGAAGCAACTGTTTTTGAATAAGCAAGAAACCTTCTCGAATTGATTTGATCTTTTCATCCCTCGCGTCAAGATGCGCGAGAGCTAATTCAAAATGATCCAAGACAGGCAACAGATCGTGAATCGTTCCTTCAAGCGCAAATTTTAAGAATTCTTCCCGTTCTTTTATAAGACGCTTTTTTGCATTCTCAAAATCAGCAGCCGAACGAAGGAGCCGATCTTGAGCATGAGCAAACTCTTCTACTTTACGCAAAAGTTCTTCATGTTCAGCGCGGCTGATTTGTACCGATTCAGTTTCGCTAGAAGCTGGGTCTTTGGACTTTTCAGTACCTTTTCCGTGTCCTGAAGATTCGTGATCAAATTTTTGTTTTTCTTGATGCGTCATGGCTACAACCACTGCTCCAATGCCTCGCCAAAACGTCTGGAAACAAAATCGACCAACGAAATAATTTTGTCATATTCCATTCGTCTCGGCCCTAAAATGCCGAGCGTTCCAACCGTACGTTGATTCACTCGATAATGAGCTGTAACGAAAGAACAATCCCAAATGTCTTCACAATGATGCTCCAACCCAATTTTGACTTGAACCCCGGAAGACTGTTCTCCTAATCTTTCTTCTACCAGATCTGCTAAAAATTCCCTGGTTTCGAGAGTCTTAAAAAGCTGACGAGATTTTTCCCAGTTTTGAAATTCTGGCTGCTCTAAAATATACCGCGACCCTTCAACAGAAAGCCGTCTTTGTTCTGTTTTCGGAAAACTTTCAATCACAATGGAGCGTGCCATGTGGCAAATCGCGCGAAGTGAATCTTGTACCTCTTCCAACTTCTTAGCTAAATGAGGTTGAACTTCTTCTAAAAGCAACCCTTTCAACTCTTGATTGAGAAAACGAGTAATTCGAGTAAGTTCTTCTTCAGGAATTTCTTCCTTCATATTGATCACACGGTTCTGCACAAAACCATTATCAGTGACCCACACAACCAACAGATGCTGCCGGCCCAATGAAGTCAGTTCAAGACGTTTCAGCACCAAACCTTCAAACGTCGGAAATATCACAAGCCCTGCTTGTTCGGAAAGAGTAGAAAGAATTTGCGAAGTGCGCTCAATCAATGTTTCGACATTGTCCATTTGGTTTCGATACTCGCGCGCGACAAGAGCCGCAACATGCGGCGGAACTTTAGATTCCGACATCAAATGATCCACAAAATAACGGTAACCTTTGTCGGTCGGTACACGCCCCGCAGAAGTATGAGGCTGCTGGATATAATCCCGCTCTTCGAGGTCATGCATTTCATTCCGAATGGTAGCCGGTGAAAGTTCATTTCGGTAATGCTGGGCAATCGTTCTCGACCCCACCGGGTTAACCGATTTCACGTACGTACTGACGATAATTCGAAGCACTTCTTTTTGACGTTCTTTTAAATCTTCCATTACAAAACTCCTATGCAAAACAACTAAGAATTAGCACTCTAATGATTAGAGCGCTAGGATTGTATCATGAAAAAATTAGTGGTTCAAGGAAAGGTACAAATAATAAGGAGATAAAAAGGGTCAGGACGGTTTAAGCAGGGTTCTTGAAGGAGATTCTAGAAGCGCTCCGATGTCAAGTTTTTTGGTGCGAAAAAGATCGAGACGGTCTGGTGCTAATTTAAGTACGGCGGAAGCATTATCCGGTTCCCAAACAAGACCCAAATAATTGTATTCGTTAAATCTGTAACTCCGGATGACATCAGCAAACTCGCGCAGAATTAAATTAAACAAATAAAGGATATCTTCATCACCAATTACTTGATCAATTGTTCGAGAAGTTTTTTTCATATCCTTTGTCAGGAAATCAAAATAAAGCGCAAAATGAGGCTGAGCCTTGGAAGTGTTAGCGCCTTCCGGTTCATCGCGATAAGCAAAATTGACCTGTGCATGCCGAATGGTATGATGAATTCGTTCATCCGCTAACAAAAGGGCTTGCACCCGACGATTCAGCTGTCGCGCTAAAAAATCTCCAAGTTTAATTTCCTCAACAGTAAATCGCTCGGGCCAGGTATCCAAATTTTTATCCAGGTTCAACTCAGGAGGCACTGGAACTTTTTTCAACTGTTTGCTTTCATCCAAATAATTGAATGGAACTACCTGAGCAATTTTAAATTGCCGATCCGAGGGCTCCACAATAAAAATATATTCAAACTCCGTCCCGGATGGATAGGAGAAAGTATCTTTTGGAATCCCTGGTTTTGATTCGTAAGTTTCAGACAGCTTAACATAGACCAAAGCCTGCGCATCGTGATAAGAACGACTTTTCAATTCCTTGATTTCAATTCTAAGATTTTGCTTATCTTTAAGAGTTAAGAGAAAGTTATAAAAAAGAGGAGATGCAGTTTGAAGCGTTGGCGGAGCGGAGAAATAACGCTTTCCAATTTCATCCGAATTAAGTTTTGTCACATTGTGAAACAATTCGCGAACCGGCTTTTCCCAAAGTACAGAACGGTTAAATTTTAGTTCGTGAAGTACACGTTTCCGGTATTCATTGCGTGAAATATCCCATAAACGAACCCGTCTGACATCGGGAACATAACCCATGAGGACTAATTGAAGTCCTGTCGATTCTACATCGGTTGCTTGAAGTGTATAAAAATCAATGGGTTTATCCGAGCTCAACAAAACTCTAGAAATGGTAAAGAGTACATTTTCAAGCTGCTCCATGGCTTCCTGTTCGGGTTCAAAGAGGGATTCGAGGTTGGCAACGTGACCCGACAAAATTTCCTGTCTGACATCAGTCGCAAATAACTTTTTCAGAGGAAGGAAGACTCCGATGGTCTTCCCGGCGAACTTAACTTCTACATCCTCAACTTTATATTCCTTTTTGCAAATTTCTTTAATGGCGCTTTCTATTTTACTTTCCGGATAACTGACTGAATTGCAACCGGCAAAGAAACTAGCCAATACAAACCCTAAAAGACAAAGGTTTACTGTATTCGTTTTAAACTTTTTATTAGATTTATTTGTTTTTTTCATCATGATAAAAAAATGGCGGAGCAAAATGCCCCGCCTTTTCTCAGTTGTATACTATTGAATCAATGATCTTATTTAGATCCAGTAGATCCAGAGGTTTGATCTCCAGAATTTTCAGTTTTTGCCGCGAAAGCACGAGGATTAGCTTTCCCATATTCAGCGAAAATAGTTTCAATTTCATCAAACTCAAGCTCCTGTCGAACTAAAAGTTCATGTGCAAAACGTTCAAAGATTACTTTCTCAGATTTGAGAAGTTCTTCGACGGCACGCATACACTCTCTTAAGATAAGATTGGTATCCTCATTCAATTTTGTCTTTACCGTTTCTGACAGTTCATTCTCAGGAATAACTGTGTAATCTCCAATATAACCGGATGGACCCATTCCCAATTTCCAAACCATAAAATGAGCAACTTTCATCGCGTTCGCAAAATCAGCTGAAACACCAGTAGTAGTAACGCCCTTTTTGATTTTTTCTGCTACATAACCTGCTACCGCACATTTAATGTCGGCAAGTAACTTATCCCGATCTTGGGAATAATATTCTTCCCGAGGCTGATGATGCACAACGCCTAGACTTGTCTTTCTAGGAATAATAGACGCCTTGAACACATCATCTGTAGGATGTAGGAAATAAATCGTGATTAAATGCCCCGCCTCGTGATAAGCGGTCATCTGTTTTTCAGAATCCTGCATCTTAATTTTATTTTTAACTCCGAGCTCAATCCTCTCGATCGCTTCTGTGATTTCTTTGTAAGAAATGACGTCTTTGCCATTCCGAGTGGCGATGAGGGCTGATTCTTTAACAATATTTTCAATTTCAGCAGGCGACTTTCCTACCGCCTTCCGAGCAAGATGACCGACATCAATAGAAGCCTCGTGTTTCACTTTGCCCAAATAGTACTGAAATAGTTTCTCGCGGCCTTCAAGGCCAGGACGAGTAATGTAAACTTTCCGGTCAAACCGGCCGGGACGCAAGAGTGCCGGATCCAAAATATCTTCTTGAGCATTAGTAGCACCAATAACAATCACGCTTTCTTCTTTCCCTTGCAAACCGTCCATTTCAACCAGTAATTGGTTTTGAGTCGTATTTCCCTCGCCACTTCCAAATTGATTGAATGTGCGGCGCTGCCCCATCGCATCTAGTTCATCAATAAACACGATGCAACCGCCAAATCCGTAGGCAAGCGAACGCGCCTTTTTGAACAATTTGCGGACACGGGATGCCCCAACACCGACAAAAATCTCATTAAATTCACTCGCAGACATGGATAAAAATGGAAACCCTGCTTCTGTTGCAATGGCTTTTGCCAGATACGTTTTCCCGCAGCCTGGAGGACCTAACATTAAAATACCGCGAAGGATTTTCCCGCCGATTTTTTTAAGTTTGACGTGATCTCGAATTAATTGAACTACTTCCCATGCTTCTTCTTTCGCCTCATCAATGCCAACCACGTCGGAAAAACGAACGTTGACGTCCGCTCCCTTAATCATTTTCTTATCTACTTTAGCAAAACCACCTTGCATCACGTTAAGGTACATATAAACGAAGATAATGGCATTTAAGGCCACCATCAGCATTTGGAGCGGCATGGTGGCTAGAGTGATATTCCGGTAATAAGATTCAAGGGACATCATGCCCCATATCGCGAGGATAACAAGAATGCTCGAGGCAAGGATAATAAGAATCCTTGTTCGATAGTTGAGGAAGTGCATTTTGAAACGGCGGAAGAAATTACTCATCTTGGTTCCGATCTATTTTGCTAGTTCTATCTAAGAATTATGCCCTATGTTTAGTTTGAGCCTTTTTGAAAAACAAACTCCAGCAGAGAAGAATACAGCTAAAGCTCGTGATTGTCAAGGGAAGGTGGAGATGCTGAAAAACAACCTAAGTCATTTTTTATCAACAGGTTCCGATACAGAAGTGCTTTTGCTTCCTTCTTCCTCAAGAAACCAATTATCCCATAAGCTATCTGAAGATTCTCCTTCGGCTTCAACTGCTTCGCCCTTAATATACTTTTCGACTTCTTCGTATGGTTTTTTAACTAGAAAATCGGATGTATTATCCATTTTAAAGGTGGGTGAAGCGGGGCCTGGTTCACCTTCTCGGGTTAAGAGCTCTTTAGTAACAGGCACTACTCCCGTTTGGGTATTTCCGATAGGATCTTTTTCTTGTTCACGTCCAGCAATAGAAAGGTTTTGAATACACAAAAAGCACACTAAAAAACAGAACTCTATGTTTTTTAAAATTCTTTTCTTCCTATCCATATAAACACACGCTTCTTCCTCTTATTAAACTAATAACCTATATTTTGAAAAAGTCAAATAGCCAGGAGAAAGGGGTCATATCTCAATTTACAAAGTACAAATTAAGGTGAATGACTTAAATACTTCTTAAGAGCGACACCTGTGTAGGAGCGACGCTCTTTCAAGAGCCCTTCGAGCGGTCCTGCATATACCACTTCACCTCCACGGCTTCCTCCCTCGGGTCCTAAATCAATAATATAATCGGCACACTTGATGATTTCCATGTTGTGCTCAATGACACAAAGCGAATGTCCGCGTTTCAGAAGAGTTTCAAAAGCGGTAAGAAGTGTGGCAATGTCATAATAATGTAGTCCTGTAGTTGGCTCATCAAAAAGATAAAGAAGATTATCATTGCTTGCAGATGACAACTCAAACGCTAACTTCAACCTTTGCGCCTCACCCCCTGAAAGCGTGATTGCCGATTGTCCTAGCCTGAGATAACCAAGACCAACTTGGACAAGAATTGAAAGCGCCTTACAAATTTTGGGTTCGTCCTTAAAAAAATCAAGCGCTTCATCAACAGTCATTTCCAGTACATCTCGAATATTTTCACTCCGATAACGAATGTCTAATATGGAAGATTGAAACCTGGAGCCGCCGCAGGCCTCGCAAGTAATGTAAATGTCGGCTAAAAAATGCATTTCAATTTTTTCGGTACCGTCTCCTTCACACTTTTCGCATCGTCCGCCTGGCACATTGAATGAAAAATGACTCGCGGTTAAGTTGCGTGCCTTTGCCTCCCGTGTTTGAGCAAAAACTTTTCGAATCTGATCAAACGCTTTCACATAAGTTACAGGATTAGAACGCGGCGTTCTTCCAATTGGGGATTGATCAATTAACAAAAGATCCTGCACCTGCTCCAAACCCTCAATCGCACTGACACGGCCAACATCTTGTACTGAACGACCCCGCCACCTGAGGTAATTGGCATACAAAATGTCATACATTAATGTACTTTTACCGGAACCGGAAACCCCGGTAATCACTACAAATTGATGCAATGGAATTTCAAGGGAAATGCTTTTCAGATTATGTTCAGCTGCTTGATAAATTCTAATTTTTTTGGGAGTGTGTCCATTTTTCGTGACATACTTTCGTTCGATTTTAAATTCATTTCGAAAATATTGCGCCGTATATGAATGAGAGGCGGACGAAAGTTCAGAAAAAGGTCCCGAAAAAACAATCTCTCCGCCGTGCTCACCCCCCATAGGTCCTAAATCGATGACTTGATCGGCCGCTTCAATCATGGTTCGGTCGTGTTCGACAACGACCACGGTATTCCCAAGGTTTCTTAATTTTTCAAGCAATCGAATCAAAAGCGAATTGTCTCGCTCATGAAGGCCTACGCTAGGTTCATCTAACACATAAAGCGTATCCACAAGCGCAGACCCTAAAGAAGCTGCCAAATGAATTCTCTGGGCTTCCCCACCTGAAAGTGTTCTTGAAAGGCGATCTAAAGTAAGATAACCAAGCCCAACTTCCGCCAAAAAGGACAGGCGATTTTTAATTTCAAGCAGAATCGATTCAGCTACCGCTTGATCATGTTCCGAAAGCGTAAGGGAATCAAAAAATTCTTTTAGCGAATCAATGGTAAGGATGCTTAACTCTGAAATGTTTTTCTGACTCACCTTAACCGCGAGAGCCTCCGGTTTCAAACGTGCGCCATGGCACTTGGAGCAAATAATATAACCTCTGTATTTGCTTAAGAAAATCCGGATGTGCATCTTATAAGTTTTTTTCTCAAGGTACTTAAAAAAATCATGCACACTGAAAAAGTTTTTATCGTTTGCACCGTGTAAAATCCATTTCTGTTCTTGTTCTTTCAGTTGAGAGAAAGGCCGGTCCATCGGAATTTTCTTTCGCTTACAAAATTCCTTAAGCCGCTTCAACTCCCATGAAGCGCTCGGTTTAGTCCATGGTTCAATCGCTCCTTCTGCAATCGAAAGCCGGGGGTTTGGAACGACCAAATTCCAATCAATCGTAATCACACGTCCGAAACCCTGGCACTCCGGACAAGCTCCTAAGGGACTGTTGAATGAAAAGCTATTGGGATTAGGCAGACGGTATTCAATGTTGCACTCTGCACAGTAGAAACGACTTGAGAATTTTTGCTCGACCGTCTTCCCTTTTTTCTCTGAAATAATCGAAACCAGACCTTTTCCATGTTTAAGTGCGCTTTCAAGTGAATCTAAAAACCGGCTCCGATTTTCCGTATTGAGCATAAGTTGATCCGCAATCACCAAAACCCGGCCAAGTTTTTTCTTACCGTATTTCCGAATTTCTTCTAAATTAAATTGTTTTCCTAAGATCAGAAAATTCAAAAACCCCTGCCGTTCCAATTCATCAAATATTTCGTGACTAAAGTCTTTGGTTTTTTGATTAATTTCAATCGGAAATGCTATGGTAACTTGACGCTCGGAAAAGTCTTGATTGACTGCATCTAAAATATTTTGTGGAGAGTCGCTTTTAACAGGTTTTCCGCATGAAGAACAATATGTAACGCCGACACGCGCAAAAAGAAGCCTTAGATAATCATTGAGTTCTGTTTGCGTGCCGACCGTAGACCGAGCATTATTGATTACATTTTTGACTTCGATGGCAATGGAAGGCAGGATCCCGCTGACAAAATCAAGATCGGGTTTTTCAATGCGTTCGAGAAATTGTCTTGAGTAAGCAGAAAGAGACTCAACATATCGGCGTCTTCCTTCAGCATAAAGCGTATCAAAGGCAAGTGATGACTTTCCGGAACCGCTCACACCGGTTACCACAACAAACGTACCATGCGGGATAATAACGTTGATATCTTTTAAATTATGTGTTCTAACTCCTTTAAGGACAATCTCATTCTGCATGATTTTTTCCGATGAGGGTTTCAAGGTTTGGAAAACATTTCTGTGAAATGAAAAAGGCGGGGTGATTTTTCTTCCCCGCCCTAAGTAAGGTTTTACGGAAATATTAATTAACGAGCTGGGCCTGCTTTTCTCCTTTAACCGTCATGGCTGTCGCCATCACTTGATCAATCCGCTTGAGCAAGTCACCGCCTTGGACCAGATGTTGAGATGAAGGTTCTAACGCAATGGATGTTTGTCTCCGACCTAAACTTTTTACGATAAAGCGCGCCACCAATTTATCCCGATCGAAAAGATGACCATATTCCCTATTACGCATGACAATGAGGCCTTTGTTTTTATCGGTCTCCTCAATGGTCCAATCGGGAAAAGTATTAAGCGCTTCGAATGCTTTTAAAAATGTGTAATCGTACGGACGATCATAAACAAGAACTTGATCATAAGCGGGAAAATCTTTAAGCGAAGAACAGC
>OBEQ011929174.1_pt1 | contig 20063 bp, 21 predicted proteins | sample 1670901 | NCBI WGS metagenome assembly OBEQ01 (sample SAMEA104232315, study PRJEB22302) | groundwater metagenome | biome: forest; feature: aquifer; material: groundwater | place: USA | collected 2011-08-07 | depth 5.4 m
AAAGAACTCTGGAAAATTTCCAATGAAATCGTGAAAACCACCGCGATTACTCAAAGCGCGATCGGTGATAAAAACGGTAATTGGACAACGGTCATTTCCGCGGCGGTTTTGATTCATTAAGCCTCTATGTCTTCTAAGAACACCAAAGTAAAAATCAGCCTGATTCAAATGTCCTCTTTGGACAACCCTTCGGGCAATTTGAAAAAGGCTGAAAAGAAAATCCTGGAAGCTGCTCGGAAAGGCGCAAAAATTATTTGCCTGCAGGAGCTGTTCCGCTCCAAATATTTTTGCCAGGATTGCGACCCGGAAAACTTCAAGCTTGCGGAGCCCATTCCCGGCCCAACCACCCAGGCCCTGTCCAAAATTGCAAAGCAGAAAGCGGTTGTGATTATTGCCTCTCTTTTTGAAAAAAGAGGGGAAGGTGTTTATCACAACACAGCCGTGGTGATTGATGCGGACGGAAGTCTTCTCGGAAAATATCGCAAAATGCATATTCCAGACGACCCGCACTTTTATGAGAAGTTTTATTTTGCCCCCGGCGATTTGGGCTTCCGAACCTACTCAACTCGATACGCCAAAATAGGCGTGCTTATCTGCTGGGACCAATGGTTTCCCGAGGCTGCGCGGCTTACGGCACTTGGTGGCGCGCAAATTATATTTTATCCAACGGCCATTGGTTGGCATGAATCGGATGCCAAGCTCGCGGATCACCAAATGACCGGCTGGGAAGTTGTACAGCGGGGCCATGCGGTGGCCAATGAAGTTTTTGTGGCAGCTGTGAACCGCGTTGGAAAAGAAGGCCCCGTCACATTTTGGGGGAATTCATTTGTTTCAGATCCTTTTGGGAGTGTGATTGCACGCGCAGACGGCAAACAGGAAGAAAATTTAATAGTGGAATGCGATCTTTCGAAGATTGAAGAGATACGCCATGGTTGGCCGTTTTTGAGAGACAGACGTATCGATGCCTATGGAGATATTACCGAACGTTTCCTCGAAGAAAATCCTGAGAAAAAAACGAAAAAGAAGAAAAAAACAAAAATTGAAAAAGCCGCTTACCTCAATAGAGCCTAAACAAACCCCTGCTCAATTAGGGTTCAGTATGCCCGCGGAATGGGAGACCCATGAAGCCACCTGGCTTGCTTGGCCCCAAAATCCTGAAACCTGGCCTGGACATCGCATGAAAATTGTCGAAGACATTTATTTGCAAATGCTCGAGGCCTTGCTTCCACATGAAAAAGTGCATTTGTTGGTGCAGGATGCACGCGAATCCGAAAAAGTTTTGAATGGCCTTAAGAAAAAAAACATTTCTTCAGTTCAAAATTTGTTGCTTCATGAAATTCCTACCGTTGATTCGTGGATACGTGATTATGGCCCTACTTTTGTGACACAAAAAGGCAAAAAGGCCTGGTGTAAATGGATTTTCAATGCTTGGGGAGGGAAGTATCCCACGCTCATGGAAGATACCCATATTTTTGAGCCGGCCCTTCAAAAAGCGGCTTCGCTTATTTCAGACCCGTGTTTTGATGCAGGTATTATTCTGGAAGGCGGTTCGATCGAAGTGAATGGTAAAGGCACTTGCCTTGTGACCGAGCAATGTCTTTTGAATCAGAATCGCAACCCTCAATTTTCGCGTGAAGACTTGAATGAGTTATTAAAAAATTATTTGGGCGTTTCGAATGTTCTCTGGCTTCATGAAGGAATTATCGGGGACGATACGGACGGCCACATTGATGACATTGCCCGCTTTGTTAATCCGACAACGATTCTTGCGACCTTTGAAGACGATCCTACGGATGAGAATTATGAAATTTTGAAGAAGAATTGGGAAAGTTTGCAGGTGATGCGCGATCAGGACGGAAAAAAATGGAATTTAGTCAAACTCCCGATGCCTGGCAAAGTCGTCGATGGGGGAAGGCTTCCTGCAAGTTATGCCAATTTTTATATCGCGAATAAAACGGTTTTAGTCCCCGTTTACGGTCATCATTTTGATGACCGTGCGATCCGGATTATCGAAGAGCTTTTCCCTGGGCGAAAGATTGTGCCCATCCTCTGCAATGCCATGGTTTATGGACTCGGCGCTATTCATTGCGTGAGTCAGCAAGAACCCAAAATTATCTACAGCAGTTAAAAGCTTTCAGGCATTTCTTCCTGCTGAATACCGTGCCCGCCTTCTGATACAAATTTTTTCGCATCTGCATCAACCGGTAACTTCAATTCTGATTCTTTGATCTCGGGAACAAATTTTGATTTTTTGAAGACCAGACTTGGTTTCTGGCATTTTTCCGTTCCGGCCTTGCAGGAGCGAATGTCTACCTGATTGGGGAAGAAATTTTTCTTATCGCCATTTTTGACTTCCTTGAATTGTGAGCGGCTGATTTCTGTTTCGGGCTTTCCGTCCGGGCCATAAAAAATATCCTTAAAAACATCTCCTTTAGACGAGGCCTGTACTTTTCTTGCGATATAGGCGCTTTTATAATGCATGCTGTCTGCGGTCAGTGTGATTGTTTTTTTATCTTTATTTTCAATCCGGGTCTTAGCAATCGGTAAAGCCATGGTTTTGAGCGCGCGGTATAAATCTAGGGCCCTTAAATGGCTTTCAATGTCCGGGGAATCCTGCAAATCAAAAATGCTTCCCGAATAAACGGATTTTTGTCCGGGGAGATAAAGGTCAAAATTTTTGTCTTCGGTTTTGAAAGCAAAAAGCAGATTTTTTTTGTCATTGTAGCATTGCAGTAATAACTTCTCTTCAAGGCGATCATAGGCTAGATGTCCCTGGCATGAGGCCTTGCGCTTGTCACCGCTCTGAAAATAAATTTTAAGATCTGTTTGGAAGCCCACCCATGTCCCTTGTCTTTTTTCAATCTGCCGAACGACTTCTTCGACTTGGGCTTGGGATGCTGAGGATGTTTCGGCGAGTGCAACTGTGTTAAGAGGAAGATAAAAGGCGAGGGTGAAAAGAAAAAAGGCCCCGAGTTGTTTCATGAAGGGGTAATTATGCCTGGTTTTCAGGCGGGGGTGAACTAAGGGATTTTTTTGTATGTAGAATTCGCTGGATAGCGGTCGCATGGGTCCCGATAAGCAATATCCATAGCACAAGTCCTAGAAGGGGCTGAAAAATTGAACCGAACGCTAGCGCAATGAGTCTTTCCGGTCTTTCAAAAACGCCGACGCTGCAGTCAGGAATCAGATTTTCAGCCCTTGCCTTGGAATAACTGGTGACATAGGCGCCGAGAATAATTCCCATGGTGACGACAAAAAGGACGGTGCGGCCTTGTCCTGCGAAATAAATGGCCAGCCCTCCGAAAAGAAAAAAATCGGAATAACGGTCGACGGTGGAATCTAGAAATGCGCCGAATTTTGAGACTTTGCCGGTGAGTCTTGCGAGCGGGCCGTCTAACAGGTCTGCGACGGCTGCGACTAAAAGCATCACGGCGCCTAAAAACAAATGGCCGGAGGCATAAATCCATCCGGCCACAAAATTTAGGGCAAGTCCTGCAAGTGTGAGCTGATTAGGGGAGAAACCTTGCTCCCTAAAAAAAGAAGCCGCTTCGGTGAGAAGGGCTTCAATTTTTGGGTAAATCGATTTTCGAAGCATGCGGTTTTAACAATTACCGCGGGCAAGTTCCTTGGATAAACTTTCTGACCAATTCCTTGGCTTCATTATCTGGAATTTGTTTGGGCGGATGCTTCATCGTGTAGGCAGAGATGGAAATAAGCGGTCCGCCGATTTTGCGGTCCCGGGCCAGGCGGCATGCGCGAATGGCATCAATGGCGCAGCCTGCGCTGTTGGGCGAATCTTCTACCGAAAGACGAAGCTCGAGGTTCAAAGGAAATCCTGCAAACCCACGGCCTTCCATGCGCAAATAACAGACCTTATTGTCATTTTGCCAGGGAACATAATCCGAAGGCCCGATATGAATATTTTCTTCTTCGAGAGGAACCGTGAGCTGACTTTGGACGGCCGCAGTCTTGGAAATTTTTTTGGACTTTAACCGGGTGCGGTTCAGCATGTTAAGAAAGTCTGTATTGCCGCCCGTGTTGAGCTGATAGGTGCGGTCAATTTTAACGCCGCGATCGCCGAACAATTTGGTAAGCGTGCGGTGGACGATAGTGGCTCCTACTTGTGCCTTGATATCATCGCCGATGACCGGGATCCTTTTATCTTCAAAACGTTTTGCCCAGATGGGATTGGAAACAATAAAGACCGGCATGCAGTTGATAAAGCTTAGGCCTGTTTTCAAGCAGGCTTCTGCATAAAATTCAGTGCCTTCCTGTGAACCAACAGGTAAATAGTTGATAAGCATTTCAGCGCCTGAATCTTTAAGTATCTTTTCAACGTTTGCGGGTTTTTTATTGGCCACGATAAAGGTGCGGTCTGAAGGATAATCTTTCATATGTTCAGAGACGCCGTCGAAGACAGGTCCCATTTCGACCCGTACTTTACTCTTTGGAATTTCTGCAAAAAGGGGAAGGATGCAATTAGGCTTGGCAGTTAAAGCCACATCAAGCCGTTCGCCTACTTTTCGTTTATCAATATCAAATGCTGCTACGATTTCAATATCCTCAGGCAGATAACCGCCCAAGTCATAATTCATTAAGCCTAGATATTCTTGTTTCTTTTTGCCATTTGTAGAAATGCGGTAATGCTCAAGTCCCTGAACCAAAGAAGCGGCACAGTTACCGGCGCCGGCGATGGCAATCTTGATTTTGCCCATTTTTTTTGCCTCCATCGAAAGAAATTAGCAGGCAAAAATTATAACATTCATTGATCGGAAATCAATGACAAAATACATGCTCTAAGTTATTGATATATAAAAAGTTAGGATTCATGAGTCCGATAAAATCTCAAAATGGTCTTGAAAAGCTATGTATGCTACAATGCGCCGTTAAAACAAAAAACTAACAGGAGATAGCAATGGTTACATTAGAAGAGTTTAAGAAAATACAATTGAGAGTTGCCGAGATTGAGTCGGTCGTTCCTCATCCGAATGCTGACAGACTTTATGTTCTAGGAGTAAAAATCGGTGAAGTTAGGAAGACGATTGTGGCCGGTATACGAAATCACTATAAGGAAGACGAGTTGAAGGGCAAAAAGGTCGTGATTGTGGACAATTTAGAGCCCGCTGTGATACGTGGGGTGGAATCCAACGGAATGCTTTTGGCCGCTTCGGATGGTGAAATCTTAAGCGTGGTGACGCCGGAGAGGCTGCTCAAAGATGGAGCCGAGGTCCGTTAAACGATTATTGGATCAGGAGCTAGGAACGAAATAACCTGCGATATATTTCCATGCTGAAAAATGAACGTAGACCAGAAAAAGGATGAAAATAAAGATACTCAAAAAGCGCACTTTGCCACGTTCATTCCAGAGTTGTTTCAATTGAAAGCCAAGAAACCCAAAATAAAACAGGGTCATAGGAAGTAAAAAGCCGTATTCATTGATTTGCTTGGAAGACGAAAGCGGCCATATATAAGAAACAAATAATTTTTTGAGACCGCTCGCCATATAAAGCGGGGGCCCAAGCAAAGGAAGAAAAACCCCATTGGCCCATTTTTGAATGTAACCGATAAAAGCAATGATCCCAAAAAAGAGAAAATAGCGGATCAAATGATGGATTTTTTTTAGTTGAAATTTCATATGAGCAGTTGATAGTAGTATGCTCGAAAATGCTTGTCAAAGAAAAAGTGTGATAAAAGCTCCGCGCGTGCGTTTCATTTTAGGCAAGGCAGGTTTGCCAAACGAAAGCTCTTATGTTAAGATCCGCCCTATGTCATACATCGAAACCGGCACAGCCCAACTGTGAACTCTCCAGGTACTGAACTGAAAACAAAAACGATGGCTGATTTCAGACCTTTTTCCGCTTGGCGTTACGACCCCAAAAAAGTCAACATGAATCAAGTTATTGCGCCGCCCTATGATGTCATTTCGCCGGACGAACAAACCGCACTTTATGAGCGCTCCCCGTATAATTGCGTGCGCCTCATTTTAAATAAAATTGAAGCTTCTGACCATGACGGGGAAAACCGTTATTCTCGTGCCCGGGATTTTTTTCAGGATTGGCAAAAAGATAAAACCCTTATTCAAGACTCACAGCCTTGTTTTTATTTTTATCGCCAGGAATTTACAGATCCGGTGAGCGGCAAACGTCAGGAAAGATCGGCCCTGCTTGGCAAGCTGAAGCTTGAGCCCTTTGAAAAAAATATTGTCATCCCTCATGAAAAAACCCTTTCGAAACCACGTGAAGATCGCAGAAAACTTCTTGAGGCAACCCAAACCAATTTTTCTCCTGTGTTCGGACTTTACGAAGATCCGAGTGGCGATGTCGCTGAGATTTCGCTGAATGTGTCCAAAGAACGCCCGCTTTTTGAGGCGGTGGACGATCAAAAAGTCCGGCACATTCTTTGGGGACTTTCTGATGATAAATTAAATCAGCGCATTCATGAAATCTTATCCAGCCGAAAAATTTATATTGCCGATGGCCATCACCGTTATCAAACGGCTTTGGAATATGCAAAAAATAAACGGCAGTCCGATTCTCTTGCGGCAGACGTTGAAGTCCCGTTGGATTTTGTTTTGATGGCGCTTGTGGAGTTTCATGATCCAGGCATGGTTTTGCTTCCGACCCACCGTATGATTTTGCCTTTTCCGGGATTTGAAACAGAAAAGGCCTTAGAAGTTTTAAAAAATGATTTTAAAATCGAAGCCGTGCCCGTTGAGAAACTCGATGGTGTCCTTCAAAATTCAAAAGAAAATAAAGCTTCTTTCGGCCTTGTTTTGGATAATCAGCAAAGTTTTTTAATCACTTTAAAAGACATTGCGCAGGCCAAAGAAAAAATGCCGGCCGGCAAGCCCGATGTCTGGTATGCTCTTGATGTGAATGTGCTCAGCTATCTTCGTTTTGATCGTTTGTGGAATTTATCCGAAAGCAAATGGGAGAGTTATTTGCGTTTTACCCGTTATGCCGAGGAAGCCATTGAAAGCGTAAAAGACCGCAAGAGCAAGGCCGCGATTTTGCTAAAGGCCCCGCAGGTTGAGATTTTGCGCGAAATGGGAAAAGTCGGCGAGCTGATGCCGCAAAAATCTACATACTTTTATCCGAAACTTGCCAGCGGTTTGATTTTTTATTCGCATAATAAATAGTTACTAAACTGTCGAAGAAGCTCTCCAAACACGAGGTTTATCTCTAAATGGCGATACATTATCCTGACGAAGGCCTGCCAAAACCTCTTCCCCCACAATGGTCCCATTGGGTCGGGCCTGCTTTGTTATTGTTTTTTATTTTTATGGGCGCGGGCTCCGTTTTCTATGAAGTGGGTCCCGATGAAGTTGGCGTTGTCCAGCGTTTTGGGCAATATGTGCGCACGACAAATCCAGGTCTGCATTTTAAATTACCTTTGGGTGTCGAGACAGTGCAGCCCGTGAAGGTTACGCATATTTTCAAAGAAGAGTTTGGTTTTCGCACGGTGTCGGCAGGAGTGCGCACTGTGTTTGCGGGGCGCGATGACGGACAAACGAGAGTCAATCGTGATATACGGGGAAGCGATGACCCTTTTCTTGCTGAATCGCTGATGTTGACAGGCGACTTGAATGTCGCGATTGTGGAATGGATTGTTCAATATACGATTAAAGACCCTGTTCAATTTGCCTTTCGTGTGCGCGATTTCCGGGAAACGATAAGAAATATGACGGAGGCCATGATGCGCATGGTGATCGGCGACCACACGATCAATGAAGTATTGACTGAAGGCCGCGAAGAAATTCAAGCGGAAGTGGAAAAAAGATTACAGGAGGTCCTGGACAGTTACGGGACTGGGATTGCGATACGAAATGTTATTTTGCAAGACGTGACTCCGCCGGATAACGTTAAACCCTCTTTTAATGAAGTCAACGAAGCGCGCCAGGAAAAAGAAAAAATGATCAATCAGGCGTGGGAAGAATACAACCGTATCATCCCGCGCGCGAAAGGCCAGGCCGAACAGCAAATCCGCGAGGCGGAAGGTTATGCCCTGGAAAGAATCAACAAGGCTAAAGGCGACGCCAGTCGTTTTGATTTGACCTATGAGGCTTATAAAAAAGCGCCGGAAGTGACGCGCAAAAGACTTTATCTGGAAACGATAGAAAAACTTTTTCCTCATTTGCAGGATAAATTATTTTTAGATGAGTCCCAAAAAAATTTCTTACCATTTTTAAATTTGAACCAGGAAAAGAAAGGTCAGGACTCATGAAACAAGCCCCGCTTGCGGCCCTGATTATTGTTTTTTCGATCCTGGGAATGTTGTCTTTAAATTGTTTTTATACCGTCGATCAAACGCAGCAGGCGGTCATGACTCAGTTTGGCCAGCCTTTGGCGGGCTCCATTGATTCACCGGGCCTTCACATGAAAATGCCGTGGCAGCTCATTATTAAATTTGATAAACGGATCCTGGAATGGGATGGATATCCTTCTGAAGTGCCGACGCGCGATAAAAAATTTATTTGGGTGGATGTCACGGGCCGCTGGCAGATCGAAGACCCGCTTAAATTTCTCCAAACAATGCACAATGAAAAAAATGCGCAGTCACGGTTGGACGATATCATGGACGGTATCACCCGCAATTTTATTACGCGCTATAATCTTGTAGAAGTGGTCCGGAATTCGAACCGGATTTTAGAAGTAAAGAAAAACCATGAAGACATTACCTCTGAAGCGGATTCTGAAAAAATTGAAATCGGGCGGGACAGCATTACGCGCAAGATCCTTGAAACCGCCAGGACTGTGATCCACGAATACGGGATCGAAATGATCGATCTCCGGATCAAGAGAATCAATTATATTCCGTCTGTGCAGCAAAAAGTTTTCGAGCGCATGATTTCCGAAAGAAACCGTTCTGCCGAGCAATTGCGTTCGGAAGGCGAAGGCGTGCGCGCTGAAATCACTGGGCGCATGGAAAAAGAGCTCAAACGCATCGCCTCCGAGGCTTATCGCGAAACGCAGCGTATTCGGGGCAAAGGCGATGCCGAGTCGATCCAGATTTATGGCGATGCCTATTCTAAAGATCCGGAATTTTATTCTTTTATTTCGACTTTGGAGAGATATCCCGAAACGCTCAAAGGCGGCCGCCTCGTGCTTTCTACCGATAGCGATTTTTTGAAGTATCTGAAGAAAATTTAACCCGCAAGAGGCTTTTCTAATTTCTCTTTCCATCCAAGAACATCACTCCTCAAAATCGCCTTGGGAAGTTTTTCAGGCTGTTTCTTCACAACAAGAAATTTGTTTTTTCCTGGATAGCGTCAACTATAAATCGCCTGATCAAGCCTATTCTTACATCGGCGCAAATCCATTTTTGCAAGTGGTGGTCGACAAAGGAAAGTTGCATGTTTCGGGAGAAATAAAGGCGAGCTATTCAGCCGGAAAACTTTCGAAAGTTCTGCGTCAGCTTTTAAAAAAATATAGGCTTATTTCGAAAATCCATCCCTTTTTTACAGGCGGGGCCGTGGGTTTTTGGGGGTATGAGCTAGCAATTTTTTTTGAAAAAATCCGTTTCCGAAAAAAGCAGGATCCCGGAATCCCATTGTTGCACCTGGGGTTTTATCGCGAACTCATTGTTTTCGATCATAAGAATAAAAAATATTTTTTGGTCGCGCATGATAAAGATGGTAAAAATAAAAATGCTGGAAAGTTCGACGAGCTAAAGAAATATTTCAACGGCACAAAACTATCCGTGCCTTTAAAGCCTTTTACCGTGAAAAAATTTAAACCTGGAATTTCTCAAGATCGTTTCGAGAAAATGGTCCGCAAAGCCAAGGCTTATATCGAGGCCGGAGACATTTACCAAGCCAATATTTCCCAGCGTTTTTCTTTTGAGTTCAGCGGCTCGCCTTTGCGGCTTTATGATTTTTTGAGAAAAATAAATCCATCTCCTTTCAGTTCATTTCTTCAATTTGGCGAAATGAGAATGATTTCGAGTTCTCCTGAGCGCTTGGTGTCCAAAAAGGGAAGAGTTTGTGAAACGCGCCCGATTGCAGGGACTTGCCGTCGCAAAGGCGGGCGGTTTGACCGGCAAATGATCCGGGACCTTCTGGCCAATGAAAAAGAACAGGCCGAGCACATTATGCTCGTGGACCTTGAAAGAAACGATCTCGGGCGGGTTTGCGATTATAAATCCGTACGCGTGGAAGAAATGATGACGGTGGAAAAATATTCTCATGTCCTTCATATTGTCTCGAAAATTACAGGCAAGCTTTCAAAAAATAAAGATGGGCTGGATTTGATCCGCGCGCTTTTTCCCGGCGGGACGATCACGGGTTGTCCTAAAATCAGGTGCATGGAAATCATTGATGAGCTTGAACCCGTTCAGCGAGGGCCTTACACTGGCTCCATCGGTTATATTGATTTTTCCGGGGATTTGGACCTTAATATTATTATTCGTACGGTAATCCTAAAAAAGGACCGCGGTTTTTTTCAGGTGGGTGCGGGTATTGTTTATGATTCCGACCCGCAAAAAGAATATGAAGAAACGCTTCATAAAGGCGAGGCCCTTGCCGAGGCGTTGGCGCAGGCCAGACTAAAATGAAAAAAATCCTTTGGACTGTTTTATTTTTGAGTTTGTCGCAGACGGTTTTTGCAGATCCTGCGCCTAAAAAAATATTTTTAGGAGAAAAACTAACCTACCAGATTTTTTATCTTGGCGTACCGATTGGAGAAAGCGAGGCCGAAGTCAAAGAGATCGTGAAAATGGGGAACCGCCAGGCCTTTCATGTGGTCGTCAAAGCGCGCTCGTACCGGATGATTGATTTGGTTTATAAAGTTCGCGATGAGCACCATAGTTACATCGATACTGAAAAACTTTATTCTCTTCGATACGAAAAAAGTTTGAAAGAAGGCAAGCGCGAGGTCCATCAGGTCATTGTCATGGACCAGGACATGCACTTTGCCCATTACGAAAATGACGACAAAAATATCCAGAATGTGCCGATACCTAATGATGCACAGGACGAGCTCTCATGCGGGTATTGGTTCCGGACATTGGATGTGGTGCCGGAAACATCTGTTTGGATCCCTGTGCATGCAGACAAGAAAAATTGGCGGATGGAAGTCAGGACGCATCATTTGGTTCCGCTCAAAATAAAAAACACGGGCCAATTTGAGGCCCTGGAGATTGAACCGCTTATGGATTTTCAAGGTGTTTTTGTAAAACGCGGCAAAATACGCGGATGGATGAGTTCCCGCGGCCGCAAGATCCCGCTAAAAATGACAGTCAAAATTCCTGTGATCGGCAGCGTGACAGCTGAACTCACATCTTACCGGCCCGGAAATGATTAAAAAGCCAGCCAAGAAAAAACTCTTTCCACTTCTTGCAAAATTTTTTATTTTTATCGCACTTGTTTTCGGCCTGGCGGCTGTTTTTTTCCCGCTTCCGGGCGATGTGCCTGTTCTTATGTATCATTTTATCGGGGCAAAAAAAGACGCCGACGATTCCAAAAATTTCGTGACTGTGAAATCTTTTTCGCGGCAAATGGCCTTTTTGAAATGGATGCGTTACCGTGTTATTTCTCTCGATGATTTCTATGCCTTGAAAAGCGGGCAACGAAAACCTCTCGGCAGGGAAATCTTGATCACTTTCGATGACGGTAACGAGAGTTTTGAGACAAAGGCTTTTCCCGTGCTGAAAAATTATCAATTTCCCGTGACGCTTTTTTTAGTGAGTGAAAGCGTTAAAAGAGGCACTAACGGAAGCATGACCGCCAAAATAATTATCTCTCTTTTGTCGAACCCGTGGATTGCTATCGGCAGCCACACCAAAACCCATCCTTTTTTAACAGAAATGGATGAGGCCCAAATCAAAGACGAGTTGGAAGGTTCGAAAAAAGATTTGGAACTTATTTTTGAGCGGAAGGTAGATTATTTGGCCTATCCGAGCGGGGACTTTGACAAGCGCGCCGCTTCTATTGCCGAACAAGCAGGGTACCGTCTGGCTTTTACCACGTCGCAGAAAAAATTGAAGGGATTAAAAGAAGGCCCTTTTGCCTTGACCCGTGAGAAAGTCAGCAGAAGTTCCGATAACCTGTTTATTTTTTGGTTTGAAACAAGCGGTATCTATCAGTTTTTAAAAAAATCCCAATATCAGCTTAAAACCCTGTTCCCCATTTCCCACCCCGATCGCTAAACGTAACCCTTTTTAAAATATAGGGTTACATCAAAATTTGATGGATTGACACCCCGTCCTTTTCAGGATAAACTATACAAGTTTTTCTGATCCAGAAATTCATAACTTATTCAAAATAAATCGGTTAGAAATTTTTTTCATGGTTCCTCCATTCAAAGCAGCTTCATTTTCAGGGTTAAATCATTCAGAAAAAAGGCGATTCCGCGACCTGATCAGCTCGTTTAAAAAAGCCCGTGTATTGGTCATTGGCGATTTTATTTTGGATCAATTCGTATGGGGAAGTGTCGACCGGATTTCTCCTGAGGCGCCGGTTCCTGTTGTCCATGTTAAAAGGGAATCCTATATGCCCGGCGGATCGCTTAATGTGGCTAATAATATCCATAGCCTTGGCGGTATTGTTTATCCTTGCGGAATTGTGGGACGTGACCGGGAAGGCCGGATGCTCTTAAAAGTCATACGCGGCGCCGGCATCGATGCGGGCGGCATTGTTTATGACCCCGACAGACCAACATCCGTAAAGACACGTGTGATCGCGCATTCTCAGCAGGTGGTCCGTTTTGATCGTGAAAAGTCTGACGATATTTCTCAAGAACTTTGCAAAAAAATTGTCCGGTTTGTCCGCCAAAGAATTTCGACAATTGACGTGATTGTGATCGAGGATTACGGCAAGGGTGTTATTCAGCCGCAACTTTTAAAAGAAATCGTGCGCATGGCCAAAAAATTTAAAAAACCTGTTCTTGTAGACCCGAAAGAAAAAAACTTTTCTTATTATTCTGGAGTGACTGCGATTACACCTAATCGCAAAGAGGCTTATGGCGCTTTGGAAAATCATACGCGGAAGCCCTATACGCTGGAAAAAGTCGGTCACGACCTTTTGAAAAAATTGAAATGCGAAGCAGTGCTGGTAACGCTCGGAGAAGATGGAATGGCCCTTTTTGAAAAAAACGGGTCCATGACCAAGATTCCGACAGCGGCCAGGGAAGTTTATGATGTTTCCGGGGCCGGCGATACCGTGATTTCAGTTTTAAGTTTGGCTTTGGCGGCCGGAGCTAAAATCCGGGAAGCCGCAATTCTTGCAAATCTTGCCGCAGGCATTGTGGTCGCGAAACTCGGCACAGCAACAGTTCTTCCTGATGAATTGCGTGAAGCCGTAGAAAAAAATTCTATTTTCGTATCTGAAAAGAGTCAAAATGAAAGCCGCAGAAATTAAAACAATCGGTGTTATTCCCGCGAGGCTGGGTTCAACCCGGCTGGCCGAAAAAGTTTTGAAACCCATCGCTGGCCGCCCTATGATTCAACATGTGTGGGAACGCGCGCGCCAGGCCCGCGAGCTTGATGATTTGATTGTGGCTTTTGACGATGACCGTATTCTCGCTTGCGTCGAAGGTTTCGGAGGCAAGGCGCTCATGACGCGCGTTGATCATCCCAACGGAAGTTCCCGCGTTGCCGAGGTTGCAGGCCGCGTTCAAGCGGATGTTGTGATTAATATTCAGGGCGATGAACCCATGATGCATCCGGAAGGCATTGATAAATTGGTAAAGGTCTTTCGCGAAGACGCCAAAATACAAGTCGCCACACTTGCCGTTCCTAAAAATAATTCCGAAGATTATGAAAATCCTAATGTCGTCAAAGTCATTTGCGACGCACAAGGGAATGCGCTTTATTTTTCAAGGTCCCCCATTCCGTTTTACCGCGAAAAACCCGCGGCCGGAATTTCTTTTTTGAAACATTTGGGAGTTTACGGATATCGCCGCGATTTTCTTTTGCAATTTGTGACTTGGAAACCGGGTGTGCTGGAAGACAAAGAAAAGCTTGAGCAACTGCGAATTTTAGAAAAAGGTTTTTCCATTCGTGTTATCGAAACGGTTCAGGATTCCTGGAGCGTTGACACGGCGGAAGATCTTGCATTGGTAGAAAAAAAATTGACGGTTCGTTAGGCGGAAGAATTCAGTTTAGCCCTAAGGCATAAGCCTTAGGGCAATAAGCGGATCACACCTTCCAGGTGCGATCCATTGGAGCTAAAAAATGCCCAAATATATTTTTATCACAGGCGGGGTTGTTTCTTCATTAGGCAAAGGGATTGCTTCAGCTTCGATCGGACGCATCCTTGAAGCCAAAGGATTGAAAGTCACTTTGCAAAAATTAGATCCTTATATCAATGTGGATCCCGGGACCATGAACCCGTATCAACACGGTGAAGTTTATGTTACGGAAGACGGCGCAGAAACAGATTTGGATTTGGGCCATTACGAACGCTTTACCAGCATTGCCGTGGGCAAGGCCAACAATGTCACGACAGGTCAAATTTATCATGAAGTGATTTCCAAGGAGCGCAAAGGCGAATTTCTTGGGGCCACTGTGCAGGTTGTTCCGCATATCACGGACGCGATCAAGGAACGTATCCGACAGGTTTCGCGCGGAAAACCTTTTGACGTGGTGATCACAGAAATCGGCGGCACTGTCGGCGATATCGAATCACTCCCTTTTCTTGAAGCTGTGCGTCAATTCCGCCATGAAGTCGGGCGCGAAAATTCCATTTTTGTTCATTTGACCCTTGTGCCTTATATTCGAGCGGCCGGAGAACTTAAAACTAAACCGACCCAACACAGCGTCGGCACCTTGCGCGAAATCGGTATTCAGCCGGACATTCTTTTGTGCCGCACGGAAAAAAGAATCCCTAAAGAGTTAAAAGCCAAGATCGGACTTTTTTGCGACGTGGATGTGAATGCAGTGATCGAGGCGCGCGATGTGCGCTCGATTTATGAAGTGCCGCTTATTTTTAAAGAGCAGGGGCTGGATGAGGTGATTTGTCGCTATCTGAAAATCGAATATAAATCCGGCAGCCTGCATACGTGGAAAAAAGAGGTGGTTGAAAAAGCTCTCAACCCGAAATATTCGGTCAAGATTGCCGTGGTCGGAAAATATATCGACCTTCAGGATGCGTATAAATCTATTTACGAGTCGCTTAATCATGCGGGCATTGCTAATGACACAGAGGTCGTTGTCAAACGCGTGAATTCAGAAAAAATTTTAAAAAGCAATTGTGCGCAGTTATTTAAAGGGTTGTCCGGGATTTTAGTCCCGGGCGGTTTTGGGATGCGTGGAATTGAGGGGAAACTTCAAGCTATTCAATATGTCCGCGAAAATAAAATTCCTTTTTTTGGGATTTGCCTTGGCATGCAATGCGCAACGATTGAGTTTGCGAGAAACGTGCTCGACTGGAAAGGCGCTAATTCTACAGAGTTCAACAAAAAAACAGCTTATCCCGTGATCAGTCTTTTGGAAGAACAGGAAAAGGTGGAAGATCTCGGCGGCACGATGCGTTTGGGTGCTTTACCTTGTCATGTTAAAAAAGATTCGCAGGCGTATAAAGCTTACCGTACCGATGAGATTTCCGAAAGACATCGCCACCGTTTTGAATTTAACAATCAATACAGAGAAGATTTTCAAAAACAAGGCTTTCGTATTTCCGGTTTGTCGCCGGGTGGCAAGCTGGTTGAGATTATTGAGCTTGAAGACCATCCGTGGTTTGTGGCAAGCCAATTTCATCCGGAATTTAAATCCAAGCCGGACAAGGCGCACCCTCTTTTCCGAGAATTCATCCGCCATGCCCTTCTTTATCAGGGGAGCGGTCATATGTCGTCGGCCAGGAATGTTTCAAGCGAGTCTGAAGATTTGAATGGGCAGGAAGCGGAAATCTCCGTAGGGAGCGCAGAATAATTTCATGTCGATTCAAACCGTTTCGCTCCAATCTATCGTTTTCGGCGATCCCAAAAATTTTGTCCTGATCGGCGGCCCGTGTGTCATTGAAAGCGAAGCCAGTGTTCTACGCCATGCGGAAAAAATTTCTCAAATTGCCCGCGACCTGAAAGTCCCTTATGTTTTTAAAGCCAGTTATGACAAGGCCAACCGTTCTTCCGGAAAATCTTTCCGCGGGCCAGGATTAAAAGAAGGTTTAAAAATCCTCGCCAAAGTCAAAAAAGAATTGGATCTTCCCGTTATCAGCGATGTTCACAGCGAGGCGGAAGTCGGACCGGCCAGCGAAGTTTTGGATATTTTGCAGATCCCTGCATTTTTGTGTCGTCAGACAGACCTTCTTTTTGCGGCCGGAAAAACGGGCCGTATCGTCAGCGTCAAAAAAGGGCAGTTCCTTTCGCCTTGGGACGCTAAAAATATCGTAGATAAGCTCGAAGAAGTGGGATGTAAAAAAATCCTACTGACCGAGCGCGGCGCCAGTTTTGGTTATCAAAATCTTGTCAGTGATTTTCGTTCAATCCCGATTATGCGGGGTTTTGGTTATCCTGTTGTTTATGACGCCACCCATTCTGTCCAGCTTCCGGGCGGAAAAGGCACGGCTTCCGGCGGCATGGCTGAATTCATTCCCACGCTTGCGCGTTGCGCGATTGTTGCAGGCGCTGATTCGGTTTTCATGGAAATCCATGAAAATCCAGCTCAAGCCCTTTCAGACGGCCCTAATGCATTGCATCTAGAGAAATTAAAATCTCTTTTGGAGATTTTAATTGAGCTCAAAAAAGTTGTCTCAGAGGAAAGCAAAATTTTATTATGAGCCGGAACATTCTGCAAACCGCCCGCGAAATTTTGATGATCGAGGCAAAGGCCATTCAGGCCTTGACGCGGAATATCGGAAAAAATTTTGAAAAGGCCGTGCAGCTCATGGCGGATTGCGAAGGCCGCGTGATTGTGACGGGAATGGGCAAGCCCGGATTCATCGGCGGAAAAATTGCAGCAACTTTAGCTTCAACCGGAACACCGAGTCTTTTTTTGCACCCGGCGGAAGCGGTTCACGGCGACCTGGGCATGGTCACGGAAAAAGATGTCATGATCGTTATCTCCCAGAGCGGTGAAACTGAAGAAATCGTCCGGCTTCTTACGATTTTGAAAAAAATAAATGTTTCCTTGATTGCGTTGACGAGTAACCCGAAGTCTACGCTTGCCCGATATGCCGATGTTGTGTTGGACCTGGGCGTGCGCCGCGAAGCTTGTCCGCTCAATCTCGCGCCTTCGGCTTCAACTACGGCAGCCTTGGCCATGGGAGATGCTTTGGCGTTGTCGCTTTTGAAAAAGAAAGGTTTCCGTTCCGAAGATTTTGCCATGCTTCATCCCGGCGGCAGTTTGGGAAAAAAACTTTTGAAAGTCAAAGACCTGATGCGGAAAGGTAAAAACAATCCCGTGGTAAAATCAAAAGTCACGGTCCGGCAGGCGCTTTTGACCATTACGTCCGCACGCGCTGGAAGCTGCACGATTGTGGACTCGACGGGCAAACTGGTTGGAATTTTTACAGACGGAGATTTAAGGCGTCATTTGCGGCTTAACGGAGAAAAAATCTTAAGCAAGCCTGTTAAAGAACTCGCGACGTTGCATCCGCTTTCGATTCATGAAGAAAAACTGGCAGCCGAGGCGTTGCATCTTTTGAAGTCCCGAAAAATTGACGAACTGCCTGTGGTCGATAAAAAAGGGCGGGCTGTCGGGCTTCTCGATGTGCAAGATCTTCTAAAGGCCGGTTTTGTTTAGGTGCTCTTAAATGGCGAAAAAAAAGCCATATCGTTTTTTGCTTTATCTCCTGGCGCGCGCCGGAGCGGGCATTATTTTTTTATTGCCAAGACCCGCAGCACTCGCGCTGGCAAGGTTTTTGGGCGGCTCTGCTTATTGGCTTGTGGCCCGGCAACGCGATAAGACCTTAGACAATTTAAGAAAGGCTTATCACGGCAAAAAAAGCGAAGCTGAAATACGTGAATTGGCCCGGAAAGTTTTTGGGCATGTTACAGTCACGGCCGTAGAAATGCTTCAGTTCCCGAAATGGAACTGGGAAAAAGTTGCAGAGCTGGTAGATGCGTCGGATGCCTTTAAATTGTACGACTCTCTTTTAAAAGAGGGCAAAGGCATTATTTCGATCACGGCCCACATCGGCAATTGGGAGTTGCTTGCCGGAGTTTTTGGTTTAAAGGGATATCAGGGGATTGTACTGGCGCGTAAGATTTATTATGAACCTTATAATCGTTGGATTGTGGGTTTGAGGCAGGCGCTTAAAGTCCCGACCGTTTATCGCGACGAAGCCAGCAGAGAAATTTTAAAACGGTTGGCGCAAAATCAGATTGTCGGAATTTTGCCTGACCAGGACATTGATAGCTTAAAAGGCGAGTTCGTTAATTTTTTTGGCAGGCCGGCTTATACGCCTGTTGCGCCTATAAGACTTGCTCTTGCGAGCGGCGCTCCGATTGTACCGAATTTTCTTATCCGGCAATCCGGCGACCGTTATAAAATGATATTAGGGCAAGTGATTCGCCCGGTGGTTGGGGCCAGCCGTGAAGAAGCGGTCAAGAAGTATACGGAAGAATGGATGGCCCAGTTCGAAAAAGTAATTCAGGAATATCCTGAACAATGGGGATGGATGCATAATCGTTGGAAAACAAAACCTCCGATTATTCAGAAAGGACCCCAGAAAGGTAATGGGAATTTAATTTTATCATGATTAAACGAGTCCTTATTATTTGCGTTCTTTTTGCAGTTTTTTATTCCGGCATTATCGGTTTCCAGGTTTTTTGGGGAACCCATTTTAAGAAACCGGTCTCGACACAAGGTCATTCCGTGCCCCCACCTCATAAAATTTATTCTTTTTCTTTTGCTAAATACACTCAGGCTGGCGACAAAGAAATCGAAATCGAAGGCGATTCCGCCAATATTTTGGAAAAGACCGTGACTCTCATGAATGTTGTAGCCAAGGCTTATGCTGAGGAAAGCCCTGTGACGATTACGGCAGACCACGGCAACTATGACAAAGAAGCTAATAAAGTAAGTCTTGATAAAAACGTGGTGGCGACGACCCAAAACGGTACACGCCTTTTGACCGAAGAATTGCAAATCCGTCCGTCGCAACATGTGATGGAAACCGATGTGCATGCCCAGGTCAAAAAGGACAATATTCAAGTGGAAGGTATTGGGGCCCATGGAGATTCGAATCTTAAAAAAGTGCAATTTAAAAAGAACGTGACGGTTGTTGTTCAAGACCCGGCCGACCAATCCTCGATGCCTACGATCATTACATGCGACGGGCCGCTGATGGTTGATTATGATAAAAATGTTGCCCATTTCCGGAAAAATGTTTTGGCTCAGGACCATCGCGGTAAACTTTCTTCAGACACGATGGACGTTTATTATGATAAAGGCAGCCGCAAGATATCTAAAATGGTGGCCACGGGCAATGTGGTTATTGAAAATCCGGATGGAAACAAGACGTATAGCGACAATGTCGTTTATCTGGCCGCTGAAGGAAAAGTAATTTTAGGCGGCGACGCTGAAGCACTTTATTATGAGGGCGATGGCAAAAGCCTCGCATCCTGATATGGTCCTACTCGAGACAAAACAACTTCAAAAAGCTTATAAAGGCCGCACGGTTGTCGACCACGTGAGCATCAATATCAGCCGTGGAGAAATCGTGGGGCTTTTGGGCCCGAACGGTGCCGGAAAGACCACGACTTTTTACATGGTTGTGGGCGTCATACGGCCGGATGCGGGACAGATTTTTTTTAGAGGAGAGGACATTACTTCGCTTCCTATGTATCAACGGGCAAGGCTCGGTATAGGTTATCTGGCCCAGGAGCCGTCTATTTTTCGAAAATTGACTGTGGAAGAAAATGTCATGGCCATTCTCGAAACGCTCGACATCTCTCAAATTGAAAGAAAAAGGCGCCTTGAACGATTGCTCGATGAACTCGATATTGCTTACTTGGCAAAAAATAAGGCTTATACTTTATCAGGCGGCGAACGGCGCAGGCTTGAGATCACTCGCGCGCTTGTGACAAACCCATCTTTAATTTTGCTTGATGAACCGTTCAGTGGCGTGGATCCGATCGCCGTTTTTGAAGTGCAAAAAATCCTTCAAAAGTTGAAGGCCCAGGGGC
>OBEQ011748119.1_pt1 | contig 20057 bp, 20 predicted proteins | sample 1670901 | NCBI WGS metagenome assembly OBEQ01 (sample SAMEA104232315, study PRJEB22302) | groundwater metagenome | biome: forest; feature: aquifer; material: groundwater | place: USA | collected 2011-08-07 | depth 5.4 m
CTCGACGGCATGTTTGGTCAACTCAAAAAGAAGGTTAACATCCACAATGGATTGCGCCGAGACAGACGATTCAAAATGATTTCCGCTTTGCTCACCACTAGCTCAAAAAGACCAACCCAAAAAGACCATTAAACCGAAATAAGATATTTGAGGTACCTATCTTCCCCGGCGTGTGTTGATTTAAACTTGCCTTGGAACAAAGCACCGCTGCGCTCGTGGCGCGTATTAAAGTACATCGTGTAGGCGGTCATTAATTTTTGCATAAAGTGGCTTATGTTGCCGTCCGCTTGTTCCCGTACGAGCAAGTGGAAATGATTTGGCATGAGGCAGTATGCTCCTATATCGACAAGTGCCTTTCCTCGGTCAATGTTTCCCAACGAGTGCAGAATTTTCCCCGAGGTCGAACCTCGGGGGAGTAGATCGTTAATGTGTATTTTTTTCTCGCTATTACAAAGATACAAGATAGAAACAAAACGTTGATAATCGTTTTTGTTCGAAAATATATTTCGTTTTTCGGTGCCGCGGTTATAGAGGTGATAAAACTCTCCCGCCGCAAAGTTATTCCTGTGTGACATATTTCTATCATACTCCAACCCCCCGAGGTCGAACCTCGGGGGATTTGAGAACCTCGGGGGATTTGAATTCTTACCCCTTTTTTGCTATTGTCCTTTTTGGAAGGGTTCCCCTTTTTGGAGGACGGCTCAACTAGCCCGCCGGTGCTGAAGACAACAACATAAATAAAATGAACCTACACTTATGATTAGCTATAGCTTACGCTAAGTGTATCGACAAAATGGCCCTTTTTTGCTAGTGTACTTTTTGGAAGAATCCCCTAACGGCGTGGAAGGATACCTTATGATAAGGCCTAAATCCTTGACGACTGAGGAGCTTTTAGTTCAGGTGGAGGCGTCTCGGCGTACCGAGCGCTATGGCGATATGGGAGCATTTGCGAATCGCCTCGAAAGTATGCTTGGCAGTGACACCTCGCAAGCAGCCGATGTTTTGCGGAGCAAGGTGACCTACGAGCTCCATATGGCCCTGTTTCAGCAGGCACAAGCAAAACAGGCAGAAGCGCGAGAATTGTTGCACGATTCTCTACGACTTGCCAGGCAGTCGGCCGCCGATGCGCTGGCGGCAGGAGACCCCGTCGGCGCGCTCTTTGCCAAGGCCAACATCGGCGGGCATCTTATGCCGGCCCTTGGTGACTGGCAAGGTGGCTTAGCCACGCTACCGGAGGTCTACGAGGAGGCCGAGGCACTGGCCGTGGCTGCGACCGACGATGCCGCGCGAACTCGTGCCTTGAGGGTGGCGGTCAATGCCTACCTGCTCGCCATCAATCTGCTTGTCGAGCACGATGACAACCCGCACGAACTTGAAGAGGTATTATCGAGGCTCGAGGTCAACCAGTTTTACCTCGACCATAAAGACGATGAATGGGTGGCTGGCCCGGTCGCCGCAGCGCGAGCATTTATTGAGCGCCACACGTAAGGCAACATCAGCCGCCCCACACAGGCGGTTTTTTCTTTACTCAATAAAAATTATAAATATCTTTAACTAAGCTATAGCACAATTAAAGATACAGAGCTAAAATGAGAGACATGCTCACTGGTCAAGAAAAGTTTTGATTTGTTGAGAAAGGACCTCGCGGTGTTGGTAGATGAGCTCGCCTAAGACAAAATCTTCGGGGTAGTCGAGGTCCACGGCGCGCCAGTGCTCCACTTCGTACCCGTGTGGCGTGCCGCCTGCAAACGAGCGCTCGCGCAGCAAGACCGCGGTCTCAATTAAATAAATCATACTGCCGTCGAATTTGTAAAACTTCCCCGCTTGTTGGCGGCTTGCGCTGGCAAGCCCGGGGTTCTGCATAACTAATTTTTTATCGTCGCCCATTTGCAACAGCAAACTCTCGGTGCGGCAGACTGAGATGACGTTGTCGGCGCCGAGTTGCTGCATCAGTGCAACAGCGTTTTCGATATCGTGGCTGGTGCGCAAGGGCGAGGTGGGCTGCAAGAGCAACACATGCGTGGGCTCGTAGCCCGCGTCGGTTTTTAGTTTTGCGAGTAGATGCTCGACCGAGTCGATGATGGGGGAGGTGTCTCCCGCAAACTCTGCGGGGCGCAAAAAAGGCACTTCGGCGCCATATTGTTTAGCCGCATCCGCAATTTCTTGCGAGTCGGTGTCGACGATAATGCGCCCGACGCTCGGCGCCGCTTTAGCCGCCTCAATAGAGTAGGCGATAAGTGGCTTGCCGCAAAAGAGCCTGATATTTTTTTTGGGGATTCCTTTGCTCCCGCCGCGTGCTGGGATTATCGCGAGTATGTTCATCTCCTGCATATGTGTTAGTATGGTGCCACGTATGCAACTTGCCGACAAGGTAGTGGTTGTGCTGGGCGGCGGCGGGCTTTTGGGTGCCGAGTTTGTGCGCGAGTGTGCCGCGGCTGGTGCGTGCGTGGTCGCCGTTGATATCAAAGAGCCGCAGATGCTGCCGGAAGGCGCGGTGTTTATGCAGTGCGATGCTACCGACGAGAGTGCACTGGTGGCGTTGGCAAAAAAAATACAAACAGATTTCAAAAAAATAGATGGGGTGGTCAATGCGACCTACCCTGCGGACACAAAAGCGCCAGGAGCCAAGTCATTTTGGGAGAGCGACACAGATGATATGCTCGGGAACGCCTCGCTGCACCTGCGCACCTGCCTTAACACCGTACGTGCGTTTGGCCCGGTGTTTGCAGAACAAAAAAGTGGATCGATTGTTTTCCTCGCATCGATATACGGCGTTGCGGCACCACGTTTTGAAATGTATGAAGGTCTCCCGATGACCCAGCCGGCCGAGTATGCCGCAGCCAAGGGCGGAATCATTTCCGCCACTCGCTATTTTGCGTCACTCCTGGGCCGCGACGGCGTTCGAGTTAACACAGTCTCGCCCGGGGGCATTGCCCAAGGCCAGCCGGAGCCATTTGTACAAGCGTACAGCAAAAAATTGTTGCTCGGCGAGGGGCTCCTTGCACCCCAGGACATCTCTGGCGCAGTTATGTTTTTGCTCTCCGACGCATCAAGCAAAATGACGGGGCAGAATTTGGTTATTGACGGCGGTTGGACACTCTAGCGCCAACCTTTGACTTTTCCACCTAGGTGTAGTTTAGTTGTGGCGCTATGGCACAGAGTGTTTTGGTGTTGGGTGGGAGTGGATTTATCGGCGAGCGCCTCGTCGAGCTGCTCCGTGCTCGGGGTGACACCGTCAGCGCCCCGCCGCGCTCGCAGCTCGACATCCGCGACATTGCGGCGCTGCGCGTTTATTTGGCCCAGCACGACACGGTGGTTATATTGACGCAGCCAGACCCGCAGGGTATAGTCGCGCTCACCTCGGCACTCGCTCTTTCGCAACCAAAACACATTATTTATGCCTCAACAGTGCTGCTCTATGGCACAAGCCCAGAGCCCCAGGGGGAAAACGCACCACTGCGGCCTGCCACTTCCTACGAGCAAGCCAAGTTTGAGGAAGAGGCGGCACTGCGCGCCTTGCGTGGCGGCCACACACTCACCATCGTGCGCCTCGGCAATGTATACGGCGGCCTCAAAAACAGAGGTATTGTACAAAAGGCGTTGCACGCGATGTACGGCGGCGAGCCTCTGGCGGTTGCCGGCGAGCAGCAAGTGCGCGACTTTATACATATAGATGATGTCGCCGCGGCGATTGTGCATAGTATAGAGTCGCTCCCCGGGCAAGTGGTAAATGTCACGAGTGCCAAGGGCACTACTATCGACGAGCTCCTCCAAACGCTGGAGCGTGTTGCGGGCCGCGGAGTGCCGTGGGTGCGCCCGTCGGGGGGCCGGGCAGGCGGCGCGGAGGCCGAGCACAAAGACATCATCGGAGACAACGCCAAACTGGTTGCATCCGGTTTTACCCCAACGATTTTGCTGCAAGAGGGACTTGCTCAAACACACCAAGACTATGCACGATCAATTCGCTAACAAAGTAATACTCGTCACCGGCGGCACGGGCTCTATCGGCTCGGAGATTGTCCGGCAGCTTTTGAGCACCTCGGCGGCGCAAGTGCGCATCTATAGCCGCGACGAGCACAAGCAGCATGAGTTGAAGCAGGAACTGCCAAAAGACAATCGCCTGCGTTTTTTAATTGGCGATGTACGCGACCGTGACCGTTTAGATTTTGCCTTTCAAAATGTTGACATTGTCTTCCACGCGGCGGCACTCAAACACGTGCCGGTATGCGAGTACAACCCGTTTGAAGCGCTCAAAACAAACGTGGTTGGCACACAAAATATCATCGATGTCGCGCGCAAGCACGATATCGAAAAAATGATTGCGGTTTCGACCGACAAAGCGGTCAACCCCGAGTCGGTACTTGGGGCGTCGAAGCTTATGATGGAGCGCTTGGTCACTGCGGCAAACCTCGCCGCTGGCTCGACGCGCACGCGCTACACCTGCGTGCGCTTTGGCAACGTTATAGGTTCGCGCGGCTCGGTGTGGCACCTGTGGCGCAAACAAATAGAGGCGGGTGGCCCGGTGACCGTAACCCACCGCGCGATGCAGCGCTATTTTATGGAGATACCCGAGGCGGTGCAGCTTATTTTTGATGCGACCCGCCTGATGCAAGGCGGCGAGATTTTTGTACTGAAGATGAAGAAGCGCAAAATGGTCGACTTTGTACAAGACCTCATTAAAAAATATGCAGAGGGCAAAAAAATAAAGTTAGTGTTTACCGGCTTGCGCGCGGGCGAGAAGCTGGATGAAGCGCTCTTTACCAGCGACGAGGCGAGCCATATGCAAGAAACAAAAACGCTCTACATTATTACGCCGCAAAAACTCGAACCCGCGTTTACCTACCCCTCCTACACCTACCCGGGCGGCAAACCGGCCCGCGTGCGCTACTAGCTAGGTCAACAATACTAATACTAAACCGACTAGGATACCTGTAAACAAAAAGAGCTTAAGCAGGAATTTTTTCTCTTTAAAGTAGAATTTGCCGGAGAGGATAGCAAAGAGGACACCAAAAGCCCGCACGGCCGTGACGATAATCGATGCTGGCGCAAACGCGTACGCAAAGGAGCTTACACACACCGCCGCGCCGCTTGAGCCGCTCTGCAACAAAAAAGCGGGCCGCCGCAAAAACCGCAAGGGGTTCTCTCGCACTACAAGGGTGGCCATCAAAAAGAAATAGAGCATTAACACAAGAAGGATGATGACCTCCTCGGACTCGACCGAGTTGAAGTGGGTGATGTTGTATTTAAAAAGCGACAGGGTTGCCACTGCGTTGACCGCCGTAAGGAGACACAGCAAGAGTCCTTTTGCTTTAAACCCTTCCGACAAGAGTAAAAAAAATATCACCACAAAAATAATGCTCATACCGAGTAGTTGTTGGGGGTGGAGCGTGTAGCCGAGCACAATGTCGACCCCAAGCAAAAGGGGTATGGTAAGTGTGCGTATCGTGCCAAACGTGCTACGGTCTGCTTTGACTATCGCCCATATGCTTAGCTGTGCTTGCGCTATTTCGAGCAGTACACGCGGGATAAAGGTTGGCAGCGACGCGAGCGAGAAAATAAAATCGTGCCGCACAAACCCGACAATAATAAGAAATATCGTGCCAAACAGGAAGTTTAAGAATCCAAACGTGTAGTAGCTCGCAGCACCGCTGCTAATCTGTTTCTTGCCCACCGAATCGCCGATTTCTTGAAACACACTGCCCACTCCCGCCAGCAATATGCCAAACATATTGGAAGCGTAGCACAAACTAGGTGGCGGTTGTTAAAATAAAAAGAAGTGGTAGGGTAGTTGCAGACGTATCGTTCCACCAAAAGCTGGAGAAGTTGAGATGTTAGATTCAGCAATCCACTTGGGATACCATTATGTGCGTAATGCTGATGCGCCGGGGCCAAACTGCACACCGGCTCGGCTACGCGCAACTATCGAGTATCTCAAAACCGAGGGGTATGAGTTTATGACCTGCGGCCAGGTGGCGTGGTCTTTCAAAATTGGGGCACCACTCCCCGAAAAGCACGCAACCCTCTCGTTTGACGACGGCCTTTTTGACCATTGGGCAACTACCTTCCCGATTTTGCAGGAATACGGCGTGCCGGCGACCTTCTTCTACATTACCTGTGTGCTTGAAGGCAGAATGCCGCCGGTCATCGGGTTCCAAATCCTCATTGCATTGTTGGGTGCCGAGCGTTTGGAGCGCGAGATACTCCCACGCGTGTTTGCGGGAACGCCGTACCTCGACCTGCTCGACCCCAAGCGCTACGACATGACCGACCGCAGGGTCGGCGAGCTTCCCCAGTTCCGTCGCATCAAGCGGATGTTCAACGATTTTGTCCCACACAGTCTCAAGGGGGAGAAAATCGATGAGATGTTCGCCGAGTATGTCGGCGAGGGCTCGCAGGAGCGCTATGTGCGCGAGTGGTTTATGGTCCCTTACCATCTCCGCGATCTGGTCCGTGCTGGGATGGAAATTGCCTCGCACACCGTAAGCCATCCGCTGTTTTCCAACATCGGTATGGGTGAGATCAGGCATGAAGTCACCCAGCCGTATGTTGCCTTGCAGCAATTACTGCATAGGCCCGTGACCACCTTTGGCTACGCGTTTGACGGTGCGGTACGCCCGCCCGGCCAACAATTGCTTGCAGGGCAGTATCACAGCGCGTGGAGCTTCTGCAACGGGTACGAGGAGCGGATGAAGGACCCATACCAAAACCTCTTCGACATCCCGCGCCTCCACGAAGCATTCTTCAAGTTCTAACCAGTCCCCGCTCCATCGAGCGGGTTTTTTCTTTCTCAATATCCTATACATTATAATTTCCTATAGGAAAAGTTAGTGTATGTTCTTTGTTACATAGTTTATCCTATAGCTAGTTATATGTAGTTGGTGCTTGATTTTTGTAGGCACTATGCTAATGTCTCTCCAGAGCACATCGAACAATTGGCAGAAAAGGAGGGCGCTATGTCCAAGCCACAGTACAGCGCTGTATTTCTAATGGGGTTTGAGGTTGCACAGAACCCCGATACAGAAAGTGGTTACGGGTTTGCTTCGGCTGATGCCAAGGGCAGGCGAGATTTGCTTGGGGACATCCGGTTGGTTGCGGCCGCTGCGCTGTATAATAACAACTGCGTCGAGCGGATCATCACAACTGGTATGGTACAGATTCCACCCCCGCATCTCAACAGCGCCGAGGTCATCCGGGAGATGCTTGTGGACGACTTTGATATCCCTCGCGAAGCGGTGGATGTCCTGGCGGAGGATGGTAAGAACACCGGCGGCGCCGTTTTCCAGATCAAAGAATGTATTAGGGTGTGTGGACTATCCCCCCGGGAGTGTGTGGTATTAACTAATCACTACCACTACCCGAGGACACGGGAGATGCTCGATGCGGCTGAGCTACGATTGCTTCCCGTGCGTGCTGCAGAAGCGGTACTCATAGGCCTCAACTCAAAATTTAAAGGACCCTTCTCGGACGATGCCGTCAATTGGGTGAACCGCCGTCTGCGCGAGTGCGACCTCGCTAATCTCCTGATGAAGGAGTTCCAAGGTCTCGCTGCATTGTGGGCAGGCACCTATCAGTCCTGACTTCTCTGCCCCAACCCCCCCGCTCGCGGATGCGAGCGGGGGGGGGTTCTTTCTCTAACTCTAGTACATTAAAATTTCCTATAGGAAAAGATAATGTATCTCTCTCTTTTACATATTTTACCCTATAGGTCGTTATATGTAATTGGTGAAATTGACTTTTTAGGGGCAGTTATAGTAGTGTTGTTCCAGAGTACGTCGAACAATTTATATCACAGGAACACCGATGACCTTTCAAACCATCGTATCGATTATCCAATCGACCAAGGAGTACCAGGGGTGGGGGTACGGTGAGTGGGGATTCAACCTCTTTACCTATATCTTTCTCGGCATCATCGTGGAACTCGGATGGCTTCTTTGGGGCCTCTGGCATCAAAACCGCACACTCTGGGAGCCCGGGCGCAAGAGCGCCGAGGGGATGGCAATCCTCCCGCGCTTTCTCTGTGTTACCTTTTATGCCGTGGGGTTTTTGTACGCGCTGCAGATAAGGAGCATCGGTCTTGCCACAGCGCTCCCACTCGGGTTGATGCATCTTGGCATCTTGCTCGCGCTGTGGAAGATCAACAACAAACGGTTGATGCAACTCGAGCGGTGGGTAGCTCTCGGGAGCATCCTCACAGTTGTTCTTGCTCTATATCCGCCATGGACCTGGTATCTCTACGCCGCGGTTGCGTGGGTATTGGTAGCGACCTGTTTGGCCCAGCCGCGCAAGATGTGGCGCAACAAGAGCGCCGAGGGGATGAACTGGCGCGAGCCAGCCGCATCCGTTTTTACTACCGGTATGTGGGTAGTCTTCGGCAGCTTGATAGGAAGTTGGCTTATCGCCAGTTTCTCTCTGGTGCTGATGGTTATATTCACAATAAATCTGCTTCTTTACTGCAAATATCACAAGCCAAAAAATTCTCTCGTCACCTCTCCCTAACCGGAGAGTTTTTCTTTTGGTAACCTTTACTTTTGGTAATAGTTGTAGTTTACTGACGGCATGAAAGCCCAAAAAACGATGAAGATTGCAGGGCGGCTGGTAGGCGAGGGGCAGTCGGTTTTTATTATTGCCGAGGGGGGGGGCAATCATAACGGCTCTGTGGCGATGGCGAAGAAGTTGATTGACGTTGCGGTGCGGGCTGGTGCCACCGCGGTCAAGTTCCAAATGTGCGACCCGGACGAAATGGTCACCAAAAGTGCACCCAAAGCGGAGTATCAAAAAAAGACGCAGCAAAAAAGCGAGGTGGGCGAGTCTCAATACGATATGCTCAAGCGCTACTACTTTGATACCAAAAAGCACAAAGAGCTAATAGCGTACGCAAAAAAGAAAAAGATTATTCTTTTCTCTACCCCCTTCTCGCTCAAAGACGCGCGCGAGCTGGCAAAATTAAAAATGCCCGCGATGAAAATAGGTTCCTCCGACACCAACAATCATCCCCAGCTCAAAATCAGCGCTGGTGCCAAAGTCCCGGTGATACTCTCGACTGGGATGGCCAACTTGGCCGAGGTGCAGGAGTCACTCAAGGTTATTCGCGCCGCAGGCAATAATCAGATTGTGGTGTTGCATTGCACGACCGCGTACCCCACGGTTGACGCAGACGTAAACCTGCGCGCGATGTTGACGATGCAAAAGGCGCTCGGGGTGCCGGTGGGCTACTCCGACCACACGCCGGGCATAACAACCGACATCGCCGCAGTCGCGCTCGGTGCCTGCATCATAGAAAAGCACATTACGCTGGACAAAAAACTCCCCGGCCCCGACCACTTTGCCTCGGTCAACCCGGCAGAGTTGGTGGCGATGATACAAGCTATCCGCCGCACCGAAAAAATCTTGGGCAACGGCAAAAAAGAGCCGACGGTAGGAGAGAAAGTTATTGCCAAAGTCGCACGCAAGTCGATTGTGGCCGCACGCGCGCTGCCAAAAGGCACACGCATAAAAGAAAGCGATTTGGAGTACAAGCGCCCGGGCACCGGTATGGCGCCTGCGTTGTACAAAAAGGTGGTGGGTAAGAAGTTGTGCCGTGCTGTTGCTAAAGACACACTGCTCTTGCCCGCGATGCTGCAATGAACACACGGAAGAAAAAAATAATCTTAGTGGTGACTGGCGGTCGCGCAGACTACGGGCTTTTGCGGCCCGTGATGCGTGAGATACAAAAAAGCAAAACACTCACGCTGCGCGTGTTGGCAACCGGTATGCACACCCTGCACTCTCACGGCTACTCGCTCGACCTCGTGCGCCGAGACGCGATGCCAATTGCAACAGTTGTCCCTATTGCCCCGCAGGACTCGATGCTCGACGCACTTGCCAAAGAAATCAAAGGTATCGGCGACTACTGCACAAAACACCGGCCGGACTTGATTGTGGTCTTGGGTGACCGCGACGAGCCCTTTGCCGCGGCAATTGTCGGTGGACACCTCGGGGTCCCGGTGGCGCATTTAAACGGCGGCGACAAAACCGGGGATGTGGTCGACGAGTATATCCGGCACGCAATCACCAAATTCTCGCACCTGCATTTTCCTATCAGCCACGCGAGCGCGCGAAGAGTCGCCTTGCTCGGCGAGGAAAAGTCGCGGATTTTCCAGACTGGCGGCTCGGGCCTCGACGAGCTGCGCGCGCTCCCGCTACCTACGGCCGCCGTGGTGGCACAGCGCTACAATCTCTCGCTGCAAAAACCCTGGTTTTTTGTGATGCATCACCCGGCTTCGCTCGGCACCACCGGCTACAAAGCACAAATCGCCCCGATGCTTGCGAGTGTCGCGCGGCTCGAGGGCGAAAAGATGCTCATCTACCCCAACGCAGACACAGGGAGTAAAGAATTTATTACAGAAATAGACAAGTATAAACATCGCCCAGACTTCCATATATATAAAAATATACCGCGCGCCGACTTGATCGCGATACTCAAGCGCTGCACGCTGTTAATTGGTAACTCGAGTATGGGTATTATCGATGCATCATTTTTGCGCGTGCCGACCGTAAACGTCGGCACGCGCCAGGCGGGGCGCGAGCGGGGCGGCAATGTTCTCGACTGCGGGTATGATGCAACGAGCGTTAACCGCGCAATCAACAAAGCGCTCTCGCCCGCCTTCCGCAAAAAAGTGGCAAAAAGCAAAAGCCCCTACGGAGGGGGCCGCGCTGCGCCGCGCATCGTGCGCGCTATCGAAGAAAATATCGGCAGAAAAGACCTATTCCGCAAAAAGCTTACCTATGTATAATCAAACCGTATGCGCATTGTAGGCCTGCTCTCACAATTTTGGATTTCCTCGGCAGCCCTCCTCAAAGATGGTGTGGTTCTGGCCGGTGCGGCCGAAGAGCGATTTGACCGGAAGAAGGCTTCCCGCGCTTTCCCGATGCAGGCTCTGCGCTATTGTCTCAAAGAAGCAAAGTGCAAGATAGAAGATGTCGACTACATCGCCGTGGGATGGAATCCGGCGGTGCATATGCGCCACTACAACCGTCGTTTCTCCGAGACGTTCCGCTGGCACGCGGAGTTCCTCTACAACATCCCCAACACGCTATTCCAGCTGCGCCAAGACAAAAACGTGCGGTATGTCGAGCAGTCGTTCAAACACAACAAGGGAGAGACAAAAATAATCTATGTAAACCACCATATCGCTCACGCGGCAAACGGTTTTTATCTCTCCCCGTTTAAAGAGGCCGCAATACTCACGCTCGACGGCCGCGGCGAGGACGAAACCGGCCTTATGGCCACGGGCAAGCACAACAAGATTACGCCGCTCAAGAGTGTTATCTTCCCGCAGTCGCTCGGCCAGGTGTACAGCGCGATAACCGAGTTTTTGGGTTTTGACGCGCACCTCGACGAGTGGAAGGTGATGGCCTTAGCCTCCTACGGAGAGCGCAACAATGTCTACTACAAAAAACTCAAAAGAATCGTCACTCTTAAAAATGACGGCCTTTTTGAGTTTGACCTCAATTACTTCCAGCACCACATCCACGACAAGGGCACGCTCTACGCGTCAAAACTCATCGAGCTACTCGGCGAGCCGCGCCGAAAGGATGCACCGCTTACCAAACGGCACTACCAAATTGCCGCAGCACTCCAGCAGCTGACCGAGGAGATACTCGCGCATATGCTCGTATGGCTCTACAAAAAAACAAAGCAAAAAAACGTGGTACTCAACGGCGGCGTGTTTATGAACTCGGTCTTCAACGGCAAGGTGCGCGAGCTCACGCCATTTACCGATGTCTTTATTTCTTCCTGCCCCGACGACAGCGGCATCGCGCTTGGCGCCGCCGCGTATGTCCACCACGATATCCTGGGCCTGCCGCGGATGAAGCCGCAGGAACACAATTACTGGGGCCCGGAGTACAGCGACGCCGAGATAAAAGACACTATTGCCAAATACAAGCTCAAAGCGCTACGTGTTGACAGCGTCGAGGCCTATGCGGCAAAACTTATAGAGAGCGGCAATATCATCGGCTGGTTCCAAGGGAAGATGGAGTTTGGCCAGCGCGCTTTGGGCAACCGTTCTATCTTGGCCGACCCGCGCCGCGCCGAAATGAAAGACCTGGTAAACCGCGTGATTAAATATCGCGAGGGGTTCCGCCCCTTTGCTCCCTCGATTCTCGAAGAGAGCGTGGCCGACTATTTTGTCTGCAAACCGGGCGACCGCGTGCCGTTTATGGAGCGCGTATTCCAAATCCGGAAAGACAAACAAAAAATAATCCCTGCGGTTGTGCACGTCGACGGCTCGGGGCGCTTGCAAACCGTTGGCAAAAAACACAACCCCCGCTACTACAAACTTATTGCAGAGTTTAAGAAACTCACCGGTGTCCCCGTGCTGCTTAACACCTCATTTAACCTCAAGGGGGAACCGGTGGTGATGACCCCAACCGACGCGATACGCACGTTTGTCTCAAGCGGGCTCGACGCGTTGGTGTTGGGCCACTGGGTACTGACCAAACAGAAGTAAGCGCGGAGGATATATACTACAAACGCAATGCCAGCATTCAACAGCGTCAGAGTGGTGTGGTCTACCTTCCGCCGGTATCGCGCCCACGTCGTGGCGTTGGTACTGCTCGGGCTTTTTAGCGCGGTCCTCGAAGGCATCGGCATCAACGCGGCCATACCGCTTATCGCATTTTTTAGCGGCGGTATCGGAGGAACGCCCGACTTTATCACCAAGACAATCCAGACGCTCTTTGCGCTCGCGCATATACCGTTTACCTTCCGTTACCTGCTTGGTTTTATACTCGCCCTTTTTGTGGTGCGCACCATCTCGGTCATTTCGTTCGGCTACATACGGGGGTGGATAAGCGCCGATTTTTTGGCAAAAGAAAGTGAAGATGTCCTGCGCCGCACGATGCGCGCCGCCTGGCCTTTCTTGCTTAAGCAAAAAATAGGCACTATGCGCAACACACTGGAGCGGGACATCCAGTGTGCCGGAAGCCTCCTTGGAGATATAGGGTACGTCATCCAGTCCTTCAGCGGCTTTTTTATATACCTCTTGGTGGCACTCAACATATCACCGACGATAACCACGTACACGCTCTTGGGGGGCCTTGTGTTGTTGTTTGTGGTACGGCCCTTGTTGCGCACCACGCGGGGCATCGCTGAGCAGACGGCTCTTGCAGAAAAAGTTTTTTCCCAGTTCTTAACCGAGCGCATTATCGGGATGAAGTCTATCAAGGCCGCTGGCGCCGAGCGCCCCTCGATTGAGGAAGGAAAGTCGCATATCGGGCTCCTGCGCACACTTTCGATACGGCAGGCCCTGGTGCGCTCGATGAGCAGCAGTTTTTTCCAACCGGCGGGCCTCGTCTTGGTGGTGGTGTTGTTTGTGCTTTCATATCACTCGTCGCACTTTAGTATTATTTCTTTTGCCGCGACGATATACCTCATCCAAAAAATATTCACCTATCTCGAGTCCGGACAAAACGCCATACACACCGTAAGCGAGCTCTTGCCGTACGCACAGAATGTTACTGCCTTTAAACGCCAACTGGAAGTGCATCGCGAAGCAAAAAGTGCTGGTGAAAAGGCCTTTGTATTTACTAACACCCTTGAGTTTAGAAATGTTTCTTTTGCCTATACCGAGGGTAAACCAGTGCTCGACGGAGTTGGGTTTGTCCTGCACGCGGGACAAACCGTGGGACTCATCGGCCCTTCCGGCGCGGGCAAAACCTCGGTCGCCGACCTACTCCTGCGACTCTTTAAGCCTAGCAAAGGAGAGCTCTTTGCAGACGGGACACCGGTCGAGGAGATAGCGCTCGACTCGTGGCGCAGCAGCATAGGATATGTGCCGCAAGACTCCTTTTTACTCAATGATACAGTCGAGGAGAACATCCGTTTTTACAATAAAGGGTTGCGTATTGAAGACATTAAAATGGCGGCCAAACAGGCCAACATACACGAGTTTATCGAGGGGCTCCCGGAAGCATATCAGACAGGCGTGGGGGATCGGGGCGTACTGCTCTCGGGCGGCCAGCGCCAGCGGATTGTGCTTGCCCGCGCGCTTGCTGGCAAGCCGGCACTCTTGATACTCGACGAGGCAACCAGCGCCCTGGACCACGAGTCGGAGAAGTTAATACAAGAAGCGATTGCCAAACTCCACCATTCGGTCACTGTTTTTATTATTGCGCACCGGCCTTCTACTATTGCCGAAGCCGACACTATTGTGGTCTTAACTCGCGGCCGCATCGTCGAGCAGGGGGTCCCGGGGGAGCTGCTCAAAAATAAAAATTCATACTTCTACAAGATGCAGAACGCTTCGTAAAGTAGATATACAAAAAACGGGTGTTATGCTTGAAGCTAGACGATCATCATAACGCAATCGACAACCAACGGAGGCATCCGATGCCGAAGCGTTTTGTGCTTGTGGCTCGCAAGCCCTCTATCGAGCCATACGGTCTACACTTGCTCGCCGAGATTCCCCGCCAGGCGGGTTGGAAATCCGAAGTTATTCTTATCGACAAGGATGATTTTACCCCGCTGTACGACTTGATTGGAAACCGCACCTCGGACACGATGGTCGGCATCCACATTTGGGCAGGATATCACAAACCTCTTTTACGAGAGGCAAAGATGCTCCGCTCGATGGGTATCCCTGTCGTTATGGGTGGGCCCTATGCGACCTACTCGCCCGAGCGCTGCCTGCCGTATGCCGACTGGGTGGTGCGGGCAAGCGGCTTCGGCTTCTTGGGCAAGATCCTCGACGGCCAACTTGCTCCCGGCGTATGGTTTGACCCGGAAGCTCGCTACGAGGAGCACCCAATCCCGCAACGCGACATCATCTACGACCGGTATCCGGAGTTTGCACAAAGCCTCATCAAGAGTTCTCTTGGTGCGGAAGGATGCCCTTACGGGTGCTTCTACTGCCATGCTCCCGAACAAGCCGAGATGCATGGAGGGTTCGACAACGTCAAGCGGCGGGTTGGCCGTGTGATTACAGAAGCGCTCATCGTCTTGGAGCATTGGCCACTTAAGACCATGTATTTCCAAGACGATGTGTTTGCTTTCGATATCAAAGAGTGGCTCCCAGAGTTCGTACGTCAGTGGAAAGAAAAAGTCTGTGTACCGTTTCACTGCCAGCTCCGGCTTGAGATGGTGCGAGGCCCCGAAGGTGACAAGCGGCTCGACCTCCTTGCCGAGGCCGGATGCACAGGTGTTACCTTGGCCATTGAGTCCAACAGCGAGTTCCTTCGCGACCACGTGCTCAACCGCTCGATGCCGGACGAGCTCATCGTCGAGGGATGCAAGAAGATCATGGCCCTTGGGATGACCCTGCGTACCGAGCAAATCTTCGCGGTGCCCTTTAGCGACATCGCGACAGACCTCGGGACTGTCGGGCTTAACGTGCGCATCAAACCAACGATGCCGTGGGGCTCGATTCTATCCCCGTACCCCGGAGTCCCAATAGGCACCATGGCCAGGAACTTTGGGATGTGGGAAGGCGATTACGACGACCTCGAGGCTTCGTTTCTCGACCGTAGCATCCTCAGGCACATTGCGGGAGGGCCGCGTGATATCCAAAAAATAGTCGAGCGTCTCCCCAAGGACCAGAGGAGCAAAGCACTACTGCGTATGCGGGTTGGTGCGCATAACGGAGGGCGCGATACTGACGTTTTCTACCAGCACATAAAGCACGAAAAGGTTGGTGGAAAAGGCCCCCTGGTGTCGGTGAATGTTGGCGACCCAGAGCGGGTCGGCACCGTCGAATATCTGTCGGATGCGGAGAATGAAAAATACCGCGATGATACGGTCTTCGTTCAGAGGCTCTTCAACTGGCTTGGGCGTATGCCAGAGGGCGAGCAGTTGGGGCACTCACTTGTTGGCCTTGGGCACAACGAGAGAAGCTGGGAGAGTATCGGCCAAGTAACCGACGCTCATCTGCATAAGCATCTCTCGCATGCAACACTGGAGGGCCAGGTGCACGCGCTTGCGTGCGAAATGCGCTTGGACTCGCCGGCAGAATTGCCGGAAGTGGTCGCACAAAACCCGCACTACTTTACCCGCTTCCCTGCGGGCGGGGTACTGGCGGAGACGGTTGCGGATGAAGGGCTTTTTGGCCCTACGCTCTCAACCGCCGAGTCGCTCGACCGCCTTGGTGCAGAAGCCCGGCATCACTTGTTTGACTACGGGCTTTACAGGGTCAAGCAAGGCCCCGAGCCGATTGCGAAGTAAGAAGAAAATAAAACGCCATCCCTAGGGATGGCTATTTTTTATACACGCGCAGTATTTTTTCGATGATGTTGGTGGTGGAGTGGCCTGGTGTCTGCGGCGAGAGCCTCATAACGCCGCTAAAGCTCTCGACCAGCGCCTTCTCGCCTGCAAAAGCCGGTTCGCGTTCGCTCCCGGCGCCTTTGATATGTACGTGCGGCCGTAGTTTTGGGAGCCACTTGGCAGGGCTCTTCTCGTCGAAGATAAAGACGTGGTCGATTGCCCCGAGCCCCGCCAAGACCCGTGCGCGGCTGGCCTCGCTTTGTATCGGCCGCAAATCGCCTTTGTTCTCGCGCACCGATGCGTCGGAGTTGACCCCGACAATCAGCACATCGCCCTGCTCCCGCGCCCACTCAAAGCTGTCGACATGCCCCGGATGGATGATGTCAAAGCAGCCGTTAGTCGTGACAATGCGCTTGCCTGCCGCCCGCAACTCCTCCACCAACGGCACCAACTCCTCGAGCGTCTTGATTTTCGAGTGTGAAGGTAGGTTTGTCATAAGTTTACTTCCCATGCTACAGGTCAAAAGTTCGATGGGCAACAAAGTGGCCGTTCACCGTGCTCGGGTCAACCTTCGGACACTCCGGCGACGGCCCCCACAAACTGTACCCAACCGAAACTTGCGTCGCGACACTTAAGCCCGGCCCCACAGATCCTTCAAGTAATGGCAGCAAGCCGCCAAGCTCATGCGGAGCGCGAACTTTTGCAAACCTGCTGACCGTAACGTGTGAGCCCCACGTCAACCTTGTCTGGAGACCTTCTTCCCCGCATGTCATCTCCAGCAGGGCCAGCAAGTCGCAAAAGTTTTTATCAGGGTTGCCCCGGGCCAACACTGCCTGCGGAGTATAGAGGTATGTGTCGTAGTGGATGTTACAGCTCTTGTGACCGAGGTATACCAAGGCTCTCTCAGTTGCACTCACTAATCTTGCGAGTGTGTGCTTGTGCTCAGCACTCTCCCCACTGTAGAGGAACGGTTCCTCAAACGGCGTACCGGCAAGACTGGTGTGGATGTGCTCGGGCCCGTAGATAACCGCAGGCACTACCTGGGCAATCTGGTGCGAGAAAGCTGAGAACGCAGCGGCGATTGTCGACGGATGTCGCAGGGCTATCCCAAACGCTCCGCGACGCACACTCCAAGCCCTTTCGGGTTAAGTGCCGTTTTGTCGCAACTCGTTCCGCAGGGCACTAATAGCGTCGTAATTTTGAGACTCTTTCGCAAAGAAGTCCTCTCTTGAAAGGCCCACGTGACTTCTCCTTTTTGATGTCCAGCTAGGACCACTCTAGCACATTTTTTTGAAATGAAAAGACGGACCCTCGAAATACCTCCTATACAAAAAAGGTCGATTCTCGTATAACTAAGCAGATGAAACCAATTCTAGTCGTTGGCGACTTTATTGTTGACGCATATCACTATGGCAAGCTAGGCGGCACAGCGCCCGACTTTCCGACTATTCTTGCCCACCAAGATACAACTAAACTCTCATATGGTGGCGCGGGTCTTGTGGTGAGTAATTTACTTGCATTAGAAAAAAAAGTTATTTTTCTCACACTCGTCGGTACGGGCGAGTATACCGACTACGCGCAGTCGTATACACATAAAAATCTCAAAACTATATTTATAAAAGATCCCAAACGAGCAACAACCGTTAAAGAGCGTTTTTGGGTCGATGGGCATAAGTTACTCGAGTGGCACCATTTTGATACCGACCATCTGGGTGCTGCAGACGAACGTCGTTTTATCTCCGAAATAAAAAAACAGCTTCCACAGGTTGGTGTGGTGCTACTCGCTGATTATCGACACGGTCTTCTCTCGCAAAAAGCTGCGGCAACTATCGTGCAACTTTGTCGCACAGCAAAGATTCCATTATTCGTTGATTCTCAAATCGTACATGCCCAGGGGAATCATCACTGGTATAAAGGTGCGACCTTGTTTTTATTGAATCAAAAAGAAGCACTACACGTTGACCCACTTTTTAATAAAAAAACAATACGCGCGTCTCTTGAGCGGTTTCAAAAAATTCTTGGAACTAAAAATATAGTTGTAAAACTTGGTGCAGAAGGATCGGCGGCGTTGGTAGGTACAAAACTTATTAGGACTTCCCAGCACTCGGTACACGCTCTGGACCCGGTGGGCGCCGGAGATGCTTTTGCCGCAGCGCTTGCGACCGGGAGTATCCCTCCAACGCCTGACGACCTACGTAGAGCAAACACGTGGGCGGCTCTTGCCACTACGACGATTGGTACTGAACCACCCAAACTCAGCGACTTGTTAGCTATTTTGCCGCACTCGGTTTGAAATACGACGTATATAATAATGCAGCGATACTTGGTATGGTTTCGCTTGCTCCGGCTTCTTCTAATTCTGCAGCTGAGTAAGACCCAGTGGCGACTCCAACGCTTTGAATGTTGGCTGCTTGGGCGCACAAAATATCGCGCGGTGAGTCTCCTACAATAATAAAAGTTTTCGCTTCTGAGCTAATTGCTTGCGCGCGCTGTTTTGCAAGAGGCACAAGGTCCGGCCGGTGGAGCGACTCACTCCCAAACGCACCAAAATCTATCAAATCTCGGATTCCAGCCTTTTCACATTTCCTCCAGGCGATGCCCTCTACGTTGCCGGTAAGAATTCCGACAAGTATATTTTGTTTGCGTAGTTCTTTGAGAGTGTCAGTGACACCAGGAAGGGGAACATATATCCCGTCATTCTCATGTCGTATAAAATAATCTGTCATCTCCTGTGTTGCCTCTTGCATACGAGCGTGTACGGTTGGAAGAGGTACAACATGGCGTTCTAGAACGGCAGCAATTATTTCTGTATCAGTCATACCCTCGGTCATAATTTCCGACGGAGATGCTTCTACTCCGTATACAAAAGAAAAAGCCCACACGAATGCGTCCGCGTGGGCCTTATTGCCTCCTTGGAGGAGTGTCCAGTCAAGATCAAAGAGTAGCACTAGCATGGTGGGATTTTACAGCATTTGCCGGTATTCCTCGAGGGTGGACCCTTCGATAGGTTCAAAATGGCCGGGCAGTATTACTTCCGCCCGATTAAAAATCTCCAGCGCGCTTTCCCGTTCGCCCGCCTTCGCCTTCGGGGTTCGGTAGTAGCCCGAAATGATAAGGTCTTTACGGACGGCGTCGCCCGCGACGACGATTTTTCGCCTTCCCCCTTGCCACACCCCGTCAACAAAGACAGAGAAATGCATTGGCATATGGCCGTTAGTCGAGAAGATCTCCCAGTCAGGGTGCGTTATAGGTTTTTGGAACACCTCGCATCGACCCAGGCCGACGAGTTGCACGTTTGGCTCGCTGATGATTTTTGCATTCTTGAACAGCACGCTGTTTTGCGTGTGGTCGAGGTGTAGATGTGTGAGTAATAGATACTCGACATCCTCCGGCTCAAGACCATGCCGGTGCAAGTTGTTGAGTAGCTGCTCTGCGTACAGGGGTGCTCCAGCGTCCACCAGGGTTATGGATTCGCCGCGGATCAGCGTTACGCTCGAGGTCAGGGGTTCGATACACATCGACATACCTACATAACACGGCCTGTCGTGGTCATGTTCTCCCTGTAGGAGAAGGTGTACTTTCGGGATCATCTCGTGTCCTCTCTCTCTTTCCCCGACCTTTAAATACGAAGGGTAGGCTATCTAAATGGCGACAAACAAGAAAAAGCACCTCCGAAAGGAGGAGCGGTTCTGCATCGAGAAAATGCTCCAGCAGAACAAGAGTTTTGGAGAGGTAGTGCAAGGTACCCCTTTCTTTGCACACTTAGTGAACGATTACTTGTAGTGTATCAGATACGTGCGCCGCGACAAACTGTGCGGGC
>OBEQ012061756.1_pt1 | contig 20050 bp, 22 predicted proteins | sample 1670901 | NCBI WGS metagenome assembly OBEQ01 (sample SAMEA104232315, study PRJEB22302) | groundwater metagenome | biome: forest; feature: aquifer; material: groundwater | place: USA | collected 2011-08-07 | depth 5.4 m
AAGATCAACTCCGAGTTTGACGTGGCTTCCTTCTCCCTCCACAACTTTCCCGATATCATGGAACAAACACCCAAGCCGCACAATATCGGGATTAGCTCCCAATTCGTGCGCAATATGCAGACCGATTTTGGTTTCCTCCAATGTATGAACCAAAAGATTCTGTCCGTAGGATGTCCTGAATTTCATTCTACCCAGAATTGAATATAAATCCGTAGGTAAATTATAGACATTTACTTCTGCTGCCAATTTTTCGCCTTCCTCGAACATGACTTTTTCAAGTTCCTCTCGGGTTTCTTTGACAACTTCTTCTATTCTGAATGGCTGAACGCGTGTGTCTTTAAGAAGTTTATCAAGTGAACGCCTAGCTACTTCACGCCGGATTTGATCAAATGATGAAAGCCTGATGATACCCTCCTCATCCAGATCAACATCAACACCGGTTGCCTGCTCAAAAGTGCGGATATTGCGCCCCTCTTTGCCGATAATTCGCCCTTTCATCTCTTCATCGGGAACTTTCACAATAGAGACCGTAAATTCGGGAATAAAACTCAGAGCGCCGTGTTTTATAGAATCAAGAACAATTTCTTGTGCTTTTCTGTCCGCAGTGAGACGGGCTTCCTCTTCTTTCTGTTTTATAATCTGGGCTGCCATCTGCGCCGCGGACTTTTCTGTCTCCTCGAGAATTTGCTTTTTTGCTTCATCCCGTGTCAGACCGGAAACTTTAGAAAGTTTGTCTATGTATTCTTCACGCTTTTTTTGCGCGTTTTCTTGCTCCCGTTTGAACTCCTCTTGTTTTTGTTCAAGTTTTTCTTGTCTCTCGATGAGTTTCTTTTCAAGAGCGAGAAGGTCTTGTTGAGATGCGGTTGCCATAATACATACCTTTTTGTATTATACCCCAGACTTCAATACATCGTCAATCGCTTTTTTGATAGTCTCCCAATCAAAGCCCCGTCTCCCCAAAAAACCTGCAAGTTTTTGATAAATTTCCTGTCTTGGCAAACCCCGTAAACGCGATATACGTTTCTCAACTAATTTTTTGGCTTGCGCCTGGTCGTTGGTCCCACTCGTTGCCTCTTGCTCTAACGCCTTATCTATAACCTCACGGTCAACGCCTTTCCTCATGAGCTCTAATTTGATAATCCGTTTACTTTTGAGTCTGAAGGTTGAGCGTGAAGTTGTCCAGTCGCGGGCAAACTTCTCGTCGTTTATAAATCCATATTCGCGGCATCTCTCAATTACTCTTTCAATAATTTCAGTTGGAGCCTTTTTCTTTTGCAGATAATCCCGAACTTCTTTTTCGCTGCGCCCGCGATAGGAGAGAAAACGCAGGGTCAAATTTAGTAATTTATCATATTCATCCATATAGACATTTTTCATCAATATCTTCAGATAAGCGGTGTTGAAGATAAAATTCTGCTAAAGCAGTTCCTCCGGTAAAATAAAATCTGCTGGTTAATTGCTTTTCTTTGGAAACCAGTTCCAGAAAGTTAAGTTGTTTGGGAGTGAGTATACTTTTCCCCATCCAAGCCATAGTTAATAAGTTGCGTCAGCTTCCACAACTTGTACTTTTCAGGATTCTCTTTTTTAAATTTTTTTTCATCAACCGACCAGTTGTACATCATCGTATTATAGCTCTTTTTGGTGAAAAAATCACAGCTAAAAATTTTTCACTATTGCAATCAGGAGGTAATTTATGATATTTTAGATTAAGTAAATCTAAATACTTAAATTTATGGCTAGTGAGACTGGTGAAAACGCAATAACTACAACTAATGAAATTCGACCGCAACCAGCACCTCTGACAGGAGAACAATCAAGCGAAAGAGTTGAAAACGTAGATAAGGCCATGGATATGGCACGAGCGCAAAAAGACTCATGGGATTCTGCGATGCTGCATAAGCGTTTGGCGCAAATTCAGCGCGATGCCGGCTATAATGATTTAGCTGAAACATCAGAATTAAAGGCGACAGACTTAATAAAAAAAGGTGATGAGATGGCAGAAAAGCGTGGAGAAAGATGGGAGGAAGGGCGAAAAAAGAAATTTGAACGTCTATCAAGGCTGATAGAGGAAATTAATGAAATTCGCGAAAAAGTAGGAAAGGAAGGGAATACAATAGAGATTAATCTGAATGATAAAGGAATACTTTTTGATAGCGACACTGCGGCATTATTAAACATCGGGCGTAGCGGATTGCCGCCATTAAAAAGAGTAGGGAATAAAACGGACTTTTTTGAAGAAGGCGAAATAATTTTTCCGGTTGAAGATAACATGGTTTTGGTGGAGAAGTATAGGAATCAGGAAGGACATCGGATAGTAAGTGAATACAAGATTAGGATCATGAATTGGAGGGAAGCAAATTATATGCGTAATGATATATATAACCATATTACAAATATAGAAACACAAAAGACCGTAGAATCAGGATCACAGTAATTAGTTTTTATCGAGGTTTATTCCTCTGCGGATTTTTCTTTTTTGTCTTCTTCTCCTCCGACGACCAGGGGTTGGCGGCCGTCTTTGTTCTCTGCCAGAATTCTGGCAACTATTTCTTTGGAGATATCGGGTTTTTCTTTGAGGGTCTCCATAGCCGCGACTTTACCCTGTCCTAGCATCTGATCACCATAGTAATAAAACGCGCCGGACTTTCTTATTATTCCCATCTCAACTCCCACGTCAATAATTCCGCCTTCGCGCGATATGCCGGTGGTTGAAACATCAAATTCAGCGATGCGGAATGGTGCTGCCAGTTTATTTTTGACAACCTTTACTCTGTGCCGGCTGCCGACAGCCTTATCTCCTTCCTTTAGAGTCTCGATCTTGCGGATATCCATACGCACTGATGAATAAAACTTGAGTGCGAGTCCACCGGTGGTCGTCTCGGGATTTCCAAACATAACGCCTATTTTCTGCCGAAGTTGATTGGTAAATATGACGACTGTTTTGGATTTGGAGATAACGCCTGTTAATTTCCGAAGAGCCTGGGACATAAGTCTAGCTTGTAAACCGATAACTGCTTCTCCCATCTCTCCCTCTATTTCTGCTCTGGGAACGAGTGCCGCGACTGAATCAATGACTATCACATCAATGCCGCCTGAGCGGATAAGACTTTCGGCAATTTCAAGGGCCTGCTCGCCGGTATCGGGTTGGGAAATCAAAAGTTCATCAAGTTTGACTCCGAGCTGCTGTGCCCAAAGCGGATCAAGCGCGTGCTCCGCGTCGATAAAAGCGACAACACCGCCATGCTTCTGAGCTTGGGCAAGAGTTGAGAGACATACGGTAGTTTTTCCTGAAGCCTCCGGCCCGAATATTTCAATGATCCGTCCCCTCGGCAGTCCTCCTATCCCCAATGCCAAATCCAGCGGTAAACAGCCCGTTGAGATGACTGAAATATCAAATTTCTGCGCCGCTTCTCCAAAACGCATAATCGACCCGCGGCCGTATTGTTTCTCAATCTGATCCATTGCCAACCGGATGGACTCCATTTTCTGGCTGCTTTCAGTTTGTTGATGCGGAATTGTTTTCTGACTATTAGATGAGGTTCTTGCCATAATGTAGTAAGGTAATAATAGCAATTATATGTTAAAATACAATGTATCAAACTAGTCCAATTTTCGTATTTTTTTGAAGAGTAAGTTTCGGGGTGTAGTTTAATGGTAGAATTCGCGGCTGGGGGTCGTGAGACCCAGGTTCAATTCCTGGTACCCCGACAAACACAACTTGAAGCGATAAGTTATATAATTCTTTTCGCAGTTACAAAATCTGTGCGGTTTAGGAAACTTTCAACTGGCTCTTCAATAACCCTACCAACCTCTTTGCTGTTTATTTCTTTTGATCGAGCGTTAATAACTTTTCCGTTTCCGACATAAACTCCTACATGACCAATCCCCATAGGATACTCAGGATTATAATGTCCCCAGCCGTCTTTTATAAATAATAAATCTCCAGGCAGTAATTCTTCATTTTTAACCGACACAAGCTTCCCAAGAGCTGCTTGATCTAAAGCAGTACGAGATATATTTATCCCTATTCGTTTGTAAAGATACTGAACAAAGCTAGAACAATCAAAGACTTTCGGCGCTTCATAAGGTTTAGCGCCATATTTATATGGTTTTCCTAGATGTTTTCTAGCATAAAATACTAAAAGATCATGCTTATCCATAAAGAAATTATATCATGCCTTAATTTTATGATATTTGGAATGTTAAGAGTGAATAACAACCGGCAGCGCCGGTTTGCCGCGATCCTCAACCAAGACCATTTCAGTCGCTTGATACAGGATAAGTGACGCGCCGATTATGAAATTGGTATCATCAACTCCCAGTCTTTGTGCCTGCTCAACAACCGCCCAGAGATCCAGGTTGAATGCTTGTCTGCCTTGCTGGTTCGCTTGATTAGTGTCAAACGTGACTCCTTTTTTCAAATTAACAAACGCCGCTTCTTCCGCGTGGTCACCTGCAACGTCTTCTATGATTGCTCCTGTATTTGTGACGCAACTCAGCAATTTCTCACCATTCAATGTAATTCTTTCTGGTGAATAAGCCTCTAATTTAGTAAAAGCGTCGGCAACAATCTCGGAAAACGGTTTGCCAAGATCTCCAATAGCTTCTTTATTATTATCATGCACGAAGTTTAGTCTTTTAGTAATTTCTTCTTTTTTTGCAACCGCAGTTTGCAGTATTGCCGGCATTTTATCGGCAAAACCGCAATCACTACTTTCAGGATTCTTGTGAGATCCTCGATGAGCGCCTGTTTTGAAACCGGCTTCACGGAGTTTGGAAAGTTCTTTATTGACGCTCTCTTCATCAAAGTTTGTCCCTTCACTAATTATGGATAAAAGAATTGGATGGAGTGACCCGCCAAGCATTTGTGGCCCCTTGCCTTTATTGTAATCCGGACGCCCGTCCACGCACCGCGCCGTCTCATTGCCTGAAAGAGGAAGTTCAATAAAATCAAGAGTCAGTATCTCTTTCGGCATACTCATATCTAGCTATAAAGTTGATGATTGTTCCAAGTGCCCCCCATAAACATTTTACATTCTATCAAAAACACTGCCTAAAATTCAACCAAAATATAATTCCTCGCCGATAATTATTATAAATCAAGAATTAATTGTTGACAATCGTGCAAAAAGTTTGTTATCGTGAATATAGAGCGCTTTTTTAACTAGCAAATTACTTAACTTAAGTTAAGTAATTTGCTAGTAATTATTGTATCATATCTATGCTTAAGATAATCGGCGTTGGGAAGAAGGAAGATGATGTCCTGCTTTTTTATTCCTTCCAGAAGGGAAGTAATACTTTTTTTAAAGCTGTTTCAAGTAAAGACGGATTCGCGTTTGTTGAAAAATCGCATTATGTCATCATAAGGGATGAGAAAAATAAAGAAGATAGAAATTATGCTTGGAATACAATTCAATCTGTACTCCAAAAAGATGGCTATTATATTACGTACAAATTAGACGGGAAAAATAGCGGCCTAAATGCCGCGGCCTCCGACGATCTTATCCGCTTTACAAAGATTGGAAAGATAACAGGAATTACAGATAGCTATGGCTTTGTTCCGCAAATGAAGTTTCGCAATAGGTATGTCGGCTATTTTGGTGAGAAGATCATAAAACTAGCCTACTCCGGGGATTTTAAAACATGGAAAACGGAAAAAAATATTCTTGAGCGTAGACGCGGCTTTTTCGATGACGGAGATTTGGAAGTCGGAGGGGTATTTGCAGAGGACAATCATATCTTATTAATTTATTATGCAAAAAATTATGATGGTAAAACTGTGCACTTTAGCGCAGGCGCGGCTGCTTTAAGCAAAAAAAATCCTGGAGAATTACTAATGCGAACTGAGACGCCTATTTGGCAGTTTCCCAAAGAGCTGCATTCCGAAAGAATTCGCCCCCTCGGTTCCGTACAGTTGAAAGATAGCATAATTCTTTATTGGTTATTGGGCGAGGACAATATTTATGCTGTTTCATGTCCTGTTCCGTTTCAAACAACAGGTTTAAAGGACAAAATTTTTGCGACTCTTAAACGATTTAAAAGCAACCCAATCATCAAGCCAATCTCGAAACATCCTTGGGAATCTCGGGCTACATTTAATACTGCCGCGGTATATGAAGACGGCAATGTGCATTTTGTTTATCGCGCGCTTGGAGACCGCGATTTGTCTGTTTTAGGCCATGCCATAAGCCGAGACGGATTACATATTGATGAGAGAAGTACGGAGCCAATATATATTCCCCGAGAGCCTTTTGAGACTCCCGGACAGCAAGTTTATGCGAGCTTTGCAGGTCATTACTTTTCAGGAGGCGGGTATGGAGGCGTTGAAGATCCGAGAATTACCAAAGTCGATGATAGATTTTATATGACTTATGTTGCCTTTGACGGAGCAAATCCTCCACGTGTTGCGCTTACATCCATTAAAGTTGATGATTTTCTGAGTAGAAACTGGGATAAATGGGAGCGGCCAAGACTTATTTCTGCCCCGGGCATGGTGAATAAGAACGCGGTTATTTTTCCTGAAAAAGTGAATGGGAAATACGTAGTATTTCATAGAGTCTTCCCCAATATCCTGATTGATTTTGTCGACAATTTGCGCTTTGATGAGTATTTGAAAGGGGAGTATTTGATTACACCTCGAAAAAGTCACTGGGATAGCAAGAAAATCGGTGCAGGCGCGCCGCCGATTAAAACAAAAGACGGCTGGCTTTTTGTCTATCAAGCTGTTGGCTATCAGGATCCAAGCCGTTATAAAATCGGCGCTATGATACTTGATTTGGAAGATCCGACTAAAATTCTCTATCGATGTGATGCGCCTCTTATCGCGCCTGATTTACCTTATGAAAATGATGGACACAAGGCAGGAGTAGTATATCCTTGCGGAGCTGTAGTCAAGGATCAAGACCTGCTTGTATATTATGGCGGAGCGGATACGGTAACCTGTGCAGCAACAGCTAATCTGGATACGTTTTTGAGTGAGTTAAAAAACAGTCGGGGACCGAAACTAAGACGAGTAGGAGCGCCAGTTTTAAATTATGATCACTCTTACTCGTAATCCTGACAATCCCATCCTCAAACCAAATCCAGAAAATGCGTGGGAAGCAGACGGCGCTTTTAACGGTTGTGTTGTAAAAAAAGATAGTGAGTATCATATGGTGTACCGCGCTCTTTCCAGACCACAGAATCATCAGGGCATTACGATGAAGGTCTCCTCAATTGGATATGCAGAGAGTCAGGACGGGCAAAATTTTAATTCCCATAAATTACTTTTTGGACCAACCGAAGATTGGGAAATCTTTGGGTGCGAGGACCCGAGAATTACATTATATGAGGGAAATTATTATATCTGCTATACAGCCCTCTCTGTATATCCTTTTGCGGCGTATGGAATAAAATTGGGGCTTGCAAAAACACGAGATTTTCAAACATTTGAGAAGCATCCCGTTACCACTTTTAATTCCAAAGCTATGGCTCTGTTTCCCGAAAAAGTTCAAGGGAAAATGGCTGCGCTCTTGACAGTACATACCGATCTCCCCCCGGCCAAAATAGCGCTCGCCCTCTTTGACCGCATCGAGGACATCTGGGCGCCTTATTTTTGGGAGGATTGGTACGAAAATATAAATGAACACACGATCCCGCTTCTCAGAGATATTCGTGATCAAGTAGAATTAGGCGCACCCCCAATTAAAACACAAGACGGCTGGTTAGTCATCTACTCCTATATAAAAAATTACGTATCAAGTGATAAAAAATTTGGTATAGAAGCTGTGCTTTTGGACAAGGATAATCCTCGTAAAGTTCTTGGCAGAACTATGGAACCTCTTCTTTCTCCGGTTGCCGACTATGAGCTGCAAGGCGAGGTGTCAAATATAGTTTTTCCCTCCGGCGGCCTCATTGAGAACGATATGCTCAGCGTCTATTATGGGGCGGCAGATACCGTAACCTGTCTTGCTATATGCTCTGTCTCCGAGCTTTTGCAAAGTATACGTCCGGAAAATAAAACTTTCAATATAAATTATGATAAGTCTGACGGTAAACTGGTGCGCTTTGAAGGGAATCCGATCATTTCGTCTGTTCTTGAACTTGATTGGCAGGCGGCAGGAACTTTTAACCCGGGAGCGGTTCTAAACGCCGGAAAAGTTTATATTTTGTATAGAGCCCAGTCGCGAGACGGCACATCAACTTTGGGTTTAGCAACAAGCAGCGACGGATTACATATTGATGAGAACCTTGATTATCCGGTGTATGTGCCGCGGGAAGATTTTGAAAAGAGACCACATGTTTCAGGTAATTCAGGTTGTGAAGATCCGCGCTTGACTCAAATCGGAGATCGCTATTATGTAGTTTATACAGCATATAACGGCGTCAGCTCTCCTAGAGTCGCGATGGCGTCAATTAGCGTTGACGATTTCTTGAAGAGGCGCTGGAATTGGGATACTCCAAAACTTATTTCACTATCCGGAGTTGATGACAAAGACGCTTGTGTTGTTGAAGGCAAAAAGCCCAATACCTATTTATGGTTTCATCGTCTGGGAGACTCAATTTGGTTGGAAATTACAGATCACTTAAGCTTCAACGAAAATGAATTTCTTGCGGGATCTGTGCTCGTCTATCCTAGATCCGATAAATGGGACAATGTGAAACTTGGTATTGCCGGGCCGCCCTTTGAGACAAAGGAAGGTTGGGTCCTGTTTTATCACGGAGTTTCCCAGCCCGGATCCATATATAAAGTTGGCGCATTACTTTTGGATCTGTATAAACCCACAAAGGTTCTGGCGAGGACTGATTATCCTATATTTGAGCCGGAAATGAAGTATGAGCTTGAAGGCCAGGTGCCAAACGTAGTTTTCCCCTGCGGCCAGGTTGTAATCAGTGACATAATCTATGCCTACTATGGAGGAGGAGACAAGGTAGTCGGCGTCGCCACAGTCCCCCTTGAGGGGTTACTCAATAAGCTTTTAGGAAGAAAGTAGTGTCATTGCGAGCGACCGAAAGGGAGCGCGGCAATCCCGTTGAGTATGGGATTGCTTCGTCGTTCCTCCTCGCAATGACAAACAGGCTTTCAAATCGGTTCATCTTTAAGTCTCAACAGCCATCCGATAAAAGTTGATAACGGATGAAGAAAGAACCATATCGCGAAAAGAATGATATAAGTCTCAAAACTTAGGTGGACGTACAAAGAGGTAAATAATATCCCTCCCAGAATATAATCGATCTGATCGGCCGGAACCCATGATTTACCTTCAGGAATCTTAAGTTGCCTTTTGAAAAAACTTTTCAAGCTGTCTCCAAACAACGCTCCGAATGAAGCGAGGAATCCAAACAAAATTGGATTAATAGTATTGTAATTCATAAAAGAAATATCTCTGAAAAATTGAAAGCTATTATACAAAATAGTTTGCAAATACACTGTGATAATTCCGGTCGCAATTCCTACGATAAAACCTCGTATTGTTTTATGATTTCCAAAGAGTCTTTTACCACGAAATTTCTTGTAAAAATCCATCGGGTACGAAAGTTTCTCCAAAGCAGGTATCTTCCTCGCCAAAATCGGCGACAGATTCCCAAGTCCAGCCGGCAAAAAAAACCAAAGCACAGAAAATATAATTTTCATTACCTTAACTATATACTAAACAAGGCAAATTTTAAACCAGGAAATATGATCCAGGAGCGATTTTCATTTCGCAATTCCAGTCAACTAATAAACGGCTGGTAGAGGATGTCTATGTTCTCTTTCTTATTCCTCAGAAATGTCAGTTGACTTGGAAGAATTTCTACTTCAAGCCCTTGTGTGCTCATTACCGGATCTCCGTCAATTTGCACGAACGGCTCTCCTTCTATGCGGATATGTTTGGCTTTGAAATGCACCTTCCCCATTTCTGAATAAAACGGATGCTTAAATCCCTTAAGTCTTAGATTGGCAAGATACGCGTATTTACTTGAGAAAACAGTGCAATCCAATAGCCCGTCATTGAGTTTCGCGGTCTGCGCGATCACAAGGTTCTGCCCGATGATTGGACAATTGGCAATAACCAAAGACGAAGCAGTCGCGTTAAGGACAACTTTATGATCTATAGTAAACTTGATTTCTTTTTCCGGATGGAAGAAAAACCCCCGCACCGCGGAAAGCGCGTACGAGCGAAGGCCGATATAACGGAAATTATCACGGAAATGCACAATTCTCGCGTCAAAGCCAACGCTGATATTAAATACTCCGATTTCTTTTTGCGGCAAATTCGTTTTTAAAATATCTATCGTAATAGTCTTGGGTTTTTCTGTTAATACATAGGCAGCTTTTTCTATGCTTTCAACACCCAAGCAATAAGCGAGCGCGTTTCCGAATCCAAACGGCAATATAGCAAGGAGCGGCTTACGCTCAAGTTTAAGTACTGCGCTGCACACCGCATTTATCGTCCCGTCCCCTCCGGCTATAGCAATAATGTTTGGTTTATATTCACTGATAATTTTTACAAAATCACTGTTTACCGCCACTTCAACCGGCTTCTTGGGGAGGGTGCTAAAACGCTTGGCGAACTTTTGCCATTTCCTTCTTGCTTTGCCTTCATCAGAGCTTGGATTGAGTAAGTATAAGATATTGTCAGCCATAGATAAAACAGACCTCACCCTAACCCTCTCCTAAAAGGAGAGGGAAAGTAATTTACTATTCTATTTACCATTGGGCACAAATATGAAATAAGAGGCGCGTATTCTTTTTGTAAAGATCCATTTTTGAGTAAATCAACCAAAGTTTTTCTAGTTGGAATTTGGTCAATTAAACCAAAAGAGCTCCCCATTCCCAGAGCGCAATGTGAGTCGCTGCTTGAGGCTATTGGCTTATTATTTTTTTCAGCAAATTCCAAAGCTTCCCTAGATTTGCCTATCCACTTTGATCTGGCGTTGAAAACTTCAATAATATCAATATCGTCTATTATTGTTTCCAAAGCCTCATTCTTGAGTCCGCTTCTCAAGGTTTCGAAAGGGTGGGGAATATAGACAAGCCCGCCCTGTTCATGGATTAGTTTAGCAGTCTGCTTTGCCGTCAAGTTTTTCGCAACGGTTTTTTGCAAAAATAATCCAATCATCTCTCCCTCAAGCGTCATTATCTCCTCTCCTGCTATAATTTTATCGCCCCACCTCTTAGCCAGTTCCAGAGCGAATTTTGTTTCATTGTGGTCTGTTATTGCAATACAATCAAGCACCCCTTTTTCGAGAATTGAGCCGTACTGTCCACTCGTTATTCCGCCATCCCTAGATATGACTGAATGGGTGTGTAAATCTATTTTATATCTTTTATGCATGTTCTTTTAGAATCTTCTCCGACCAGAAAAATACGCAGCCGTCTTTACCGACAACCGCGGAATGTTTCATGTTCCTTGGGACGATGCACTTATCGCCTGGAACACAATGATATGTTTTCCCATCAATCGTAACCTCCATACTCCCTTCTAAAAATACCAGCAATTTGGTCTCGGGATGCTGATGGGCAGAATAAACATAGCCCGATTCATTTGAAATTATGATTGGATTAAATCCCTCTTTTTTTATCTCAGCTTCAATTTGTTTTCTCTTAAAATCTTTATATATCTTTGGATAGTACACAGTGGTATCATTATAATGCATGATAGACACGCATTGCCATCTGAATTTTAAAGCTTTTGAAAACGATTATGATACTGTTATCAAAGATGCGAAAGAAGCCGGGATAGACGCAATTATTAATGTCGGTACACAAATTAGCTCAAGCAAATTAGCTGTAGATTTGGCTAATAAATATGAAAATCTATATGCCATCATTGGAATCCATCCCCATCACGCTGACAAGTTAAATGTCATTGCGAGGAGTGCCACGATAGTGGGCGAGGAAGCAATCCCTGCCTCGCCGGCAGGCAGGTCTACAAACAACGGGATTGCCGCGGCCATTTCAAGGCCTCGCAATGACAATAATAATTGGCTAAAAGAACTTGAAAAACTCGCCGCTCATCCCAGAGTTGTCGGCATCGGCGAATGCGGTTTAGATTATTTTGCTTATAAATCAAATGGCATCGTTGACCCGACACTTCAAAAAAAAGTCTTTATAGAGCATTTAGGTCTCGCTCACAAATTAAAACTCCCCTTACAAATTCATAGCAGAGATGAAAACGCGCGCAAAGATGTTTTAGGCATGCTTGAAGTTTATAAGGATTTACTTCTGCCTATACCGGGAATGTTTCACTGTATGGCAGGCAGTTTGGAGTCTTTAAAATCTGCTTTGCAGATGGGATTTTATGTAGGCTTTGATGGCAATATTACCTATAAAGGAATTCCCAAGGGGGAGCCTGAATCCTTAGTTGAATTGGTTAAGTACACGCCAATAGACAGAATCGTAATCGAGACAGACAGTCCCTACCTCACGCCCGTGCCATACAGGAGACAGAGAAATGAGCCAAAATATGCTATAATTACAGGTGAATATATAGCCAAAATCAAAAAAGTTCCATTTGAACAAATAGTAGAACAAACGGACAAAAATGCCTATACTATCTTTAGTAAATTAAGAAAATAAAAGTATATTTCTCAATGTCATTCCTGCGAAAGCAGGAATCTATATAACAAGAATTCTGGATTCCCGCCTACGCGGGAATGACAACGGGCAAGAGATTTTTTATGACGTCCTTTTTTTCAAAAGTATTCACTCGATATCCCGTCAAAACCAGACGTTTATTGGAATTATTTCCCGGCTTTCTCGTTTGGACTATTATATTATTTCCCTTCTGGGGAGCTTTTTTTCTGCCAACTATTGTTGCCTATTTTATCCTGTTTTTTGATATATTCTTTTTTTATAAATCATTTTCATTAGCAATCACAGCTTCAATCGCTTCCCAAAAAATATCAAAAACCGAAAAACAGGATTGGTACCAAAAAGTAAAAGAACTTGCTAATGAGAGACGCGTGGACCATGTCCTGATAATTCCAAATTACAAAGAAAACACCGATAAACTCCGTCTCACACTACAAGCTCTAGCTAATCAATCTTATCCTCGCCCTTACTTACATGTAGTTTTGGCTATGGAGGAACGTGAAAAAGAGGCCTCAGGGAGAGCTGACACACTTATTAGAGAATACAAACATATATTTGGCCATATTTTCGCAACATACCATCCGGATCTGCCCAGCGAAGTAAAAGGCAAATCTTCCAACGAAGCGTATGCCGGCAAAGTTGCCTATCATAAACTTTTCGAGAAAGGCGATCTTGATATCAACTATGCAACCGTATCCTCAGTTGACGCCGATTCTATTTTTCACAAAGAATTTTTTGCCCATTTGACTTATAAATTCCTGACAGATCCGCTGCGTTATAATAAATTCTGGCAATCGGCAACAGTCTACCACAATAATATATGGAAAGTGCCTGCTCCGACTCGTATTATCTCCTTCTTCGGCAGTCTCTGGCGAACAGCTTTGCTTGCTCAAGGGGACAGGTTGATAACCAATGCTACCTATTCTCTCTCCTACAAATTGCTCAAGCAAATTGGCTTCTGGGATGTAGATGTCATTCCGGAAGATTACCGCATATTTTTTAAGGCGTTTTTCGCGCTCCGTGGCCAAGTGCACGTTGAGCCAATTTTCCTAAGGACTTCAATGGACGCGCCGCACTCCACCTCATACTTCAATAGTTTAAGAAATAAATACGATCAGGAACGAAGATGGGCTTGGGGTGTGTCAGATGACCCGCTCTTTATTAAGTGGTGGCTAACAGTTCCCGATGTCCCATTCTTCCGAAAAACCTCTCTCCTGTTCCATGTACTACTCGATCATGTTCTCTGGCCTACAAATTGGTTCATTGTTACTATTGCCGCGAATATCATGGCTCTTTTAAATCCCATCTACTCAAGGACGTCACTTGGCTTTTATTTACCTCAGCTAGCAGGTATCCTTCTTAATACATGTCTTTTAGCCTTAGTCATAATGCTATATCTTGACTATAAGAACCGTCCAGAAAACACTCATTTACCACTCAAGCGTAAAATATTATTCCCGCTCGAATTCCTACTCATGCCGATTGTAGGGTTTTTCCTCTCTGCTCTGCCGGCTCTAATATCGCACACTCAACTTATGCTCGGTAAGCGTATGGAATATAAAGTGACTGAAAAAGTGTAGTTGGTTTATGAAAACCTTGGAAAAAATAGAAAAGAAAAGTGAGACTTGGTTTCTCCTTATTATAACTTTTATTTTCTTTCTGCTTCGCCTGCCGTCTTTGATCGAGCCTCTATGGTATGGAGATGAAGCTATATATGAGTTGATTGGAATTGCATTAAATAAAGGTAGATTATTATATGCCCAAATTTGGGACAATAAACCTCCGCTTTTATACATAATTTATGCGCTTGGCAGGGGTGATCAATTTAGTGTCCGCATTTTCTCTCTGTGTTTTGGAGTGTTGTCTGTTATCTCTTTTTACTACCTCTCCAAGAAACTTTTTTATTCAAATAAAATAAGTACACTTACTACTTGTATATATGTTTTTTTATTGGCAACGCCGTTTATTGAAGGCAATATAGGAAACGCCGAAAACTTCATGCTTCTGCCAATCATCACAGCAGGCCTTTTGGTTTATAAGGCAGCAGAAATGACGAAAATAATCCACAAACCATCATCGTCATACAAAATACTTAATACAAAATACTTAATACTATTTATAGCCGGCTTCCTGCTCTCCGTCGCGTTTCTCTTTAAAATTGTTGCCCTTTTTGACTTCGCCGCCCTATTTGTTTATCTTTTTACGACTCTTTCGCCTCAAAACCTTTCGTTACGGCATCATTTGAAAGCCTACAAAAACTTATTAAAAGATTTTTTTACTTTTACACTTGGATTTTTTTTACCGTTTCTCATAACTGTGATGTATTTTATCAGTCAGGGGGCGCTTTTAGATTTTATACACGCTACGTTCTTCGGTAATATCGGCTATATCAATTATGCGAATAAGCTCATCATCCCCCAAGGCTTTTTGATCCTGAAATTATTCCTGTTGCTAAGCGCGTGCGGGATAATTTTTTGGAAAAGAAAAATTATTGCGCCTCAAGTTACTTTTATTTTCCTTTGGTTTTCATTTTCACTTTTTAGCGCTGTATTTTCAGGAAGGCCTTGGACTCACTATCTGCTCGTTCTGGCTCCTAGCGCATCTCTGATGATAGGATTATTATTCGATTCCAAAGTCAAGAAATTAAGAATTAGCGCGTTTACTCTTTTAATTATCTTAATCTATGTCTCAACCACTTTCTTCAAAATAAACATACGCTCGTTTGGCAGAGTTTGGACATATTATCAAAATTTCTTTTTATTTGTGTCGAGTAATAAGAGTTTAGAATCATATCAAGAATTTTTTGACAGACAAGTTACAAGGGACTATCAAATCGCAGAGTTTATTACACATAAAACCACATCAAGTGATGACATATTTGTCTGGGGCAATGATCCGCAAATCTATGTGTTGTCCGGTAAGATGCCTCCTGGAAAATATATAGTAGAGTATCATATAAGCCAAAACCAAAATGCGATGAAAGAGACAGTAGAGGACATTAAAAGAGCCAAACCAAAGTATATCATTTCTTTGCCCGAAGTCCGGTCTTTCCCATTTGATACTCTCGGATATATAAACAAATTTAATCTAAAAGGAGCATCTTTTTATGAAAAAACTTTTTAAAAAAATAAATGCCGACAAGATCATGAGATTGGGAACATATCTCTCTATCGGCCTTATACTATTGCACCTAATCTATATCACTTTTTATTATTTTTATCTGCCGCCTTTCTTGCCGCTTTACAATCAAATGCAATGGGGGAGAGATCGGCTTGGGAACAAAATAGAAATTTTTCTCCCTCTTTTAATAACAATATCATTTTTTGCGCTCAACCTCTTTCTCTCACTTCAAATTTATGAAAAAATGCCATTACTCTCAAGAATTCTAAATATTACCGGTTTGCTTATCTGTATTTTGACCTTTATTTTTATAATACAGACAGTACAATTAGTAATATAATATGGAGCTTGTTCCACTGGTTTTATTACCTTTTTTTCTGGCATTTATCATAACTTTCTGTTTGGTACCTATTTCTATTAAGTATATAAAGCAGCTTGGTCTTATTGATAATCCGAAGTTGCATATTCATCCGGCAATCATACACACAAAACCGGTTCCTCGGGGAGGAGGAATTCCCATGTTTCTCGGAGCGCTAATTACTGCATTGATAGTTCTACCGATAAATAAAATTACACAAAGCATCTTTTTTGCCGCGTTTCTTGTACTCGTAATCGGTATTATTGATGATAAGTTAAACGCTAAATCAAAAGACGTAGCGCCGGTTCTTCGTTTTCTCGTCACTATCCTGACCGCGATAATAGTTGTAGGCAGCAATGTCAGTATCAAATTTATCACCAATCCACTGGGTGGAATTTATCATCTGGATGCCATGAAAATCTCTTTTCCGGTAATACATGTTTCAATTTTATTGTCAGATGTCATCTCAGTTATGTGGTTAATATGGATTATGAACATCCTTAATTGGAGTAAGGGGATTGATGGACAAATGCCGGGAATCGTCGTTATTTCCGCCGTAGTCATCGGGCTTGTGGGTCTAAGGTTCATTCCTGGCGGAGAATTAGCAACGCTGGACGTGAAGCTGTCATTTATCATCGCGGGTTGTGCTCTCGGATTTTTGCTTTTTAATTTCTATCCTGCGAAAATATTTCCTGGTTACGGCGCGACAGCGCTTTATCTCCTGCTCGGAGTTGCATCTATTCTTTCAAGCGCTAAACTCGCGACCGCGATTCTGGTTATGGGCGTCCCGTCAATAGACGCGCTTTTTACAATCGGACGAAGAATTTATCAAAAGCAAGCGCTATTTAAAGGCGATAAAAAGCATTTACATCATATTCTTTTGAGACTTGGATTAAGCCAGCGGCAAATAGCCTTGTTTTATTGGATTGTCTCTGCTATATTGGGTATAATTTCTTTAACATTACAGAGCGCAAGTAAAATACTTGCTATTTTAATGTTGGCTGGGCTAACCATTGGCACGCTTTTTTTCTTGCACTCGTTTTTAAAAAATGATACAGATAAAATTAATTCGTGATTATCTGAGACTCTTGCGTCCACGCCAATGGACCAAAAATTTAGCCATCTTTGCTGCCATAACCTTTAGCGGTCAACTTCTAAATCATATTATTTTTCAAAAAGTCATTTTTGGTTTTTTTATTTTTTGCGCGCTCTCTTCGGCGATTTATATCATTAATGACATTTTCGACATAAAAAAAGATAAACTGCATCCTTTTAAAAAATTTAGACCTCTTCCTCATGCAGACGTTTCCGTAATATCCGCCGGAGTTTTGGCATTTCTTTTAGGCATATTTTCATTAATAGGGAGTTTCTTCATAGCGCCTGCCTTTTTTGTTATAACCTTCGCTTATTTAATGCTTCAACTTTCTTATACAACAGTATTCAAACATCTAATGATTCTTGATATTTTGGCGCTCGCTGGAGGATATATTTTGCGCGTTTACGCGGGAGAGGTTGTCAGCGGTTTTCATATCTCCGTTTGGCTTCTTTTGACGACAATTTCGTTGTCTCTATTCCTCGTTATTGGGAAGAGAAAATCTGAATTAACTCTTCTTAGTTCATTTACAAACATTCAGGTGGCGGCTACACGTAAAACCCTTTCTCATTATTCTGAAAATTTACTTGATGTCTACGCGTCAATTTTTGCGACGTCAACATTCATCTCATACGCGCTATTTACTTTTTTGGAGAATCCCAAAGGCCCGCCGTTATCAGGCGATTTATTTCCCCTCTCTCTGCCTATAAATATTCAAAAAAAATGGCTCATGATAACTATCATTCCTGTAGTCTATGGTCTTATGCGCTATCTACAAGATATTTACGAAAAACACGAAGGCGAAAGCCCCGAAAGAGTAATCTTCTCCGACAAACAACTCCTCACAGCCCTCATCATCTGGGTAGTCCTGGTCATCGCCATAATTTATTCATAAAACAAACTGGGGCTTGCAGGTGTATAGCTCATGATGTAGTGTAAAAGTATGGACCAACAACTTGAGGATTATATTAAACAATCTCGGCAGAAAGGGAAAACTGATGAATCAATACGCCGGGAGCTTTTAGGTTCGAGTTGGTCCAATGATCAGATAAACGAATATCTAAAAACAAACGCCCAATTAACGAAACATTCCCCCGGGCGTATACCTGAAAGATTGATCGTAAGTTATTTTAGTTATCTAGGTCTTTACTTGTTGTTTTCCTTCTACGCTTTGAAATTTATTCCTTTACAAATAAGTTCCACATTGGCACCACTTATATTTACTGTCATTTATTTACCGATATTGTACTTGTTATGGGAAGATTTGAAATTAGCGATTTTGATAGCAATAGGTTCTATGTTATCATTTTATGTTCTCGCCATAGTATTTGTCTTTACATTTCCGATCTGGATGGTTTTTGGCCCTATTTGTTTAGCATACGCATTTTTGACGGGATTATTTAAAAAGCAAAGCCAAATTCCTCAGCTTGAAAATAATATTTCAATATCTCAGATTCCCGAAAGTCATAAAAAGAGAATATTTAAATTACCAAAACCATTTATCGGCGTAGCTTTATTATTTGTTTTCTTATATGGTACATATCATGTCGCTTTTTATGGATTTAAGCTTGACCGTTGTGTTTATACAGATGAGGAATTAGCTATTCCTGAAGAATTAAAGAATGCTACTATTTTACTTGAAAAAAATATGTATATTGCAAAAGGCCATGATCCAGACGACTGTAGCCCTTTGCTAAAGGATATAAAGAATCAAATAGTTCATACTGAAACCATTGATAATATCACTGTAGGGGCAAGATATTTTACAGAACGAGGCCTTGCGGTAGAGTCTTTTATGAAGGGCAAAACTTTTACATTAAATAAATTTGTCGCTGTAACTAAGCATGGTTTATCTACTATTGATTCAGGGCCAGGCCCTCTCTATTATTTAATATTAACGGACGAGCGGGGGGTAGTATATCAAATACACACGAGCGATTTAGGTTATGATGAAAGAGAAGCATATTTTAGTTATTCAAATAATGGAGCAAGGCAAGGCCTGTTGAGTTGGAAATGGTTTGTAGATTACAATGAAAGACAAATTGCCAATCCTTTTCCGAAATGACAATTGAGTAAATTGCATAAGATCATAAACTTAAAAAATTATAATTTATTCATATTCTTTTTCAAAAATTCTGCGGCTTTTATTATTTTTAATTTACCTAATTCTTTTCTTCCGTTAAGCACCAATAAATCTTCATCACCTGTTATAAGATAGTCACATTTTCCAGCAAATGTGCAAGCGAGCAATATATCGTCTTTCTTGTCTCTGGAATGAATCGGCAAGTCCTCTAATCTTAATGGTGCAACCAATTGCGTACTAAACTGGAGTTCTGCTATAAATCTCTCAATTTCTTCCGGTGAAATAGAATATTTTTTATAAATCTTTTCACGTTTTAGTACCCTTTTTAATTCTTCAATAATTTCTTCAGTTATCACTAAGTAGAATATGTCTTTTCTCCAGGCAGTTATTAATTTATGAGGTATATGGTCTCCTTTACTGATAAGTACACTTACAAGAAGATTGGTATCAATAACTACAAGAGGCTTATTTTCTTTTGTCATACACTTCTTGTCGCACTTCTTCTACTACCTCTGTAACATCTTTCATCACCTCTTCTTCTGTGTATTTTGTATTGCGAGATTGGATTTTTTCAACAAGTGCAAAAAGTCTCTCTTTTGCTGCTTTTTGGTAAGCCTCATATTGCTCCGGGCTCATAATGACCGCGTAGGGTTTGCCTTTTTTTTCAATTGTGACAATTTCCTCGCCAAATTTGACTCTTCCTAAAATTTCAGAGAGGTTATCTCTTACCTGTGTTACGTTTACTACTGCATTTGTCATATTATTATAATATTACATCTCTTACGTTATGTCAATAATGTACATGATATTGACAAGATGTACATTATGTGCCATTATACT
>OBEQ011527351.1_pt1 | contig 20047 bp, 28 predicted proteins | sample 1670901 | NCBI WGS metagenome assembly OBEQ01 (sample SAMEA104232315, study PRJEB22302) | groundwater metagenome | biome: forest; feature: aquifer; material: groundwater | place: USA | collected 2011-08-07 | depth 5.4 m
ATTAACTTTGATTTCTTTGGTCGTTGTATTTCCGGCATCGTCCAAGGCTTTTACCTCGATTTTATTTTCTCCCTCAGCAAGAGGGATTGAGACTTCAAAGTTTCCGCTGGCGTCGACATTGGCCAGGAAACCGTTTGCAAAGACTTGAGCCTCTTTTTCGGTCTTCCCATTAACCTTAATTCTGTTATTTTGGGCAAAATTCTGCCCGTCTGTGGGACTTGTTATTTCCAGATCCGGTGCTTTTTTGTCAAGAACTATTACAACTTCTTGTGAAAAATCGCTTGACTTGTTACTTGCACCAAGTGCCTTAAGGGTTATTTTATTTTCTCCGTTGTGAAGCTTAAAATCTCTAAATTCAAACCTGCTGTTTTGGACATCTACTTCGTTAAGTTTTTGGCCGTTTTCATAGATCTCGACTTTATTACTGTTGTTGGAAAATCCGGTGAGGGTTATTGCGTCCTGGTTTGTTGTTGGTGGCGTATGGTCTAGCACAGGCGAAGAAGGGGTTACGTCCTGGCTGACACTCTCGCTTTTGTTTTTGAAGACTTTATCGAGTAAATCTGCAAATTTGCCAAGCAGAGGGATACCGATTGTAAAAATTACCCCAATAAGCACCACACTGATAATCGACAGCCAGAAAATCCTTTTGATAACGGCTGATTCTTCGCGTCTTGCCAATCTTTGAGCCCTGCTGATTCTTTTCACGAAAGTTTTTACGGTTGACGTCCAGGTCAACTCTGAGCCGACGGTGAGAATCGAACTCACGACCTACTGTTTACGAAACAGTCGCTCTACCACTGAGCCACGTCGGCCTGTAGCTTGAACCATTTTAGCTTTTTATATTGTGGGATTCAAATTAGGGACGGATGAGCGGAAGACGGTGTAGTTGTCCACGTCTCATCATATCTCTTGCAGCCCAAGCTAAAACTTGATACTGAGTGTGGAGGCCAAGTTTATCTTGGGCTCGTGATCTATAGTCGGAGAGCGTTCTTGGAGAAATACCAAGCTGTGAACAAGTTTCTGCTGTAGTTAAGCCCCGTACCATTGTAAATAAAACTTGTCTTTCTCTAGCGGTCAGTGACTCCTGCGGTTCATCAGGTAAATTACTCGTATCAAGAAACCCTAGTGTTACTCCTTTGACTATCGCTTCTCTTAAACCTTCTTGCCGATTTGCTGATCCTACTTTTTCTGCAATTAAATGTTCGTAAGACTTAATATCTTCGTTTGAAATATCTAATACTGTCGCCCTTTGCTTTTTTCCTATCCCGCCTACCAGACTTTGTAAAACCGTCACCTCTCTCTTTGTAAAACCGCTTGAATTTACAGAACCATCGGTTTCTTCTACTATAGTCGCTCCTAATTCTCTCGAGACAAAAACTACACTCGGGGTCTTCCAACGCTTTGTTCCATCCAGCGTTTCGTCTGGTTCTAGTGGTCTAGATAACTGTCCGTCTTCAAATGTTGGTGCATCATTACCATCAATTTCATTTGTTGTGGCACTGGGGCCAATTGGCTGCCCTTTTATTGGGGGATGCCAAGGACGTTTACCTATATGAATTCTGCTTTTTGGAAGGTCTTTTTCAGACATATAATTGTAGATTATAATCTATTATAAGAACGGCCGGACTTATTTTGAAGTTACAGTCCCATTGCCAGTATTTGTCCTGGGTTTATGAGCGGGACACGGCATTCGGGTCGGACTCCTCGCCAGGCTCAATGATAATTCAGATGAGGCTACATCGCTGGCTTTTCAGCTTGAAGTGTTAAATAATAACTTAATAAATGGCCAATACGTACATTAGAGCCAATTTTTCAATAGTCTTTAATGGACGTAACCTTAATTCTTGCGGATTTTGCCTGATGCTTAATGTTTTCTGTTACTAAAACAGTATCATGTTGCTTAGCAAGAGACATAAAAGACGCATCATAATAGGTTATACCTAAATTGTGCGCAAGTGAATATGTTTTTTCAGCTAATTCCTGCGAATCTGCAACATACGTGATGGGAAGAGCATAAACGGTTCCAAGCGATATCTTTGCTTGATCAGGAGTTAATTGTTTGCCTTTCAGCAAAACATTTTCTACTTCGTACTTTGCAAGTTCTGGAGCAACAAGTTCTATATCTCCATCTCGAGCTTTTTGAAGTAATTTATCTGACTGTTTTAAGCTCTGCTCATTATCTGTGTTCAGCCATTTAATAATTACTGAGGAATCAACAACTGTTTTTTTAGGCATAAATTAGTGAGATAGTCTATCTTTTGCAAGAAATTCGGAGGCACTGATTTTACCTTTGCCGTGAATTGCTCTAGACTTTCTAATGCTATCCCAAATTTTATCCCAATCCACATGATTTTGATGAGGTCTTATAACAATTTCGTCAGGTCTAACTACGGAAATTGACACTGCCGATAATGGCGTAACCCAACTTACTAATTTTCGAATAGAGTCAGGAATTGTTAATTGTCCTCTTTCTCTAACTATGCTTACTGTTTTCATACTATCAGATTATCAGAAAATCAGAAAAATATCAATAGGGAAATTCTCTGAGCGGGAGACGGGGTTTGGACCCGCGACCTTCTACTTGGCAAGCAGACGCTCTACCACTGAGCTACTCCCGCACATCGAAACGGACTTCGCTTTCAGTTGTGCAAATGCAGAACTTAATCGCTCCGTCATTTCTCCTTTTTCAAAATGCAAGCATTTTGAGATTTTTTATAAAAAGCAAAAGAGATTATAACCTAGGCTAAATTCCATCTCAAGTATTTTAAATTAAAATGCGAAGTTTTTGTTTCAGTAGACGATGTTAGAGACTTTTTGGGTTGATTATGCAACAGAAAATTCTATAGGTAAAGATTTGAGGTCATCTGTTTTTGGCAAATCTATATAAAGCTTCTCAAAGCCGATTACTTTGCCTGCTTTGTCTTTACTAACCACGGTTCCATCTCCAACCTCTTCGGTTATAGCCTCTTTTTTAGGATCGTCGAACCATACATTAAGGGTTCGACCTTTGGCATCATAATATATTTTAAATTTCGACATTTACTTTTTCTTCTTCTCTAATTCTTTTAGTTAAGTAAGCAGTAATAATATATCCACTCTTGTTTTCAACATGATCACAAACTGCGCAAACGTAAATGCTACCTAAATTCTTATAAAACAAATGCACACTCGGATCTTGCTTGCTTTTCCTTATTTCCGTTGGTTTCTTTAACGATTCTTTGACCTGTTTCTCGTATTTTGCAATTATTGGGTGCTTAACTGTAATATTTTTTTTCCATTAATCCTTTGTTGTTCTGATCTTGATACCAAAGGGGTGTTTCTACCTCAAAGTATACACTGCTTAGCTTCATATTGGAAGTTTAACACTAAAATTTGCGAACGATGTTAGAACTTTTTGGCTTCAAAATCGAAATAACTTTCTATGAAGCCAGCACTTGTTGACGTATTTCACGAGGGAATGCGTTTGAAGTTTCTTTTAAGAATTTTGATGCGTCTAATATTTCTAACAAGAGTAAGTCTCCTTTGCTGGAAAAGTGAGAAATTATACTTCCAGATTGTTGAGCATCGTCAATTTTTCCTTTGCCCATAAAGACCATCAAAACGTCGTCTTCTTTGTCATATCGATATTTAATATTCGCCATATCTACCTCTCCTGCAAATGTAAAAAGTTATGACAATTATATCACCTTTTAATTCTTTGTGAACTACGCGCAAATTGTGTTTCTCATCAAATGTCGAGGACGAAATTTGGTTTCCATTATCAGGCAAATTATACTTTGGGTTTATGATTGCATTCTTTACTTGTGACTTGGATACGATAATTCCAAAAATTTTGAGGTCTGAGAATTTTTTAAGAGCGTGTTTGGTAAGGATTATCTTCACCCGATTATTCTATCAGAAACAAATGTAGACGATGTTAGAACTTTTTGGGTACGAAATCAAGGGTTATTTAGTTGAGAGAGCAAGAAACCTAGTTTTCTGCGTAAATCTTAGCATATTTTCGCACTAGCTCACGTTGTATGTGGTTTGATTCTTTTGCCGCTTTTACTATTAGTTTTTTTTGCTCCTTAAAAGAGTAGTCAAAGAAATTTTTTGTTAGGAAGTGTTTTCTTTCTTTTTAGCGTTTTTATCATTTTAAAACCTTTCGGATTGTCTGAGGATTATACTTTTTTTTAAATAGCTATCAACATTATCAATGTTAAACAATGTTTTTTCAACCTGATTTTCAAAGTTTTTAATTACCAAGCTCAATCTTACATCATTTCCGAATTCTTTTTTTATTTTGTTCACATTTTTTTTAGAGTTGATTGGAGTGAGCTTAGGCATAGCTCTGAACAGTTACTTCCTCTATCCCAAAAAAATGCTGTTTTGAGTTAGGGTTTTCAATTTTTTCTTTCTTTAGATCTGGTTCCTCTTCTAAGACAAGTTCTATTACTTCTTTTATCCTTCTTCTAACTTCTTCCAGGGTTTTTCCTTGAGTATAGCAACCCGGGAGTTCGGGTACTGATGCCACGTAGACTCCATCCTCATCCTGTTCGATTATTGCTTTAAATTGTAGGTCTTTAACAGGTCTTGTCATTTGTTGGTATTATACCAGAAAAATAAAGCTAGAACTTTTTGGGTTCAAAAATCTAAGCTTTTATAGTTAAAAACTAAAACGCAATATTTAAAATTGTGCTATCAACACGACTCGCGGTGCCTGTGGCATTCCCTATCCCGTATCTGTAATCGGGCATTGGTTTAGCTAACATCATAGCTAGTTGGACTTTTTCCTCTATGGATAAATCATTTGTTTGTGACCCAAAGTGCTCTTTCATCATTTCTCTTTGCCTCTGTAATTCGCTGTAGAAATTTCCAAAAATAGGCGAACTGGTAACGTCAACCCAGCCCATAATTCCCTCAGATCTCGAAAATTATTTGGTTGCCAACTCCTTAGGTTTTAAGACCAAATCCTTTAGCTCACCTGTAAAGTAAATTCCAACGTCGTGTTTACCATTTTGAAAACTTCTTGAGCTTATGCACACGCCCTTTGACTTCCAAAGTGTTCCCAATGCCCCGACTCTTTCGTCCGTTTTCGTGAGGGTCCATCTTAGCCCCTGTTCACAGAGATCTGGTGCAACTGATTGCCATTCTCTAACAGCAAAATAAGAAACTGCTGTAGGATCGCCTACGGACTGCAAATACTTCTTTAGTCTCTCCGTCAAATTTACATCAACCCCATACTTTTCAAGAATATGTGTAGGATTAGGTTTTTCTTTTGACATGACTGGGAATTATAGCAAAATCTATTTTGTATGATCAAAAAGTTCTAACCTCCGAGTGTGTGTAGTCGAATTTTGAGGCTAAAAATGTGCTGTGCCGCTACGTAGACGATGTTAGAACTTTTTGGGCACAAAGTCAAAATAACTTTTTTGAAATTTGATATTAATCGAAAAATTCTATATTAGTTTTGTCTTTTGTATCTGAATCAAGCTGCGACCAGAAGTCGCTTTCTGTTTGTAATGTGGTCAAAGAGATTTTCGTTCCGCCTGAGTTTTTGTCAATAAAAATAGTCCCCATGTATGTTGCTCCCTCAACAATATTGCAGCCGGTAGGAGGCGGCGGACCTCCACCAAAAAAAGCAAGAGGATTGCCCACAATTTCTATAGCTGGCTGGGTGTCAAAATCATTGAATTCACCATCAGTGAATACCATTATAGGACGCTCATTGTTCCTATTGCCCATATAAGCAAAGATGCCCTCATTGTAAGCTGTAAATGCATGAATTGGCTTCCCAGAACCATTCAATGAATTAGCAATTTTCATGAAATCATCGACACCTGTTCTGTTCATACATAAGAAAATTTCACCTGATTTTATTAAACCTTTTATTTCTAAAGAAGGGTCATGCAAAGTCTTTGCCAAGGCAGCTCCAATATTAGGGTTTTTTTTAACAAAACTGTTTTCTCTAATCCACTTTTCCAGAAGTTGTTTCTCAATAGTCTCCCATTCATCGATCATCGTAGCGTTCTGACTAAGAGTTCTGTTAACTAAGTATGCGGCCCGTAAGGCTTCAGCTTGATCTCTTCCAAGTTCTGATTCCAGCTTTTGTATTTGATCTCCGTAAACGTCCTCCAAGTAAATCAAAGACCTCTCGGTTTGAAATTCTGAGAAGCCCTGGGGTATAAGCTCCGAAAGTGGACAGTTATTGGTTCGTTCGAGAAAAGGATCTTTAAAAAGACCTTTGCTTGAAGCAGCAAAAGCTCTGATTTGTTGCCTAATTGGGTCGCCTTCATCCTTTGCGGCGGTTTTTAATACTCTTTTGATATTCCAATTATCTGCTTCATCCAAGGATCTCAGTATTGTTTCTGGAGAATCTGTTCTGCTCACATCCAAACCATACTTTTCTTCAATAATGTTTGCATTTTCTACCAAATACGCTCTAAGGAAATTTCCTGCAATTCTTTGCGCGCAAGATTCTTTGTTTATTTCTAAAAGTTTTTGAAGCTTTTCGAGAATATCAGGATTCGAGATCATTGCCCGAGTTTGTTCTACTTCATCAAGTAAATCTTTGGCTGAATGCGGTCTATCTCCTAGATTAAGTGCTGGTCCTGTTACACTATCTAAGTCAACCAGGCCACCCGCTAAATTAATGTTGTGAGGTATTGGACAACCATGTATTAAGCCTAGTCCATGTATTTTTGCTATGTTTTTACCTACTTTAGCCGGCAAGTAATCTGCAAAATATTCTAATAAATCTTCCGTTTCTGCTGGATTGTATTTTCTAGATTCACTTGTTAGTTCTTGGCGTTTATTAACAAATGTGAAGACCTGCTCCATCAATGCCACCAACTCTTCTTTTGTCTGACAATGTTTTATATCAACAAGCCTTTCTAGCACTTGCGCTCCTCGAACAGTGACGAAATATGTTGAGTTATCGAAATATCGGCTGAGGTCGGGAATATCCTTCTTTGTTACTCCGTTATCCCCGATACTGTCAGACTCCTTCGTCCAAATTCCTCTAACGAGTCTTTTTTTAAATTCTGGAATTGATACCATCTCGCCATTGAAAGGGAATTCTGTTGGTTCAAGCACTTTTACAATTATTTCCGTGTCAACATTTGCTCGCCTTAGTATCGAAGATGCTCTCAAAATCCTCACCATAGAGTCACTTTCATGAAGCCCTATGGTATGAAATCCGGATTCCGTTTCCGTTGTTTTCCTAACCTCAACAGCGTTCAAGTTATTGCCTTTGGAATTAAGCGTGGAGAAAATGTTGCCGTATTCGTCAGAAAAAAATATGTGCGTACTACTGCCTAACTTTATTCCAAAAGACCTACCGTGCTCTGAGCTTATTTGGATCAAATTATTGACATCGGTTCTAAAAGAATCAGTACGTTGAGGCGAAACTGATGCTTCGGAAAAAAGTTTTGCAGACTTATTTCCAAAAGGAGGGCTTGAAGGTACTCTTTCGCCCTGAATTTCTCGGTGATCTTTTGAGGCAACAAAGACGCTATTTTGGGGTCTGTATAACTCACTTTTCATTTAATGGAGAAATTATACTTTTTTTGAGGCTTCCATAGGTGGAAGTTCTGATAGGTCTTTTTGGTACTTAAACAAAGTGCCAAAGTTCTCTGCAGCAGCCTTATATCCTACTGCCATTTGTGTGAAGGTTGTAAAATCCGGATGTTGCATTTCTCGAGCTTTACCTTCTGCCTGCAGTGCCAGCTCTTCTAGATGCGTGTAGAGCTCTTCTGGTGCAGCGTTTGTTTGAAAACCTGCCGTTTGGACTCCCAACAGATTCTGCATGATATCGCTAATTTGAGGTTCTTGTGACTCCAATGAAAACTTAAATTTAGTTACAGCATTCTCTAAAGGATTTGGTTGTGGAACTTCTTTGACTTTTGCCATTTTCGGAATTTTAGCATAAGGTCGAAATTAATGTCAACTATAAGTCTATTTTGTGCCGATACGTAGACGATGTTAGAACTTTTTGGGTTCAAAATCAATTTAAATCTGTTGTGGTTCAGTAACTGGATTTAATTGTGTAATCGGTTTTTTCTCTTCTTCCTTAACCCTTTTTCTTTGTCCGTCTGTTTCCAAAATATCTAATAACCAATAGTTATCAATTATGGTTGATGGTTTCGGTTCACGAAGCCCTGAAGTGTTTTGATATTGAGCCAAAATTACAACTGGCTGTAACCAGGATCTTTCTCTCCATTCGTTCCATATCGACTCATCAACGAGTCCGCTAGGAAAACTGTCAAAGATAGTTCTGTAAGGCCAGAACTGACGTATACTATTACAAGGATGAGCAACTAAATTATCTTCTTCGCCTAAAAGATTTACATCTCTGCTAGGATCTTTAATAACTCCTTTTAGTTTTACATCTATTTCTGGGTCTAGAGCAGGGTAATGTCTGGCTTTCTCAACGATAAATACGGCAGTGTTAAATTTTGAATAACTGGTGTTAAAGGGATGGATATCAGACTTTTGAGGTACCATTGCAAGCCGATGTGTTAATCTTTCTTGATTTACTTCTCTAAATTCCTTTAGATCCTTAATTGAAGCAGTCCTATAAACAGGTGGGTATACATGGCCTTCATGTTTTTCGACGAAGTTGGTATCTCTAATAGTAGAATTACCTTCTGGAGTTTCTAATTCTGGCAAGGGTCTTATTCTTTCTCGATATTGAAGATAAGAGGAACCTGCAAAAAAAGCTGCGCTTATAGTACCACCTATAATTGCAGCTGTCGGTCCTTTTGTTTCATAAAGCGGTAAAGCGGTAGCGGCTCCAAAACCGGCACCCGCTTCTATAGCAGATTGCACTACCTTAAGCTTACTTTTACCTTTTTGACCCTTCTCAAGATAGTTTTGAGCTTCTTCTTGAGATAACTGATCAAATCTCAAACCATTATAGAGAAAGAACATGCTTCCGCCAACGCCTATTGCAGCTCTTTCTGCTGTCTCACTACTGCTAAACTGATTACTGATCAGATAAGTAGTTAGCGCAGCATAACCTGATACTAAGCCGCTTAAAATTGGCTCTTTAATACGAGGACTCTTAGGCAATCTAAATTTTCTCTTTTCCCCGCCAAGTTCTGGTTTTTGATCTCTTTCCGACATGCCGGGGGATTATAGCAAAAGCGGTTATCTAATGCAACTATGGGTCTAATTTTGTGCCGCTACGTAGACGATGTTAGAACTTTTTGGGTTCAAAATCAAAATAACTTTTTCGCCTCATAAAAATATGCTGGCACTGGCTGACTATTTGGGAATCTATTATTTCACAGTTGACACAGGACATTTATCGTCAGAATATGCGCAGACAACACAACACGTCTGATCATCCTTCGGTGCTGTAATTAACTCGCCGCAAGAAGAACATTTGAAAAAAGGCATGCAGGCATTGGTAAGTATTTCAACTTCGGTCTTTCCTGAACATTTTGGACAATCGACTGTAGCTTTCATATACATATTTTATCAAATTAGGAGCCGAGAATATAAGATAAGACTTCTATCTTGTAGATTTCAACTTTAAATAGTAATATAGCTGACGTGAAGACAAATCAAATAATTATTGCGGTTGTTGCAGTGGTCATTGTTTTAATTGGTGCTTACATACTTCTTAAAAAACCATCCCCCCAGACACAACCACAAAACCAACCAGTTACACAATCAGCAGCAAGCCCTGCAAATCAGCAAGCAATGGTTGGTGTAGCCGACCTCAAAGAACAGAACGTTTCTGGTGAACATGGACAGGTATACTGGGAAGAGAAAAATGGTAAGGTTGTTGTAACTATTGATTTAGTCGGTGAGCCAAAAAGCGCCTCTCAACCAGCTCATCTTCATGTAGGAACTTGTCAGAATCCAGGAGCAATTAAGTATCCTTTAAGCAATGTTGTAGGCGGTAAATCAGAAACAACGCTCAATGTTTCTTACGACCAGCTAAAACAAGACTTGCCTCTTATTGCCAACGTTCACAAGTCAGATGCAGAAATAAAGACTTATGTGGCCTGTGGAGACGTTTCCACAACTTCAAAAATGGTTAGTAAGGATGCCGCTATGAAGATGATGCAAGAAAATGCCGCAATGATGAAAAGTTCCGAAGATAAAATGGCTCCTGCTTCTTCTCCTTCTCCGTCAACGAATTCAAAATATTAGAAATTAAATCACTGCATTTCTTTCGATTAGCAATCTTAGTTAACTTGCGGGTCGTTGTTTATCCTGAAGTAATCTGAAGGGATGATTTTAGAACTTTTGATTGGGTGGGGAGCATTAAATGCCCAGAGTTGGTGTATTAAAAGTTAAACTTATTTCTTATTTGACTGCTACACACTTTAGGAGGTGAAATTACCGATAGCCAGTATGCAGAATGTCAAAAGAAGGAGTTTTAACTTCCGCTATTTTTTTACCATCATTTAAACATAGTATAATTGCAAATTATGAAGCTGCATGCTGAGGTTTTCTTCACCAAAATAGAAAATAGTGAAGTAATCTACTTTAGGGATCATCTGGACCTTTCCTATAAATCAAAAGACCCTGACCTGTACGTTATAAAAGTTGTCGAAAATTACGCCTACAAGCTAAAAGCAGAACCTGGGGATTTGATTATTCACTCAACTAGTTGGCGCTGTGATAGTGTCAATCTTATTGTTTTAACCTATATCGTCTATTCGGATTATTTGGATTTTTCAACAAAAAAAGCTAAAAAAATTAAAGTTAAAGATCTACGGATTACCACCAGCGAAGACGTAAACAAACCAAAGCCTATCGAAATCTCGGAATTGCATATTGTTTCCCATGGACTGCGCCATGTAAGCTATTTAGTCAAGAACGATCCGCTTTTTAAAAAAAGATTAAAGGCAGGAACAATTGGAGCATTTAAAGAAATTGATGCTGTCTTGGCTGGTAAAATAACATCATGAAGATCCGAAAGGAGGTGTTTTTATGGCTTATGTATTGCGAGATAAGGATTTAGGCATGGAGTGCGAATTTGAAGCCCACGGCGAAACGCCCCAAGATGTAAAGCAAAATATGTTCGAACATGCCAAAGAGGCTCACGCCGACATGTTTGTTACCTTTAGCCCCAAGCAGCAGGAGGAAATGTCTAAAAAAATGGATGAGTTAATAAAAGAAGAGTGAGTAATACTCGCCTTTTTGCTTAATAATCATTTTTTGCTGGCACTGTTTGACTATGTGGGATACTATATTATCTTGTTTTTTTATTAACACTTGATGAACTGAAGCCATTCCAGTATGATGAGCGAACCAAATTAAAGGAGGTGATTTAGATGAAAACAATGACTTGTGCACAAATGGGAGGACCGTGCGACACACCTATTCATGGAAACACAGCTGAAGAAATGCTGAACAATGGTACGAAACATGTCAAAGAAACAAACGACGAGGGACATCAAAAAGTACTTGCAATGATGGAGGAAATGCAAAAAAATCCTGAGGCAGGCAAGAAATGGAACGATGATTTTACCGCAAAGTTTAATGGGCTCCCCGAGGATTAATATATTTGCTAAATCAAGAAAAATCAGTTCATTGTAAAAAAGGACTGATTTTTCTTATCGTTCACCTACTTAATGCTACAGTCAGCCCTACTTCTTTGGGACAGTTATAGAAGTAGGTTACTCTAACAATATAAATATTAGGAATTACTTGATCTTTAAAACTACTTTACCCCTAGGGTGACCTTTCTCCAGATGCCTAAAGGCTTCTTTTGTCTGCTCCAGAGGAAAGACTTTATCAATATGTGCTTTGATTTTTCCACTATTTACAAGCTCCGCTAGACGATTTAAACGTTCGCGGTTCGCATCCGTATTTTGTCCAATGGCTGTAACACCATACTTTTGGGCAAAATCGGTGTTAGGTTGTCCAACCATAGATACAATAATTCCACCTTTTTTAAGTACTTTGAACGATCTATCTGTTGTTTCCCCACCTACTGTATCAAAAACAGCATCAAAGTCGGCTAGCTTGTCTTCAAAGGCCTCATTTTTGTAATCAATAACCTCATCTGCACCTAAGCTTTTAACATAATCCTTATCGTCCGCGCTTACTGTTGTTGCAACATATGCACCCAAAAATTTAGCTAGTTGTGTGGCGATAGTACCTATACCACCAGCTCCACCATGAATGAGAATTTTTTGACCTTTCGCAAGATGGATATGATCCTCTAGAGCTTGCAATGCACTTATTCCAGTAAGTGGCAATGCCGCGGCCTCAGCAAAATCAAGACTTTTGGGTTTTACTAAAATTTTCAAAGCATTTGCCGCCACAAACTGCGCAAAAGATCCAGACCCACCGTTTAAAATCCCACCCTGTCCATACACTTCGTCACCAACTTTGAAATTAGTCATGCCTTCTCCAACGTCGAAAACTACACCAGAAAAATCTCCACCTAAAGTTGCAGGGAATTGTAGAGGTACCATCTCTTTTAAATACCCTGCGCGGACTTTCCAATCTATTGGGTTAATACTTGTTGCATAAACTTCCACAAGTACCTGACCCGTGGTAGGAGAAGGTTTTGAAGCATTTTCATTTATTTCCAAAACATCGTTTCCACCGTATGAGTTAATTTGTATTGCTTTCATGAAAAAATATTATACCACTGCTGATCTAAAAATTCGAGAGCAGCTTTAAGGAAATTTGAGGCTAAAAATGTGTTGTGCCGGCACGTAGACGACGTTCGAACTTTTTGGGTTCAAAATCAAAATAACTTTCTGTGATTTGTCTATACCTTACATGTTAGAATTTACGGATATGAAAACGAGAAGAACATTAATAAGAAGTAAGCATCCGGTTGTTTATGCATTTATTGACAGTCAAAACCTTAACTTGGGTACAAGTAAAGACATTTATAGAGGCAAAAACCAAATCTACAGAGGCTGGAAACTGGATTATAAAAAATTCAGAAAGTATTTGTTGGACAAGTTTCGTGTTTCCAAAGCACTCCTGTTTATTGGTTACATACAAGAGAATGAGAAACTATATCACCATCTAAAATCATGCGGATATGAGTTGGTTTATAAGCCAACTACGAAGGATAGAGATGGCAAGCCTAAAGGAAATGTTGATGCCGAATTGGTGCTTTATGCGGCTGCAATAGAATATAACAATTATGACAAAGCGGTAATTGTTTCAGGTGACGGGGATTTCTATTGCCTGCACGAATTTCTTGAGAAAAAGGACAAGTTGTTCAAAATTATCATTCCCAATCGCCATTCTGAGTCAAGTTTACTAAAGGGGTACCAAAGACACAAAATATTTCTATATAGAGAGAAGGAGAGTCTCGAATTTAGACCAATAAAAACGGGAGGCGTCGCAATATGACACGTAGTCATATGGTCGTATTCTCCCTAGTGATTAAAGTTATATTACCAAAAGCAATATAGTCATGTCAAAAAATCGACGATGTTATTTATCCTGAGTTTTCGAAAAAGAACTTTTTGGGTTCGAAATCAAAATAACTTTTTGATTTAAAAAATTTGCCAAAACCTATAGCAACCTCTATAATCCCACGCTGTATGCCAGGAGAAAGGGTTACAAGGCCCGCAACACCAGAAGAAATAGCAAAAGAAACCTCCCTCCCGTTTACAAGGGAGCAAATTGAAGGGGTTGCCCAAGAATACCCCACACCATTTTATATCTATGACGAGGGCGCTATGCGTCAGAATGCTAGGAGTTTTTTGGAAGCATTCTCGTGGTCGCCTGGTTTTCGTAACTTTTTTGCAGTGAAGGCCCTGCCTAATCCACACATCCTGTCAATTTTAAAAGATGAGGGTTTCAGTGCTGATTGTTCGTCTTTGGTTGAGTTAGAAATGTCAAAGAGGGTAGGGTTTTCCGGTGAGCAGATAATGTTTACATCAAACAACACTCCGGCAGATCAGTTTACTTTGGCAAAAGAACTCGGTGCAATCATTAACCTTGACGATATTACTCATCTAGCTTTCTTGGAGGAGCAAGTCGGTATTCCAACTACATTGTCATTTAGATACAATCCTGGCCCATTGCGAGAAGGCAACGCAATAATTGGGAATCCGGAAGAAGCAAAATATGGTCTGACTCGTGATCAAATATTTGATGGTTATAGACAAGCAAAAGAAAAAGGAGTGCAAAAATTCGGTTTGCATACAATGGTTGTTTCTAACGAAAGAAATCCAGAGTACTTTGCCGAAACCGCACGAATGCTCTTTGAGTTAGTTGGAGAGTTAAACGATCGTCTTGGAGTAAGGATCTCATTTATAAATCTTGGTGGAGGCGTCGGGGTTCCTTATCGACCGGAACATGAACCAGTTGATATTACAAGAATTTCACAGCAGATCCAAAAAGATTACCAACAGATGATTGTTGCCAAAAGCCTAAATCCTTTGCAAATTACCATGGAATGCGGTCGATATTTAACTGGACCCTATGGTTATTTTGTTGGGCGGGTAAGGCATATTACCCAGAAGTACCGAGACTATGTTGGGGTGGACGGGAGTATTACCAGTTTTCCGCGAATTGCCATGTATGATGCTTACCACCATCTGACCGTTTTGGGTAAAGAAGGTGCGCCGAGAGAAATGGTTTACGATGTTACCGGATCCTTATGCGAAAACAATGATAAGTTTGTCACTCAGCGAGAATTGCCTAAAATAGACCCAAATGATATTGTTGTGGTGCATGAGGGTGGCGCACACGCCATTGCAATGGCAAATGAATACAATGGCCAACTCATACCAGGAGAATTGCTGTTAAAACCAGACGGATCAGTACTTCAAATTAGAAGACCAAGGACAGTTGAAGATTATTTCAGCACAATAGTTAACATCCCCGCTTTTTAAAATATTCTTAAAAAATCTTGAGGCTAAAAGTTCTAACCTCCGACTTTGGGTAGTCAAAATTCGAGGCTAAAATCAGTCAGTGCCGGGAGTCGGAGTCGAACCGACATTGCGCGTTTTTCAGACGCGTGCGTTAACCACCTCTGCCATCCCGGCGGTTTGTATCATTTAATGCTGTGGGCTTACACACTCAAAATTCGAACCCCATTGAGTGGGTAATCTCCACCTATGAAAAACTTCAACAAATTATACCAGAATTTGGGTGTCAATTTGCCCTAACAGATATAGTGTAACGTGATATAATGGTTCCAATATGAACTTGCCATTTACCATTAAAGTATTTATGGATAATTCTTCTAAAGATGCTCCCTGGGTTGCGTTTAACCCAGAATTAGATGTCGCGTCTTGCGGACCGACCGAGAAAAAAGCTAGAGAAAACTTAAAAGAAGCCCTTGACATTGTACTAGTTGGTGCAAAAAAAGACGGTAATTTGGAAGATTTACTAAAAAATGCTGGTTTCACAGTTAAAGGAGATTCGATTCAACCTCCTAAAGTTATCATCGAGAGTATTCCTTTTCCATCAATCTAGCTAATGCCTAGAATAACTCCAATTCATTGGCGTAAACTTTTAAAAGTGCTAGAGTCGGAGGGTGCATTTGTAGTCGGTCAAACTGGTGACCATATTGAACTGAAAAAACCTGGTGCAATAAGAAGGCTGGTTGTTCCTAAATACAAAAACATTCCTGTATTTATTATTGAAAATAACTTAAAGACAGCTGGAATATCAAGGCAACGCTATTTTGAACTTATGCGGAAAGTATAACTATCGAATTTGCCTCTTTCGCTAAGATTGAAAAAGAAAAAAGGTAAAAGCTTAAAGGAGTCCTCAAGAAGAGGCGTCCTACTTTTACCTAAAACAATTATACGCATAACACCTTCTTTTTGCAACCTCAATTATTCCCCATAAAAATTGGCGTTTTTCTCAAGACCTTCTGCTTTTCTCCATAAATTCATTTGTTTAAATCTTCTTCTCAATTGATCGCTACCTATAGCTAAACTCAATACTAAAACTGCAATGCCTTCTTTTTCTAATCCTTCTGCCATCAGCCCAATTCCTGCAGCCATAAAGCTGTATTGTGCTACTATTTCGGCAGCTGATAATTTATCAGTTCTAATTATCTCTATAATTGAAGGTGGAATTTCCCTGATATAACTTTGAACTTCCGTTATCGTAGGAATAGGTACAGATAACTCAAGTCTGTGTGGCACTCAACATCATTATAGTTATTCTTGAATTAAAGTCAAACAAACTGAGGCTGATTTCAGCTGGCGGAATGTGACTATGTTTGGAATAGTATATAACTGATTTTGCAGGGAGTGAACTATCTTGTTATTCTTTGCCTATAACTTGTGGCATACTTGCTTGATTAAATTCTTCTAAAGAATCCCAACCACCATGAAATTTACTAATTAAGGGAAGGAAAAACACTTGTCGAATCTTTTTTCTGATAAGTCTACCTTTAGTTTTTGTAGCAACAGTTAAGTAAGTTTCATTTATGTCCATCCCAACTGGTGCGATAATTCGACCTCCTTCAGCAAGCTGTTTCTCGAGCTGATATGGAAACTCTTTAACAGCCGCTGTTATAATTATTGCGTCAAATGGTGCATTTTCAGCTAAACCTTGAGCTCCATCCCCAAAGTGAACGTTGACATTCAAGTAACCAAGACTTACCAATCTTTGTTTAGCTTGGTCTGCAAGCTCTTTATCATATTCAATAGTCTCAACACGGGTAGCAAGCTGTGAAAGTACTGCTGCGGTGTAGCCCGAAGCCGTTCCAATTTCTAGAACAGTTGCACTTCTTGAAAGATCAAGCTGTTCAATCATTTCTGCTATCAAACTTGCTTGGCTTATTGATGAATGTTCTCCTAAAGGAATTGCGCCATCATCTGAGTAGGCCAACATCTTAAAGTCATCAGGAACAAAATCCTTCCTATCAACATTTGCAAAGGCATCAACTACTGCTTGAGATTTTACAGCCGACTTAATTATTCGATTATTAAAGTTATCTCTTGTTTGTGCAACACCACTGATGTAAACTCCAGGCTCAAATGTCGTTGAAGCTCCTGCATCACTTGAGACTGATTCAGCTTCATTCATTTGCGAAATTATATGCTTGATATTACTAAATATCAACTTGACTTATATTTCTGCCCTTCAAAAATGTGGGCTTACACACTCAAAATTCGAACCCCATTGAGTGGGTAATCTCCACCTACGAAAAACTTCAACAAATTATACCAGAAATTCACTATCAATTTGCCTGAATTGTTTGATGTAAATTAGCTCTGCTTAGAAGTTTCTCCACTTAAGGATGTTTTTCAGTTATAATAGATCAACTTGAGATGCAATTTTAGATTACATGTCTGAGTTAAATTCCCCAGAGCAAAGATCAACATTACGCGTGAGGCTATTGTCAGATCGGCCAGTCGGTAGCGAAGAACCTAGGATAAATATCCTCAAGAGAATTTTTAGAAAAGTGAAGCCAGATCAACTTATGTCTAAAGAACCTTCTGAGGAAAAGTTAGCTAAAACGTTAGAATTAAAACCAGATATGAGCGCTGGTGTTGGACATGGTAACACTCCAGGCACTTCTTTGTATGATTACTTTTTAGATAAAATTCCATCTGATTTACCAATTGAACATTATAAAGAGGGTTTAAATTGCATTGGATTCTCACGCTTAATTCTTACGGAGCTTGGTGGGCCAGAAAAGGCTAGAATCTTGTGGGTGCAAAGAATTATTGATCATGATACTCAGAAAGGCCACGCGTATGTTGTGCCTAATGGTGCTGATAAGCACTCGCTCGCATATAACAATGAGAGTATGGATGAGGATGGTCATCTACTTACAGTAGCAGAAGTGCTAAGAGACGGAGTTGATTCGACAGATCAATTTCTTACCTGGGATTGGAAAGAAACTTAAAATGTGGGTTTACACACTCAAAATTCGAACCCCATTGAGTGGGTAATCACCACCTACGAAAAACTTCAACAAATTATACCAGAATTTGGGTACCAATTTGCCTAAAAGTTAGGTTTTAATTTGCGGGACGGAAAAAAATCTCGAATGGCAACTTAACAGTTCTTGAAGTCTTTTTAGTTCTCAAAGCAAAGTTTAAAATTGTTAAACCCTTAACCTTCTTTGTTTTTGCGTCGTAACGAGCTACTATCTCGTCCTCAAGTTCATCTGAGACATCTGTTTTCGAAGGTTTGCCTTTTGAGATATAAAGAACGTCTGCTTCTTTATCGTAAAGGTAATTTAGTTGGTTTTTAGAACTCATATTTCTTTCCTGTTCTTATTCTGTAAGTAGAGTAGAAAGTCAAAATAAAATTTCTTTTGTTTAGTTTAACTACAGCAACTAGGTATTTGCCATTACCAATTTTACTAAAATACTTGTAAAACAGCAATACTTTTGGATCTAAATTATCAATTCTGACTTGATCTGGTATCAAAAGGGTGTTCTTGATTTTAGGCAAATGCTCGATTACATCAGGATGAGTTTCTTTTACGTGCTTTATTCTTTCATCAGTTAGCTCAACAATTTTCCCAAGAATCGTTTTATATTTCATTCAAAGACAATAAAAATGTGGGCGATGACGTTCCAGACTGGAACACCTTAGCCCACTTTCTACTAGACGTTAATGATACCTTTAGAAAGTATGAAATTCAAATACCTTATTCTCCCCAACAAATTCATGTAGGTGCATAGTCAACCGAGAATTTGTTGACCTTGATGGTATGATGTATGATTGAGAGGAGATACCTATATGCCCAAATTTAATTTAGATAAACTACCTCAGACAATCAAAGTAAAAATAGAAAAAACCTCTGAAGGTAAATTCATTGCTGAACTTTCTGACCTTCAAGAAATTTTTACACAAGCTGATAATTTAGAGTTATTGGAGTTTAGCGTAAATGACTTAATTAGGGCATACTTTGATGTGCCAAAGGAATATCAGCCAATGGTTTGGTATAAACCAAGCGAAACGAAATCAGAGGCGGACACAATAAAAGCATCATCGCACTACCAAATTCTTTTAGCTAAGAAATTTCACCATCAGTGGCACTAACACCAAGGTATGGTAGTCGTGAATTGGTTAAGTGTCTGCTGATTTTAGGCTTCACACTCAATAGAAAACAAGCTGGAACTAGTCATATTAAATATACCCCGCCTTTAGGGATACAAATTAAGGCAGGTGAAAGGTCTTTTATTATGGTTCAGATGGGTATTAAGACTTATGATACCAACGCTTGTAATCGCTATATTAAACAGATAAAAGATTTTGGGTTTAAGGAGCAGGAGATACTAAATGGATTCAAATAACTCATCTGTGTCATAGACCTAGAGTTAATTGGCGATACTTCTCACTTGCCCCTTATACGCCGCAGACTCATCATTATGCGACAAGAGTTACGCTCAAATTCTATTAAACAACTATTATAAGTCTTTTTGGTGACACCTGTAGCCACGAACGTAATTGAAGTTCTTAAAAGTGTGAAAGTATCCTGTAATAATTCCAATGATGTTCTTTTTTATGAAAATAGACTCGTTTCAAATTAAAAGGGCTAAGCCAAATGTTTCTTGATGGGCCTATTTAGTCTTGCGACAGACCAAAATAATAATATCATCATAAGTTTTTATCTTTTGAGCTGGTGTGGGAGAAATCAGTCACTTTCTTGCGATAAAAGTCTGCAATACTGAATCATATTCTGCATACGAGCAAATATAAGAAAAGTAAGCAGAAGCTGATAATAACATAACAAGAAAAAAGGCGATCAATATCATAGGTACATTGCAGTTAATATGACCAAATGGAATAATCAAGATTAAGGCTAAAGAACCCAAGAATATATTTGCCCAAAAAGCTGACTTGGCTGCAAAATGATTAATAATATAAGCACCACCGTTATTTCTAAGGTCATTATCCATGTAATATAGAATTTTTACTTGTTGTTCAGACTTATCTTTTTTCTTGATATTACTGATGTAATTCTTTAAAAGTTGGTTCTCCGAATATTTTTCAAAGCCACCATTGTCTTTCCATACGTTATTAAATAAATATTTATTTAAACCAAAATTCTTGATTATTACTTTAGTGATTGCTTGGGCAAGAAATCCAAAAAATAACGCCAATGATAAAAGTGCGAATAGCTTAGACTCCGTTGGAAAAG
>OBEQ011476094.1_pt1 | contig 20042 bp, 19 predicted proteins | sample 1670901 | NCBI WGS metagenome assembly OBEQ01 (sample SAMEA104232315, study PRJEB22302) | groundwater metagenome | biome: forest; feature: aquifer; material: groundwater | place: USA | collected 2011-08-07 | depth 5.4 m
CACCTGACCCCCGGGGGCGTTGCGATTTGGGAGCCGATCGGCGGGTCGGCGCCGAAATACACGGGCAAGAATGTCATCAACCCGCTCGCCGCGATTTGCGCGGGCATGCTGATGCTCGAGCACCTGGGCGAGCGCAAGGCCGCCGCGCGCATCGAGCGATCGGTGATGCGCGTGACGCAACAGTTGAAGAGCTTAGCTGCCGGCCAGATGGGCCACTCGACGAGCGAGGTCGGCGACCTCGTCGTCAAGGGTTTAGCGAGTTGAACACCAGGTTGCGCTCGACAGCAAGATCCGAGGGGAAGATGGCACGCAAGCGATTGACGGTGGCGGTCGTGGGCGCGACGGGCGCGGTCGGCACGGAGATGCTTCGGGTGCTGAAGGACCGCAAGTTTCCAATCGCGGGTCTGCGACTGCTCGCGTCCGAGCGCTCGGCCGGCAAGAAAATCGCGTTCAACGGGTCGAGCGTGCGCGTCGAGAAGCTGGAGAATAAGTCATTCAACGGCGTCGACGTCGCGCTCTTCAGCGCGGGTGCCGGCCGCAGCCTGGAGTTCGCCCCGGAGGCGGTGAAGCGCGGCGCGATCGTTGTCGATAACTCGAGCGCGTTTCGCATGGATCCGCACGTGCCGCTCGTGGTGCCCGAGGTGAACCCCGACGCGCTGCGCGGGCATCGTGGGATCATCGCGAACCCGAACTGCTCGACGATCGTCATGCTCGTGGCACTCAAGCCGCTGCACGACGCCGCGACGATTCGGCACATCCCCGTCGCGACGTATCAATCGGTCTCGGGTGCCGGCGCGCGCGCGATGTATCAGCTCGTCAGCGAGACGCGCGACGCGCTTCGTGGCCTGAAAGTGCTCGACCGCGGCCCGAAGGCTGACGCGCCGATCGATGTCCGCGTCAAGGCCGGCAGCGCGCGGACCTTGCCGCAGCAGATCGCCTTCAATCTGATCCCGCAAGTCGACGTCTTCCTCGACAACGGCTATACGAAGGAAGAGATGAAGCTGGTCAACGAGACGCGCAAGATCCTCGGCGTGCCCGACATGCCGGTCTCGGCGACCTGCGTGCGTGTGCCGGTGTTCATGTCGCACTCGGAAGCGATCTGGATCCAGACCGAGCGGTGGTTGTCGCCGGCGGAGGCGTATGAGCTGCTGCGCAAGGCGCCGGGTGTCACCGTCGTCGACGGGCGCAAGGGCAAGCCGTACCCGATGCCGATCGACAGCGCGGGGCAGGACAACGTGCACGTCGGCCGCATCCGCGTCGACGATTCCGTTGAGAACGGCTTGACGCTGTGGGCGTGCGGCGACAATCTGCGCAAGGGTGCTGCGACCAACGCGGTGCAGATCGCCGAGCTGCTGTTCTCGGGCAAGTAAGACACATCGACGTCTGAGCGGACGTTGACGTCTGGACGGATGTCGCGAATGGTGATGACGGCGGGTGGGGCAACCATCCGCCGTTGTCATTTTTCCGTCGAGTGTGAGCGATGCGCACGCTGAAGCTGACGATCGCGTACGACGGCACGGAGTACGCCGGCTGGCAAGTGCAGCCGAGGCAACGATCGATCCAAGGCGAGCTCGAGCGAGCGCTGCAGACGATTCTTCGGCAGCGCGTGCGCGTGACCGGCAGCGGGCGAACCGACGCGGGCGTGCACGCGCTCGCGCAGGTCGCGCACATCCGCACGGCCTCGTTGATGCCGAGCGACCGGATGCTGCGCGCGCTCAACGCCGTCCTGCCGCGCGACATCGTAGTCCGCGCGATCGACGCGGCACCCGAGCGCTTCCACGCCCGTTTCAGCGCGGTCGCGAAACGCTACCGCTATACCGTCGTGACCGGCCCGGCCGTGCTGCCGTTCGATCGGCTCTACGTGCACCACGCACCCGTCCCGCTGAATGTTGCGCTCATGCGGCGCGAGGCGCAGGCGCTGCTCGGTCGCCACGACGTCCGCGTGTTCCACAAGCTCAGCCGCCCGGTGCGCGATCCGCGGCGCACGATCACGACCGCACGCATCACGCGCCGCCGGCCCGATCGGCTGGAGATCGAGCTTGTCGCCGACGGGTTTTTGCACGGCATGGCGCGGAGCATCGCCGGCACGCTGCTCGACGTCGGCCGCGGCCACCGGCCGCCCGGCACCATGGCGGCGATCCTGCGCACCCGCGATCGCCGCTTGGTCGGCCCCGCGGCGCCCGCGAAGGGCTTGTTCCTGGTGGACGTGATGTACCGAAAGCGACCCGCATAGTCCGCGGATCGGACGCTCCGCCCGAACAGGATACTGGTCAAGTTTCGTGGGTGACGCGGAGCCGGGGCCCCCGCCGCCCGCACGCAGTGCCGGATTGGCGGTGTCCCGGCCCTGTTTCCGGAATGCCGGGCCGCCCCGGCGCGAGTACGGACGGCGGGGTGGCGCAGCGGCAGGACCCGCGAAACTTGACCCCTGCCCAGAACAGTTGCCGATTGACACGCCGATATGCCTGTGCTAGAGTGACTACTTTCCGCAGCCCACGACGAACGAGCAGAGCCATGACTACGACGATCCCAGCAGTCACATCGATTCAGCGCAAGTATGTGTTGATCGATGCCGCGGATCAAGTCCTCGGCCGCATGGCCACCCGCATCGCGATGATTCTTCGCGGCAAGCACCGCGTTACGTTTACACCCCATCTCGACACCGGCGATTTCGTCATTGTCATCAACGCCTCGAAGGTCAAAGTCACCGGCCGGAAGGCGTCCCAAAAATTGTACGACCGCTACTCCGGCTATCCCGGCGGTCTCAAGCAGCAGACGTTCGAGGAAGTGCTCGCCCGCTTTCCGGATCGCGTGATCTTTGAGGCGGTGAAGGGCATGGTGCCGGACGGTCCGCTCGGACGCCGGCAGCTGGGGAAGCTCAAGATCTATGGTGGCCCGGAGCATCCGCATCAGGCTCAGCAGCCGACACCCTACGCCCCGACGGCGCGACGCTCGCGGAAGATCGCGCCGGCCGGTAAGGCATAAGCTAGGACACCAGACGCATGGACACGACGGAACAGTCATTCGGTTCGACATCGACCGCCGCGAAGCCGGCGGCTCCGGTCGTCATCGGTGCCAGCGCGACGGGAACGATCTTCGCGACGGGCCGCCGCAAGGAAGCGATCGCGCGCGTGCGCCTGATGCCGGGCAGCGGCAACATTGTGATCAACAAGCGCCCGTGCGACGAGTATTTCCCGCGCGATATGTGGCGCGTGGCGGTTCGTTCACCGCTGGTTCTGACACACCAACTCGCCAAGCACGATGTGTTCGCGAGTGTTGAGGGTGGCGGGATTTCCGGGCAGGCCGGCGCGGTCCGCCTCGGGATTGCGCGCGCCATTCTCCGCATCGATGAAGCCTACCGCCCGACGCTGCGCGGTGCCGGGTTGCTCACGCGCGACCCGCGCATGAAGGAACGCAAGAAGTACGGCCAGAAGGGCGCTCGCAAACGGTTCCAGTGGACGAAGCGCTAACGATTCGGCGCATTGCACGGGTTATCGCCATCTGCTAAGATGCCCACGCTATCAGATAGATGTCCATCATCCGCGTCGCGATCGCCGGGGCGACTGGATACGCTGGTGAAGAGCTTATCCGTTTGCTCCTGGCCCATCCATCAGTTCAGCTTACCTGCCTGGCTGCCTCGGCAAAGTGGGACCGCCCCACGCCGGTCGGCCAGGTCTTTCCGCGCTTTGCGCGCCGCGTAGACCTTTCTGTTGAAGCGCTCGACCCGGACCGCGTCATCGCCACGAGCGACGCGGTCTTTCTTGCGCTGCCACACGGCTCCGCGATGTCGCTGGCACCTCGGCTCATCGAGGCGGGCAAGCGGGTCGTTGACCTGAGCGGCGACTTCCGCCTGCACGACCCCGACGCATATCCGCGCTGGTACCATCTTCCGCACACGCATCCCGAGTGGCTGCGCGACGGCCGCACCGTCTATGGCTTGCCGGAATTCCATCGCGATGCCATCGCCCACGCGCGCCTCGTCGCCAACCCCGGCTGCTACGCCACGAGCATCTTGCTCGCCACGCTGCCGCTCTTCGAGGCCGGACTCATCGACGACGATCGCTTCATCGTCGACGCGAAGTCCGGCTTGAGCGGCGCCGGACGCAAAGCCGACACCGCGCTGCTGCTGACCGAGATGGCCGACAATCTGCGCGCCTACAAGGTCAATACGCACCAGCACATGCCCGAGGTATTACAGGAGATCGCGACTGTCAGTCGCCGCACGGGCAAGATGACGTTCGTGCCGCAAGTGATCCCGGCGTCGCGCGGCCTGATGTCGACCGTTTATGTGCGCACGCGCGCGAGCGCGGACGCAATCGCCCAAGCCTACACGCGTCGCTACACGGCATCGTCGGCGCCGTTCGTGCGCATCCGCACCGACGCGCTGCCGCAGTTGAAGGACGTCGTGCAGACCAACTATTGCGACATCGGCTGGGTCCACGACCCGGCGCAGGAATCATTAATTGTCATGAGTGCCATCGACAATCTCACTAAGGGTGCCGCCGGCCAGGCTGTGCAGAATTTCAACCTGATGCATGGGCTGCCCGAAACCGCGGGGTTGATGTGACGATGAAGTGGATCGACGGAGGAGTGACGGCGGCGCAAGGATTTCTCGCATCCGGTTTGAGCGCGGGCATCAAACGCAGTCGCAAGCCGGACATGTCACTGGTGTGGTCCGAGGATCCGGCGGTGTGCGCGGGGACATTGACGAGCAACGTGGTGAAAGCCGCTCCGGTGTTGCTGAGCCGCGAGCGACTGCGCGGCGGAGTCGCTCGCGGTGTGCTGCTCAACAGCGGATGCGCCAACTGCATGACCGGCGAGCCGGGTTTGCACGACGCCGCATTGCTCGGGCGCGCAGCCGCCGACGAGCTTCGCGTTCCCGAGCAGCAGCTGCTGCTGGCGTCGACCGGCATCATCGGCCGCCGCTTGCCCGTGCCGCGCATGCGCCGCGCGATTCCGTCGCTAGTGAAGCACCTGAGCCGCAACGGCCACCGCCAGGCGGCGCTCGGCATCCTCACCACGGACACGAAGGCCAAGGAAGCGGCCGTCTCGGCGCGCATCGCGGGCCGCACGTGCAGCGTGGGCGGCATGGCGAAGGGTGCCGGCATGATCGCGCCATCGATGGCGACGATGCTCTGCGTCATCACGACCGACGTGCGCATCGACCGCGCGCTGCTGGCGCAGCTCGTGCGCGAAGCGGTCGACGCGTCGTTCAACTGTGTCAGCGTCGATGGCGACATGAGCACCAACGATACGGTCTTTGTGCTCGCGAACGGCCGCTCGGGCATCACGATCCGCCGCGGCAGCACTGAGGCAAAGCAATTCGCCGCGATGTTGCAGGCGGTGACACATCGCCTCGCGTACCTCATCGTCAAGGACGGCGAGGGTGCCACGCGCATCGCGACGATCGAGGTCGAGGGCGGGCGCAGCGACCGCGACGCGGCGCGTTGCGCGCGTCAGATCGCGACGTCGAGCCTCGTGCGCACCATGCTCGCCAGCGGCGACCCGAACGTCGGCCGCATCGGCGGTGCTGCCGGCGCCTCGGGCGCGCGCTTCGACCCCGACAAACTCGAGATCCGCATCGGCCCCCACGTCGTCGTGCGCGGCGGGGTCGCGAAGCGGATCGGCAAGAATCTGGCGGACCGATTGTTCAGCCCGACGGAGCTGACGATCCGTGTGCACTTGCACGCGGGCTCCGGACGCGGGCGGATGATGGCGTGCGACCTGACGGAAGAGTACGTGCGCCTGAACGCGCGGTACTCGTGATCCGGATGTCATTACCGCGCGGCGGTCGCGCCTAAACCATGCACGACTCGATTCGCAAGGCCGACATCCTTATCGAGGCCGTGCCGTACATCCAGGCATTCCGGGGGAAAGTGATCGTCGCGAAGTACGGCGGCAGCGCCATCGACAACCCGACCGCGATGCGCGGCATTTTGCAGGACCTCGTGTTCTTGAACGCGGTCGGCATCGGTGCCGTGCTCGTGCACGGCGGCGGACCAATGATTACGCGGCGGCTGTCGGAGTCCGGGCGGTCGACACGGTTCATCAACGGGATGCGCGTGACCGACCGCGCGACGGTGCGAATCGTCAACCAAGAACTGGAAACGGTCAACCGCCGCTTGGTGCATCAAGTGGTCGAGGTTGGCGGCCGCGCGCACGGTTTCGTGGCGCGCCATCGCGCGATTCGCGCGACCCCGCATCCGCAGGCGAAGCAGCTTGGCTTCGTGGGGTCGGTGAAATCCGTCGACGTCGCGGCGATCCGGCGGGCGCTGGCGTCCCGCGCGGTGCCGGTGCTCTCGCCGATCGGCGTGCGCAACGGGCAGCTCTACAACATCAACGCCGACAGCGTGGCCTGCGACGTCGCCGCGTCGCTGCGCGCGGAGAAACTCGTGCTGCTGACCAACGTTCGCGGCATCTTGCGGAAACCCGACGACCCGGCGTCGTTGTTGTCGACCGTGGCGGCGAACGACACACCGCGACTGATCAAGATCGGTGTCGTGCAATCGGGCATGATCCCGAAGGTGCAGGCTTGCGTCGACGCGCTGCGCCGCGGGGTCAAGAAAGCGCACATCATCGACGCGGGCATCCCGCACGCGATGTTGCTGGAGATTTTCACCAAGACAGGGATCGGCACGGAAATTGTGAAGCCACGATGATGACCACCGACGAAGTCCTCAAACAGTACGACCGCTACGTCATGAAGACGTACGCGCGCAGCCCGCTCGTGATCGTGAAGGCCAAGGGCAGCCGCGTGTGGGACCTCGAAGGTCGCGACTACCTCGACCTGTTTCCAGGGTGGGGTGTCAGCGCGGTGGGCTACAACCATCCGTGGGTGATGAACGCGATCCGCGGGCAGTCGACCAAGCTGCTGCACGTGTCGAACAACTATTATCACGTCCTGCAGTGGCGGCTCGCGAAGAAGCTGGCGGAGTCGGCCTTCGACGGCAAGACATTCTTTTCCAACAGCGGCGCGGAAGCCGTCGAAGCGGCGATCAAGCTTGCTCGGCGGTGGGGCGGCGCGTCGGGCCCTCAGCGACACGAGATCATCGTCATGCAGCAGTCGTTTCACGGCCGCACGCTGGGGGCGCTGAGTGCCACCGCGCAGCCGAAATATCAGGAAGGCTTCGGTGCTTTGCTGTCGGGATTTGTCGCGGTGCCGCTCAATGACCTCGAAGCGGTGCGCCGCGCGGTGACGCCGAACACCGTCGCGATCTTGCTCGAACCGATTCAAGGCGAAGGCGGGATTTGCGTCGCCGACGACGAGTTCTTGCGCGGGTTGCGCCGGCTGGCCGACGAGCGAAATCTGTTGCTAATGCTCGACGAGATTCAGACGGGCATGGGCCGCACGGGCAAACTGTTCGCGTACCAGCACGCGGGCATCGTGCCCGATGTGCTGATCCTCGCGAAGGCGCTCGGCGGCGGATTTCCAATCGGTGCCGTGGTCGCGGCGCGCCGGATCGCGGACGCGTTGACGCCGGGCAGCCACGGCTCGACATTCGGCGGCGGGCCGATGGCGTGCGCCGCGGCGCTGGCCGTGTTCGAAGCCATCGAGAAAGAATGCTTGCTCGAGCGGGCCGCGCAGCTGAGCGCTGTCGTCATCGAGCGACTGACGACGTTGCAGGCGCGCTGCCCGATCATCCGCGTCGTGCGCGGGCGCGGGCTCATGATCGGCATCGAGCTGTCCGTCGATGGGCGGCCGATCGTCGACGCCTGCCGCGCGAAACGCGTGCTGATCAATTGCACGCAGGAGCGCGTGCTGCGCTTGCTGCCGGCGATGACGATCACGCGCGCGCAACTGGACGCGGCACTCGACGTGGTGGAGGAGATCCTGATGGCGCACGTCCCGCAACCGGCGGCCCGCTGATGGCGCAACATTTGTTGACGGTCGCGGACCTCGGCGTGAAGTCCGTCGAGCATTGCCTGCAGCTCGCGGCGCGCTGCAAGCGCTCGCCCAACATCGGCTCGCGCGCGCTGGCCGGCAAGACATTGGCGCTGATCTTTCAGAAGCCCTCGATCCGCACGCGCGTCTCGTTCCAAGTCGCGATCGCGGCACTCGGCGGCTCGACGGTGTACTTAGCACCGGAAGACATCCAGCTCGACAAGCGCGAGCCGGTGAAAGACGTCGCGCGCACGCTCTCGCGCTACGTCGAGGGTGTGATCGTGCGCACGTTCACGCACCAGCAAGTCGAAGAGTTCGCGCGGTTCTCGACGGTGCCAGTCATCAACGGGCTGTCGGACCTGCACCACCCGTGCCAGGCATTGGCGGACGTGCTGACGGTGCAGGAGCGGATCCCGAAGCTCAAGGGTGTGACGATCGCGTACATCGGCGACGGCAACAACGTGCTGCATTCGCTCGCACAGGGGTGCGGCTTCCTCGGGATCAACTTGCGCGTCGCGACGCCGAAGCGCTACAAGCCGAACGACACGATCTGGCAGCAGGCGGCGTCGGAGGCCGCCACGCGCGGCGCGGAGTTTCTCCTGACCGAGGACCCGGCCGAGGCGGTGAAGGGCGCGGATGCGCTCTACACCGACGTGTGGACGAGCATGGGCCAGGAGCGCGAGCAAGACGAGCGGCTCAAGGCCTTCAAGGGTTTCCAAATCAATCATCAGCTGTTATCGCTCGCGAAGCCGCGCTGCTTGGTGATGCACTGTTTGCCCGCGCATCGCGGCGAAGAAATCACGGAGGACGTGCTGGAGGGCCCGCAATCGGTCGTCTTCGACCAAGCGGAAAACCGCCTGCACGCGCAGAAGGCGCTGCTCTTAATGTTGGCCGGAGGGAGTGCGTATTCATGAGTAAGACGTTGGTGCTGGCGTATTCGGGCGGGCTCGACACCTCGGTGTGCGTGCGGTGGTTGACGGACCGCGGGTATCGCGTCGTCGCGTTCATGGCCGACGTCGGCCAGGGCGAGCCGCAACCGAAGATGATCGAGCGCGCGAAAACCGCCGGGGCGGTCGATGTCATCGTGCTCGACCTGCGCGAGGAGTTCGCGAACGACTACATCGTGCCGGCGTTGAAGGCGCACGCGGTCTACGAGGGCAAGTACTTGCTCGCGACGGCGCTGTCGCGGCCGCTGATCGCGAAGCACCTCGTCGAGGTCGCGCACCGCGTGAAGGCGCAAGCGGTCGGCCACGGTTGCACGGGCAAGGGCAACGACCAGGTGCGCTTCGAGCTCGGCGTGCGCGCGCTCGACCCGCGGCTCGAGATCGTGGCACCCGTGCGCGAGTGGGAGTTCCGCTCGCGGCAGGAAGAGATCGTCTACGCGCAGCAGCACGGCATCTCGGTCGACGTGAGTGTGAAGAGCCCGTACAGCATCGATCAGAATCTGTGGGGCCTGAGTGTCGAGGCCGGGCCGCTCGAGGACCCGTGGCAGGAGCCGCCGGCGGACAGCTATCGGTCGATCCGCTCGCCGGAGCGCGCCGCTGCCAAGCCCGCGGTCATCGAGGTCGCGTTCGAGCGCGGCCGTCCGGTCGCCGTCGACGGGCGCAAGCTCGACCTAATCCCGTTGATCCGCCGGCTCGCCGAAATCGGCGCCGAGCATGGGATCGGCCGCGTCGACGTGATCGAGAGCCGCGTGGTCGGCATCAAGTCGCGCGAGGTGTATGAAGCGCCGGCGGCGCACATTTTGGTCGAGGCGCACGCGGAGCTCGAGCGGCTCGTCATGGACCGCGAGCTGCTGCATTACAAGCAAGGCGTGGCGCTGAAATACGCGGAGCTGGTCTATTCCGGGTTGTGGTTTACACCGCTGAAGCTCGCCCTCGACGCGTTTGTCGACGCGAGCCAGCAGCGTGTCAGCGGGTCGGTGCGTTTGAAGCTGTTTAAAGGAAACTGCCAAGTCATCGGACGCGAGTCGCCGCACGCGTTGTATCGGAAACAGTTGGCCACGTACGACGAGGGCGATCAGTTCGACCAGCGCGCGGCCGCGGGATTCATCAAGCTGTGGGGCTTGCCGTACGAGGGCGCGCTGGCTGAGAGCGGGGCCTCAACGCGCGGAACATCGCGCGCGAAACCATCGGCATCGAAAAAGTAGCGAGCATGGCAAAGAAACTGTGGGGCGGACGGTTCACGACCGGGACGGACCCGCTCGTTGAACAATTCACGTCGAGCATCGCGGTCGACTTCCGCTTGGCGACGTACGACATGCTCGGCTCGATCGCGCACGCGAAGATGCTCGGCAAGTGCCGCATCATTCCGTCGACGGCGTCGGCGCGTATCGTCGCGGGCCTGACGCGCTTGTTGCGCGAGGTGGAGCGCGGCCGATTGAAACCGGATGCATCTGCCGAGGACGTGCACACGCAGATCGAATCGGCGCTGGCGAAGTCCATCGGACCGGTCGCAGGCATGCTGCACACCGCGCGCAGTCGCAACGACCAAGTCGCTCTCGACATTCGCCTCTATTGTCGCGACGCGGTGCAGCGGCTGCGCGGGTTGATCCGCTCGCTGCAGGCCGCCTGGGTCGACGTGGCGGCGGCGAACATCGACGTCGTCATCCCCGGCTACACGCATCTGCAGCGCGCGCAGCCGATCCTCTTCGCGCACCACGTGCTCGCCTACGTCGAGATGCTCGCGCGCGACGACGAGCGCCTGCGCGACGCGGCGACGCGCATCGACGTGCTGCCGCTGGGCAGTGGGGCACTCGCGGGCACGTCGCTGCCGATCGACCGCGCCTACGTCGCGAAGCTCCTCGGCTTTTCGCGCGTCGCGGACAACAGCCTCGACGCGGTCTCCGACCGCGACTTCGCGATCGAGCTGCTCGCGGCACTCGCGCTGATCGCGATGCACCTGTCGCGCTTCGCCGAGGACGCGATCCTGTGGGCGACGGAGGAGTTCGGCATCGTCGCGCTCGATGAGCGGTTCGCGACGGGCTCGAGCCTCATGCCGCAAAAGAAAAACCCCGACGTGCTCGAGCTCATCCGCGGGCAGGCGGGGCCGATCAGCGGCGATCTCGTGGCGCTTTTGATGGTGCTCAAGGGCTTGCCGCTGGCGTATAATCGAGACTTGCAGTGGGACAAGCCCGTACTCTTCGACGCCGTCGACCGCACCGAGGCGTCGCTCGCGGTGCTGGCGAAGATGGTGCGCAGCCTGCGCATCCGCCGCGACCGCGCCGCGCGCTTGCTCGAACACGACGCGTTGTGCGCCACGGATTTGGCGGAGCATCTGGTCCGCCGCGGTGTTGCGTTTCGCGAGGCGCATGGCGTCGTCGGCCGGCTGGTGCTCGACGCGGAACGGTCAAGCCGGTCGCTGCGCGACTACACGCTGACACAGTTGCAACAGTTTTCACCGCGATTCGATCGCGAGGCCTTATCGCTGACGAATCCGAGGAAGTCGGTCGAACGCAAAGTCAGCGTCGGCGGCACGGGTCCACGGCAGGTTGCCGCCGCATTGCGGCGGTGGCAGCGCCGGCTCACAACGTCATCCAGTCACTCGACACGATAGGCCACACCCATGCATGAGTTCGCGGTTCGCAACGGGCGGCTCTACTGCGAGTCCGTCCCCGTTGACCGGATCGCCGACGACCTCGGCACGCCGGTCTACATCTATAGTCAGAAGACGCTGGTCGACCACTTCCGGAAATTGAAGACCGCGTTCCGCTCGATCAATCCGCTGATCTGCTTCGCGGTGAAGGCCAACGGCAACCTCGCGATCATGAAGCTGCTCGTCGAGCAGGGTGCTGGGTTGGACATCGTCTCGGGCGGCGAGCTGTACAAGGCGCTGCGCGTCGGCTGTCCGCCGGAGCGGATCGTGTATGCGAGTGTCGGCAAGCGGCCCGAGGAAATCCGCGAGTCGCTGCGCGCGGGGATCTTTTGCTTCAATGTCGAGTCCGCACCGGAGCTCGAGCTGATCGAGCGTGAGGCGCGGCGCGCGAAGAAAATCGCGCGCGTGGCGCTGCGCATCAACCCGAACGTCGAGGCCCACACGCACCGGCACATCACGACGGGTGTCGCGGAGAGCAAGTTCGGCATCGCCGTCGAGACGGCGCGCGAGCTGATCCTGTCGAGACGACGTGAGTTCCGCTCGATCCAATTGCTTGGCTTCCATCTGCACATCGGCTCGCAAATCACGCAGCCCAAGCCGTTCATTCAGGCGATCGAGCGCGTCGGTGCACTCATCGAAGAGCTGCGCGGCCACGGTGTTGAGATCGGCTGGCTGAACCTCGGCGGCGGACTGGGCATCGTCTACAAAGACGAGCAGCCGCAGACCGCGGAGCAATTCGCGCAAGCGATCGTTCCGCTGATCCGCCGGCTGCGCGTGAAATTGATCCTCGAGCCGGGGCGGTTCATCGTCGGCAATGCGGGCATCCTCGTCACGCGCGTGCTGTACGTGAAACCCACACCGGCAAAACGATTTCTCGTCGTCGACGCGGGCATGACCGATTTGATCCGCCCGGCGCTGTACGAGGCGTACCATGAGGTCGTGCCGGTCGTGACCAACGGGCATGGCGCGTCGAGCCAGACCACGTACGACGTCGTCGGGCCGATTTGCGAGAGCGCGGATGTGCTGGCGCGCGACCGGAAACTGCCGCCGGTGGAAGCCGATGACTTGCTGGCGATCATGGGTGCGGGCGCGTACGGGTTTGTGATGGCCTCGAATTACAATGGCCGACCGCGGCCGGCTGAAGTGATGGTCAAGGGCCGGCGGTATTTCGTCGTGCGCGAGCGCGAGACGATGCAAGACCTCGTGCGCCGCGATGCGATCCCGGCGGCGTTGTTGAAATCATGAGCGACCGAAGCGCGGGCAACCGCTCGCGGTCTGAAGGGACCATGCGCCTCGCATTCACGAAGATGGTCGGCACGGGCAACGACTTCATCATTGTCGACGCGCGCGGCGACCGAGGCGGCACGATCTGCGCTGCCGAGGAAGTGTCGCAGCGCGCTGGCGCTGCGACCGAGCTTGCGGGGCGCCGCCTGCCGTGGGTGGAAATGGCGCGAGCGATCTGCGACCGTCGCTACGGCATCGGCGCCGACGGGCTGCTTGTGCTTGAGCCATCGAAGCGCGCGGACGTGCGCATGCGGATCTTCAACGCCGACGGCTCCGAGGCGGAAATGTGCGGCAACGGGGCGCGTTGTGCCGCGTGGTTCACGTGGCACGCGGCCAGCTCGCCGCGCCGCGAGGGCGAGCTGCGCTTGGAGACGGCGGCCGGCATCATCGGCGCGCGCATCGTCGGCACGGGCGTGCACGTGCGGCTGTCCGACCCGACCGAGCTGGACCTTGATCGCAGCGTGCGCGTCGACGGTCGGACCATCCCGCTGAGCTTCATTAATACCGGCGTGCCGCACGCGGTCGTGCCGGTGACGAATCTGGATCGCGTGAACGTGGAGCAGCTCGGCCGCGCGCTGCGCACGCACAAAGCGTTCGGGCCGCGCGGGACGAACGTGGATTTCATCGAGGCGAATCGGCGCGTGGCGTCGCAGCTGTCGGTGCGCACGTACGAGCGGGGTGTTGAAGGCGAGACGCTCGCCTGCGGCACCGGGGTGACTGCGTCGGCGATCGTGCACGTGTTGCGGCAGTCGCGCGCGACCGGCGGCCGCGGGCCGCTCGGTGGGCCGCACCGCGTCGATGTGCGCGTCCGCAGCGGCGAGGTGCTGACGGTGCGGTTCGTGGCGAGCGTGGACGGTGCCGCCACTCGCGTCGGCGAGGTGTGGCTGGAGGGACCGATCCGAATGATTTGCGAGGGGACGTTTCAGTGGCCGCTGCACGAGACGCGGAAGAATCAACGATCAACGCGCGCCTCAGCTCGGGTCGGAGCCGTTGCATGAGCCTGAAACTGCACGGGGCGATCACCGCACTCGTCACGCCGTTTCGCAACGGCCGGGTCGACGAGGCCGCGTTGAAGCGACTCGTCGACTTTCAAATCGAGCACGGCGCGACGGGACTGGTACCGTGCGGCTCGACGGGCGAGTCCGCCACGTTGTCCCACGACGAGCACGACCGCGTCATCGAGTTGGTCATCGAGGCGGCGGGCGCGCGCATCCCCGTGATCGCCGGCACCGGCTCGAACAATACGCAAGAGGCGATCCGGCTCACGCGTCACGCGAAGGACGCGGGTGCTTCCGCGGCGCTGATCATCTCGCCCTACTACAATAAGCCCACGCAACGCGGCCTCTATTTGCACTTCAAGGCCATCGCGGACGCGGTCGATATTCCGATCGTGCTCTACAACATCGCCTCGCGCACCGCCGTCAACATCGAGCCCGAAACAATCGCGCAGCTCGTCGCCGATTGCCCGACGATCATCGCCGTCAAAGAATCGAGCGGCAACCTCGAGCAGATGAGCCGTATTCTGCAGCTCACCAAGCGGCGCGTCACACTGCTCTCGGGCGATGATTCGCTGACGCTGCCCGTGCTGTCGATCGGCGGGACCGGTGTGATCTCGGTCGTGTCGAACCTCGTCCCGCGCGACGTGGCGGCGATGGTCAGCGCCTATGAGCGCGGCGATCGCAAGGCCGCCATCGAGTGGCACGACCGGTTGCTGCCGCTCATCCGCGCGATGTTCATCGAAACCAACCCAGCACCCGTGAAGACGGCGATGGGCTTGCTCGGGATGATCGATCCGGAGCTGCGCCTGCCGCTGTGCGCGATGTCGGACGCGAACCAACAGCGGCTGCGCGACGAGCTCGACGCCTACGGGCTGTTCGCGAAGGGGAAGGCCCGCGCGCAACGCCCGCCGGCTCGCTCCGGTCGTCGCGTCGCGCGAAACGGGGGATCCGCGATGGCAGAGGCTGTATCGATTGCGATTCCCGGATGCGGCGGCCGCATGGGCCAACGCATCGCAGCACTCGCGCTGCAGGACAGCGGCATGAAGCTCGCCGCCGGTCTTGAGGCGAAAGGCCACGCGCTCATCGGCCGCGACCTCGGCGATGTGCTCGGCGCCGCGCGCCTGGGTATCGCGGTCACCGACGACGCGGAAGCCGCGCTGCGAAGCGCCGACATCCTCATCGACTTTACGCGCCCGGAGCCGACGATGGAACACGTGCAGGTCGCCCGGCGGCTTCGCCGGGGCATCGTCATCGGCACCACCGGTTTTTCCGACGCGCAACAGACCGCGATCCGCGACGCCGCGAAGGAGATCCCGGTGCTGCTCAGCCCGAACATGAGCGTCGGGGTCAACTTGCTCTTCGAGCTCGTGCAGACCGCGGCGCGCCGGCTGGGGTTGCGCTACGACGTGGAAATCGTCGAGGCGCACCACCGCGCGAAGCAAGACGCGCCGAGCGGCACCGCCAAGCGGCTCGCGCAAGCCGCCGCCGACGGCCGCGGCCAGCAGCCGCAGGACGTGCCCGTGCACGCGATCCGAGCGGGCGACATCGTCGGCGACCACACCGTGCTCTTCGCCGGCCCGTTTGAGCGGCTCGAGCTGACCCACCGCGCGCACGGCCGCGACGCGTTCGCGATCGGCGCGCTCAGTGCGGCACGATTTCTTCGCGGCCAGCGCGCCGGACTCTACGACATGAGCCACGTCCTCCAAGGGGGAACCCATGCCACAGCTTGAAGCGACCCAGTGGGACATCGAGCGCGCCGATCGACTCAAGGCGCTGCCGCCGTATTTGTTCGTCGAGATCGACAAAGCCAAGCGCCGGCTGCGCGAGCAGGGCAAGGACGTGATCGACCTCGGCGTCGGCGACCCGGACCTGCCCACACCGCCGCACATCATCCGCGCGTTGCAGCAGGCGGCCGAGGACCCGGCGAACCATCGCTACAGTTTCACCGAGGGCCTGCGCCCGTTGCGCCAAGCGATCGCGGCGTGGTACGAGCGTCGCTTCGGCGTTACGCTCGACCCGGACACCGAAGTGCTTCCGCTGCTCGGATCGAAAGAGGGCATCGCGAACCTCCCGCTGGCGCTGGTGAATCCCGGCGACGCGGTGCTCGTGCCTGATCCATGCTACCCGCCATATCGGAGCGGCACGATTTTTGCGGGCGCTGAAGTCATTCCGATGCCGCTGCTCGCCGAGAACCAGTTCCTGCCCGACCTCGGCGCCATCAGCCAAAAGGCCGCGCGGCGCGCGAAGCTCATGTTCCTCAACTATCCGAACAACCCGACCTCCGCCGTCGCGACGGACAAGCTGTTTCAGGAAGCGATCGAGCTGGCGCAGGCGTATCAGATCGTCATCGCGCACGACGCGGCGTACACCGAGATCGCCTACGATGGGTTCCGACCGATGAGCTTCCTGCAAGTGTCGGGTGCCAAGGACGTCGGGGTCGAGTTCCACAGCGTCTCGAAGACGTACAACATGACCGGCTGGCGCGCGGGTTGGGTCTGCGGCAACGCCAAGGTCATCGCCGCGCTGTGCCAGCTGAAGACCAATATCGACTCGGGCATTTTCCAACCGGTGCAGCTCGCCGCGATCGAAGCGCTCCAGGGCGATCAATCGGTGCTGCAGCAGACGGTCGCGACGTACCAGCAGCGGCGCGATTTGCTCGTCGACGCGCTGGCCGCGGCCGGCTGGGCCGTGCCGAAGCCGCAGGCTTCCTTATATATATGGGCGCCGGTGCCGGGCGCGGCACCGTCGATCGACTGGGCGCGTAAGATGCTCGAGCGCACGCAAGTCGTCATGACGCCCGGGCGCGGGTTCGGCGACCACGGCGAGGGCTTCGTCCGATTTTCGCTGACGGTGCCGACGGAGCGTTTGCGCGAGGCCGTCGACCGCATCGCGAAAGCGCTGTAACCCCGCTCGAGGAATCGACACGTTCCAACTCGGTACGAATCTCGACCGAACCCGCACATGAGCCGCGTTTTTCTCGGCATCGGATCCAACGAAGGCGACCGGCTCGCGTATATTTCCCGCGCCGCGCGCTTGCTCGCCGACGCTCCGAATGTCGAGCTGCTCCGCATGGCGCCGATCTATGAGACCGCACCGGTCGGCGGGCCCGAGCAGCGCGACTTCCTCAACACCGTCCTCGAAATCCACACCAGCCTTGCGCCGCGACCGTTGCTCGATCTGCTCAAAGCCATCGAGCGGCGGCTCGGCCGCACGCCCGGCGGACCGCGATCGGGCCCGCGCACAATCGATCTCGACATCCTGCTCTATGACGCGCTCGTGGTTCGCGAAGCGGATCTGGTGATCCCGCACGAGCGCATGCACGAGCGCCGCTTCGTCCTCGATCCGCTGGTCCAACTTGCGCCTGACCTTCGGCATCCAACAATCGGCGCGACGATCTCCGAGCTGCTCGATCGATGCAGCGCACCGCTGGCGCGCTCGCCACGCTCATCGACGGGCGACGAGGAGGAGTAAGCGGATGGCGACGCGTCCCGGCCGCCTGCGAGTGATCACGCAGCTGAATCAGATGACCCGCGCGGCGCTGGCGCTGCGCCGCCAGGGGAAATCGATCGGCTTCGTCCCCACGATGGGTGCGCTGCACGACGGCCACGCGGCACTCTTGCGCGCCGCGGCGAAGGGCAGCGACGTGGCGGTCATGAGCCTCTTCGTCAACCCGCTGCAATTCGGACCGCGCGAGGACTTCGCCCACTATCCGCGCGATCGTCAACACGACTTCGCTATCGCGACCACCGCGGGCTGCCGCATCGTGTTTGCTCCCGAGGTCGAGTCGATCTATCCGAAAGGCTTCGGCACGACGATTGAAGTCAGCGGCGTGAGCGACCGGCTTGAGGGCCGCGTCCGACCCGGGCACTTCCGCGGTGTCGCGACGGTCGTCGCGAAATTGTTCCACATCGTGCAGCCGGCGACGGCGTGGTTCGGGCAGAAAGATTATCAGCAAACGCTCGTGATCCGGCGCATGGTCGCGGACCTGGCCATACCCGTCGCGATCCGCGTGTTGCCGACGGTGCGGGAGCGCGATGGGTTGGCGATGAGCTCGCGCAACGTGTATCTGGAGCCGGACCAGCGTCGACAGGCGACGGCGCTGTACCGCGCGCTGCAAGAGGGACGGGCACGCGTGCGCAGCGGCGAGCGCGACGTGAAGCGATTGCTCGCGGCGATGCGCGCGCGATTGGCCGAGGCACCGCTCGTGCGGCCCGACTATCTCGTCGTCGCGGACGCGGCGACACTCGAGCCGCTCTCGTCGGTGCGCGGCCGCGTGGCGATCCTCATCGCCGCGCGCGTCGGCACGATGCGGTTGATTGACAACATTCTCGTCGACGTGTCATAATACGGTCGACGAGGACACCGACGACGATGCTGCGCACGATCTGCAAAGGAAAAATCCACGGAGCGACGGTGACGGAGGCCAACCTCCAATACATCGGCAGCCTCACGTTGGACCCCGTGCTCATGCAAGCCGCCGACCTCGTCCCCTACGAACAAGTCCATGTCGTCAACGTCAACAACGGCGCGCGGTTCGAGACCTACTGCATTGAGGGGCTGCCCGGCTCCGGAACCGTGTGCCTCAACGGCGCGGCCGCCCGCTTGGCCGTCGTCGGCGACAAAGTGATCATCATCTCCTACGCACAGATGACCGACGAGGAAGTGGAGGCGCACGCGCCCAAGATCGTCTTCGTCGATGACGCGAACCGTGTGCGGCGTGTGGCGAGAGAATCGCATCATCGGGATGTCGCGCCGAGTGGCACGACGATTGGGGACCGTGCCGCGGCCTGATGATTCACCCCGTGCGGCCGCGCTTGACGCCTGCGATCATCCGCGCGCACGTCTCATACAACACTCCGAAACGTCCGTGACGCCTTCCTTCAATCGATAATCGAGCTGGATGACGCGCGTGGGTATCGTCGGATGCGGCACAATCGGCACAGCCTTGGCGGTCGCCATCGAGCGGGATTATGCCGAGCACGCGCGAGTCGTCGCGTTGACTGATACGGTGCGCGACCGCGCGCTGAGTCTGCAGCAACAATTACGCCACCAGCCTCCCATCGTGCAACTCTCCGAGCTGATCCGTCGAAGCCAGTTGGTCATCGAGGCCGCGACCGTCTCCATCGCGGCGCGGGTCGCATCACTGGCACTCGCCGCCAACCGCAGCGTTATGATCATGAGCACCGGCGGCTTGCTCGGGCACTACGGCCGGCTGCAACGCCTGGCGCGCCGCTCAAAAGGCCGGCTCGTGATGCCCAGCGGCGGCCTGTGCGGGCTCGATGGGATCAAGGCGATGGCGGTCGGGAAACTGACGCGGCTGCAATTGACCACCCGCAAGCCGCCGCGCAGCCTCATGCACGCTCCGTTCGTGCAGGCGCGCGGGCTTAAGCTCGAGCGACTGCGCCGCCCCACGACGATTTTCGAAGGCACACCCGCCGAAGCGATCCGCGCGTTCCCGCAAAACACCAACGTCTCCGCGACGATGGCGATGGCGTATCTGTTGACGCACGACTCGGCCGCGCCCGACATCGCCACGATGGCCGTGCGCGTCGTGGCCGACCCGACGATCAGCGTGAATGTCCACGAGCTTGAGGTGGAAGGCGACTGCGGCCGCATCATGTGCCGCCTCGAGAATCGCCCGTCCGCGAACCCGAAGACCAGCGAGCTGGCGATCCGTTCGGCGGTGGCGACGTTGCGGCAATTCTTCGAGCCGATCCGCATCGGGACGTGACCGCGGCCGACGCGGAGAACTTTTTGGTCGGGAAGTTGAAATCGCAGCAGTCCGCCATCAGCGGACGAAACCGTGAGAGGGGGTGAGTTCACGTGGCTGAAAAAGTTGCCAAGGTTGGGGTGAAGAAGGAGCCGGGTTACCTCTACTTCATCGACAAGCAGGGTGACATCTCCCGGGCGAAGATGGCCCGCGGAGGTCAGAAGCGCCGCAGCACCAAGAGCAGTCGTCGTCGGTAATTGCTGCGACGAGGTGCCGCGCGATGCAGATCGTGCGGCGACCGAGCCGGCGGATCCATGCCGGCGAGGAAGTGTCGCAGCGCGCTGGCGCTGCGACCCCGATTGAGAACCCCCGTTCGAGTCGCTCGTACAGCGGCTCGCGCGGGGGTTCTTGATTTTTGCGATTCGCTGAATCGCGCATTCGACTGTCGGTAGTGCCTCGATTGGAGTTCGGCTCAGGGTCGTGCTCCGCGGGCCGGCCGCAGACCCCGCGGGCTGCGACACTTCCTCGCCGGCAGGGATCGGCGGGCTCGGTCCGCCGCCCTCCGCGTGTTTGCGCG
>OBEQ011432356.1_pt1 | contig 20041 bp, 19 predicted proteins | sample 1670901 | NCBI WGS metagenome assembly OBEQ01 (sample SAMEA104232315, study PRJEB22302) | groundwater metagenome | biome: forest; feature: aquifer; material: groundwater | place: USA | collected 2011-08-07 | depth 5.4 m
AAGCGAACTGTCTAGCAAAAAGGGTTTGGGTGAAGATATTACAGAGGGCAAGCGGAGTCTGCCTGTTATTTATGCCTTTAGTGGTCTGCCACTTTCCAAAGCAGCCAGACTTCGAAAGATCCTTTTAATGCACACGAAAGATAAAGAGTTAATAAGTGAGGCTATTGGTTTGATTAAGGATGGACGAGGGATAAAAAAAGCTCAGAAAATCATGCAAAAACTGTTTGCAGATGCTTGGGGAGAACTTGACCCGCTTTTGCCAAAAAGCGACAAAAAAGACCGTCTTTACAATCTTGCTTACTTCTTGATAAACAGACAGAGCTAGTGTTACTATTATTTCTACCAAAGCATGACACGCGACCAAAATAACCCTTCCTTACCTCCCGGCACAAAGATTCCAGACCATATTGCAATTGTTATGGATGGAAATAGAAGATGGGCGCGCTCCAGAGGTTTGTCTACGATTGAGGGGCACAAAGCAGGGTACAATGCAATAAGAAAACTTATTGATATGGCGCGGAGGTGGGGAGTGCACACTCTGACTTTGTGGGCATTTTCAACGGAAAATTGGGAACGCTCCTCAAACGAGACGGAAAATATCATGCGTTTGGCGCGCTTGGGGCTTCGGGAAGTTGAAAAAGAAGCGGATAAAAAAAATATCCGATTTGTGCATATCGGCAGGAAAGATAGGCTTCCGCAAGATGTGTTGGACAAAATAAATGAATTGGAAGAAAAGACAAAAAATCATAAAACATATGTCTTAAATTTAGCTCTTGATTACGGCGGACGGGACGAGATTGTACGCGCTGTGCAAAAGGTGGTACATGACGGTGTGCCGGAAGACAAAATTGACGAAAAGCTTTTTGCAAGCTATTTGGACACCGGCGACCAGCCTTATCCTTACGTTGACCTGTTTATAAGGCCTTCGGGAGAACAAAGGACAAGCGGACTTTTGCCCTGGCAGACGACTTACGCCGAATACTACTGGGAAGTTGACTATCTTCCTGACTTTACGCCCGATAAACTTAAAGCAGCGATTTTAGACTATTCAAGGCGGCGAAGGCGGTTTGGGGGAGACGATATAGTTGAACATTTGGAGTTTGACCCAAAACTTGTTGCCCATTTGGAACTTCAATGGAGGCATGCACTTGCACTTGGCGAGGACGAACGTCTTCGCGATTTGGTTGTCCGCTATGTCAAAGAGCACTATGGTTTGTCGCGTGATTTGGCCAAAAAAGCGGGCTTGAATTTGGCAAAAGCTTTAATCTTGGGCCGGGAGGAAAACTGGGATGAGTCAAGGAAAGCACTGGTTGGGCTATATAGAATAGTACAAAAGACCCTGCGGCTTGCCTTTGAGCCAAAGCTTGTGGCCAATCTTGAAATTGATTTGTGGCGTTCAAACGGCCGTGTCGAAGACAGCTTGGGTCTTGAGCAAAAATTGCGCGAGCTTTACGCCGAACTTTTCAGGGTCTCTGAACTCCAAGCCTCCAAAGCCGCTCATCTTTTGGCTCTTGCGACCCGGGAGCAAAATTCTGCGCAAAAGGCGAGCGGGACGGATGCGCAAAAACACTGGGATCACTACCGCTGGCTACTAGAGCGTTTTTATACTGCGATAAAAGAGAGAGTGGCTTAATTTTCGAGGAATTTAGCTACTGCTTGAGCAAAGACTTCAAAATCACCGAGTTTATTGTTAATTTTATCCGCAACTTGTTTGTAATCAATATCAAGGTAGTCATGGATGAGGATATTTCGCATGCCCGCAGCCTTTGAAAATTCTTCTGCGAAATTTTCTTCAAGAACTCCCTGTTTGCCAAGTATTCTTATGGCCTCGCCAGCTGTTTGCGGTGTAGGAAAGTTTTTGAGAGAGATGACTATTTCTGCAATATCTATACAGGCCTCAATAGAAAGCTGCAGGAAGCGCTCTGCCTTTGCCCTTTTGTCGACATCGTTTCTAAGTTCTTGCGCATTTACTCCTTGGAGTGAGTTTAGAATTTCTACGTACCCACGTAGTTTTTCAAGTCTTTGGTTGATTCTTGTTTCCAGTTCCATGATTACCTTGTCAAACCCTGCCTGGCAATTGTAGCAAGGCTTTGTTTTGTATGGCGGTTAAGATAGTATAACTGGTCAAAGTACGCCGACATTACCCGACACTCAAAACTTATACGAGCATCTTCAGATTTCGCATAAATATTTTGTCTTGGCGCCACTGCCGCAAATCGTAAGGCGGGGGGGGCAAGGTTTAAGTCCAGCACATCAACTTCATTTTTCCCAAACAGCGCAGTCAGGAAAGAGATTGCCGCAAGACGAAGCTCAAACCTTTCTTTGTCCGGGAGAGAGTGAGAAAAAAGAATTGCAAAGTCAAAATCAGACAGAGGCTTTGCGGCTCCATTCGCCCGGGACCCAAAGAGGTAGACAAGTTCAACCGGCCTGTCTTTTACAAACTCTCTAATTTTGTTTTCTTGTTCGTGTGTAATCATGTTCTTTCTGAATTATAAGCAGAGCTTGTAATTTCGCTATGCTCAATTATAAAGGGTATTTGACAAGGTATCAATACTGTGAGTAATATGGTATAGATGGATACGAACCTGCCACAGCCTGTTGAAGCAGTTGTCGAGGGAAGCTCTTTTCTCAAACGCAACTTTGTTGCTTTTCTTTTGGTTTCAATGGCAATAATCTTGGTTGCGGCTTACTCGCCGCAAATTATAACCAAACTTGGCTTGCGTCAGGCTAAAAAAGCTGAACTTGTTTTTGCCGAGCCTGTTATTCCTCGACAAGACTTCCCGGCCAAAATGCAGTCTGGACCTTTCAAATGCCCGACGATTGCTCAGTTCTGCACTCGTGACGGAAAGTACAGCGGGGGCATGCTTTCAGGGACTTTGTCTTCCGGCTCTCCTCTTGTTGCCGCTTTTGACGGAACCGCTCAAGGTCTTCCTTCATTTTCTCCAAAAACAGACGGCTCAAAAGAGGAATATACTCTTGTTCTTTTGACCAATAAAGAACGGGGACTCTCGGCTATGTACTATTATAAAGGGACGGGGATTGCCTTTGAAAATGTAAAGGCAGGGGCGGCAGTTGGTCAGACAAACGGTCAAACCTTGAACTTTATGGGCAACAATAGCTTTGTATTTAAGTTAAGCAAGGTAACGGCAACGGGTCAGGAAGAAGTTCAACTTTCAGGAAAGGATTTTAAATAATGAAAAACTTAAAACTTAAAACTCAAAGGTTCTTGGCTTTATTTTCTGTTTCTGTTCTCTTTCTATTTCTTTATCTTTATCTATTTCCTTCTCCTGCCCATGCCCTCGTTACTTCTTTTTCGAACAACAGCACCTGTGCCTCAATTTCTCCTCCTCCAGGCCCCATTTATGAAGGTTACAAATATACGGCTATCGTAACAATGACGAACATTGGCGATAACAGCTGGTCAACAGCGACTGGCTACGCCTTGGGCGCTGTCGGCAATACTCTCAATTGGGGAGCAAATAGAGCTCTTTCGGGAAGTACCGTTGTCACAAATCAAACCGCAACCTTTACTTTTACTTTTGATATTACGGTCAATGCCTCCCCCGGAACCTACAGTTTCTCCTGGCAGATGGTTCGTGACCCGGAGGGTACTTACGGATTTTTCGGCGCAACCTGCAGCGCAAGCATAACCGTTCTTCCTTCGCCCTACGCTCTCTACCTTCCCTTACTCTTGAAGAACCATCCGGCAGGGTATACGCCAACCGGCGGCAAATCGACCGAGAACAGCCCTTACTACACCGCATCGAGCGCTTCCGAGAAGCAATGGTCCTACGCTGTTGTCCAAAACCCGGATACGGCAAACGCGGTTGATGTAAACGTTACTATTTATGATTATCAGGGTACTGCCCGCTCGGGTGGTGCAGTGCTTGCAAGCTACAAAAAGAATATTCCTGCAGGTGGACTTTGGAACTCTTTTGGTGATACCGGGACAGGCGAGTGGTCTGCATGGACACAGTCTTGGGTAAACCACGATAGAACAGGGACCGCAGATGACTCGGTTCTTGGTTGGGCAAAAGTTGTTCCGGTTGCTGCGAGCGTCGGAAGTGCGCCAATACCCGTTTTTGGCCAGCAGAGAGTGATTATAAGTGAGCCCGCGACAGCAAGCGGCAACCCGGCTGCAGGAGCAATACACCTTCTTACCGACATGGCTCTGACTTCTTCAGCCTCGGCTACCCTTTATGGAGGCTATTTTATGCGCAATTGGCCGGCAGGGTATCCCAATGACTCAGCGGTCATACAAAATACATATATGAACATTGCCAATCCGAACAGCAGTTCTGCAAATGTTGCCCTGAAAATTTACAAAACCGACGGTACGCTTCACTACACTCTCAATAAGACGATAAATGCCTTTGGGTCCTGGTATGCATACGGCGACCCGACTGGAAGCGGAGGCTGGAACGATATCCCTCTTATAGATACGACAAATAGCAAGTCTTTGGGTTGGGTTGAGATTACCTCGGACAAACCGGTTACGGGCTTTAACAGGACCGCGGCTCTCAAGCCGAGCGGCGATTTTTACCTCCTTACCGATTTCCCGCTTGCCCCTCCTTCCTCGTCAGTCAATCTTTATACGCCTCTTTATGTTAAGAACCACAGCTCGGGTTTTACGTCGCCGATAACAAGCAGCGAGGTTAATCAGTGGAGTTATTTGACCTTGCACAATCCGGGATCTTCGGCTGCAACTGCAAGCATTCAAGCTTATTCAAAGACCAGAACAGCAGGCACTCCTTTTAGCAAAGTCATTCCGGCCCACGCGACCTGGTTTGCCAAAAACGATACGAACTGGAATGATGTTGGCGTCGGGACTGTTGGCTGGGTTGAGGTGACAAGCGATGTGCCTTTGGTTGGAATAAACAGGGTTTCAATAGGCGGGGAGTCTGGGACAAGCCACCATTATTGGACAGACTACGCAATGGACTTTTTGGGAAGCAGGGCGCTTTATTCCGCCTATTACCTTAACGGTCACTCGTCCGGGTATTGGGAGAGCGGCGGTTGCCCGGGCACTAGCGCGGTTTGCCAAAAAAGCTATCTCCAGATTGCCAACCCCGGCAATTCTTCGGCAGTGGTGACCATAAAAGTTAGGAAGCCGGACGGAACTGGGATAACCGGCCTTACTTACGGCTGGGTCGAGCTGAGCTCGACTCAACCTATTGTGGCAATAAACAGGATTACTTTTGCCAAAACAGGGGCAGGGACTACAAACTGGTTGCGTATAATGACCGATGCCCCTCTTGCCCAACCGCCCCCGGCAAGTTTGGGGGTATTAAATGTTGTGCCGGATACAGCGACTTTGGCAGTTCAAGGTCCTGCCTATGGACGAACCGGATTGAGAATAGCGGAGAGCGGAAGTAATTTCTACAACGCAATTCAAGTAACCCAGAAAGCGCAAAATGCAACTACCTCCAACGTATCTTTGGTAGGTTCCGCCTTTGCCGCAGCCCCACCAGTAGGGGGTAAAGCCTATATTCATAGTATTGAAGGAGATGACCCCTTGGGTATTCTAAAAACAAGGGCCGATAGTACAAGTGGTTTCATACTGATTTATGCTGCTAACAATACAACTCAAGGAAGCGGGCCCACTCCGGGTACCAGTGCAGGCCAATCTGGTTGTGCAACGTATAATTTCTGTGCAAGTAAGTATTATGCGTATAAGGGTGCCACAGCAGGTGGAAGTTGGTTGGTTCCTGTAGGATTTGTGACAGCGGCCGGCGATGTAGGAGATGAGTTTGGCACTTCCGGGACTGGTGCCGTCATAGTGCCGAGGACTTCCACTAAACCTGAAGCTGGCCCCAATTTCTCAACTACACTCTACACTTCAATCGGTAATAAAAGCTGGACAACATATGGGTATTTAATGAATGTAAACGGAGAGGAAAGAAGTATTGTGCAAAAGTCTTGTCCGGCAACAGTGAGCGATCCCAACTCTCCAAGTTATACTACTACTTGCTTCTAACTAGTTTGTTGATTTTTCTCCAACTTGAGGTAACTAAATTCCTCCAACCTACCGGTAGGTAGACTCGGAATGGCCGTTCGGGAGTGGGCGTCGGCGTTGGCGGTTGCGGAAGCTCACCCATGCCATTGTCGATATTTAGTATCGCTGGGTTGATAAGGGGACTGCCATCCGACTTGGTTTCTAGCAACATTAAACCGACTGGCCGCATATTTATCAGAAAGCCGCTTTTGCCGTTGAATCTTCCCCATTTAGTGTTTTTCTGTCCTGCCACATTCCCAAGTGTATCGGAGAGACGGCTGACTGTAAGTACATTCGAGTTGGTATTAGGATTTTCTCCCCACGGCCAACTTATAGCGACTGCCCCCGAACGGCTATCTGTAGTTAAAAAGGTACCCATCGCCCATGTTGTATTATTTACTACCTGGACATATTTTAAGCGCAGAGAACCCGGATCATAATTTGTGATACCGTTTGCTTGTGCCCATGCATCAAGCCAATTGTAGTATGGCATTTCAGAAGGTGTATTTGTGGAAATGTCCTGGATATAGAGGGATTGTCTGTCATTATTAGTTGCAAGGATGTTCGTAATTTGGCCGGTACTATCTTTTAACTGATAAAATGCGTCAAGGTATCCCCAGTCGGTGTGTTTCCGTTCTGCAGTAGCTTGGCCAGTCGAAAGATCGGCTGTTATTTTAAGATAACCACTACTTAACACGCCATCATATACTGTTGTATAGATATCAACTGTACCAGAGGATAAGGTACCAAGACCCATACTCTCCCGGGTTGTTACACCTGTTATCTTGTCCCAGTTTATCTTAGTTAAGGATTCGGAATTAAAACTAAAGCTTTCCAAAGAACCGGAGGTTTCAAAACCCCAGATATTAAGAATTGCCTGATTTGTAGAAGTAATTACTTGGCTTTCGTTAATAACTCCTTGTCTAATATGTGTAGTAATAGGGGTAAATGTTTGCCCATCATCTTTAGTGAGTAAAAGAGCAGGGCTTGCTGATCTGATAGGATTTTCGCCTCCTATTAATTTCTTTTGTCCTGACACTGCGATTGTGCGGGCAGCAATAGGTAGTTCTTTCGAAATTGCCGCCGCTTTTGTAAATTTCCCTGTTTGTGTATCTAATTGAGTTCGATAAATGTAGCGGCCAATACCAGAGTCTCCGCCGCCCTCACTGTTTTGGTATCTTGCTACAAAATACATAGTTTGTATTTCACCTTGAGCATTTTCTTCAAGGAACATATCATAAATTTGCACTGGGTTTTGTTCGCGTTGCTCCTTGCTGACTAAAAGATTTTGCAAAGTCTCCGTAATCGTCTGCGAGGTTTCAATTTTGTTTTCTGCCGTGTTTTTAGCCTTGATACCCGATGTGCCAACGTGTTCCACCCCCGGTGTGGAATAGCTTTGCACGTCGGTACTCTGAGCCTGCCGAAGGGTGCCGCCTATCTGAAATCCAGCCTCAAGAAGAGCATTTGCCGAAGGCATGCCTTGTTCGAGATTTAATTCATGTTTATTCGGAGAGTCTATGTGTTTTTGAATCTCGCTTGCTTGTATTGGCCTTGTATCAGGAAGTGCACCTGCGCCCACTACTAATCCGACTCCAGTTAGTCTTGCTATTTTTTCTGCAACCGACGGAGAGTCTTTTTCCTTCATCTTGGATGCCCCTTCGGCAGGTCTATCTTCCATTGAATTCTATATCAACTTATATTATACTCTTTATAGTCCAATAGGTAACCACAACTGGACAACGTATAGTCACTATATGAGTCGAAATGATGAAGAAAGAGACGAAGTGAAGTACCTAGGAAAAAATAGAAACCTAAAATAGAGGTTCATATGGAATTTAATCTTCAGGTTCTATATTAAATCTATTATTAAGTTTCCTGGTCCAATTCTTGGCAGTTTGCAAAATATATAAAACTGGAACGAATTCATCTCTTGTTTCTCGATCTATCACATAATTTTGATCCCGCTCTTTTGTCTCTGTACTAACTAAAACTGTATTTCCCGGTAGACTTCCCAGAAAAGCACCTTGCGCAGCATTAACAGACCAAATCCGTTTTAGGATTTCTCTAGATTCACCTTCTACCCGATCAAGTGTAAAAAACTTCCTCTTTTTTTGACTCTCAGTCATTTTATCAACCGCTTCCTTAAATGCATTATTCCATTCTTTGGCAAATTTTGGATCCGCAAAAGTATCTACATTTTTATAAACTCGTGCCTTAACCTCTTGATATAGCGGGTTATCAGAAGTTACTTGTAAGATTCGTACAACTGTAACTAGTCCATCAAACCTACCCACGTAATCATTTAAGTTTTGAATATAGGTATCTAAATTCATTAAATTTTCTTTAGTTACTGGTCCAAATTGATGACATTCTAGGTAATCGGCATCTGATACATAAATTGTCACATGAGAATTTATTCCATAGTGATTAAAGAACCTAGCAATTAAGACAAGCTCGTCAATTATTAACGGTATTGGCTCCAATTTTGCATTTTTTTGATAAGCGAAAAGATCTGGTGCTAAATTATAATGCCCTTCTAAATCAAAATCATTGATGCAACAAAATATGCTGGTAAGATTAAGCTGTTCACCCTGCAGTCCAGCCGCTACTGCATCCTCAAGTTTTTTATTTTTTCCCTGCCATGTTTCGTTAGTCTTTCGCGAATCTATTTCAAACATTATACTTGTAAACACAGCTGCTTTTTGTTCGTCCTGCAGTTTATCCATACCTGTTTTGAAGTAACTTTCTAGACGAGCTATTAACTGTTTCTTGGCTCTGTCGGCTAGACAATCTTCAATATCACTATCACTAAGTTTTCTGGAAATTTGCTCTCTTACAGTTCGGTCTGCCTGAGCTAACCACCTTCGTTTATCAATATCAGGAGATCCATTTTCTGCCTCTAATTTATCTGCCAATTCATAAACTAATTTGTTAAAGACATCCCCATACTTATTGTCCGGTTCTTTTTTTAACTTATTACTTTTAAAAACTGAAGCCTCCTGACTAATTTGCTCTTTCTTTTTCTTTGCAGATATCTGTTTACGTAAGGCGCCTCTTGACTCATATCCAAGAGCATTTACCACCCAAATATTAGATTCTGATTGGGATTCTGTTTCCTTGGATTTTAAAAACTCTAGGAAAGATTCGAGAGAAATCTCTCCTTGGTCTTCAAAAGGGCCGAGAAGACCGCCAATCTGCCAACTTGCTGCACGGGGCCTTACCTTATTTACAATTGATTGAGCATTTAAAGAGATGTCCGTATTTAAGGTATTTAATTTTTCCCGGGCTTCTTCCAGTGCTCTTATACTCAATACCTCTTCTATTGTTTGAGGTTTTTCCTCCTCACCAAAAAATACCTTTCGTTTTGACACCATCTCTCTGAAGCTATTTCGATCCTCCATTATTACTTCTTTCATAACTCTTTCAAAGCGAAAGAATTATATCACTGCCTTAACACTTTGTCTAAGCCTAACAAACAACATCCCCTTTATTCACAATTAGGACATGGACAATGACTACATCCTTTCTCATGTAATCTCTCCTCTCCTTCTACTCTGATATCATCTATGAGGCAATGCAAGGTTGAGATGTCCGACAATACCTCTTCATATTGAACAATTTTCATACGATCAGGGCTATCTACTGGCCTATGAGGTGATCCCACTGCTAATATTGTATGATCTGTTATTGCTCCTACTGCATGAGGTTTCTGTCCGTCAATTAGGTATACTTGCCCTGCTTCTGTGGGATGTATCTCCCCCTCGTAAGTTATAGTTCCCTTTCCTCCTACAACAATTAACAAATGATCGCTAGGGTGTGTATGGGGAAGAAATTTATTTCCTGCCTTGAGTCTTATTAAATCAACTCCTAGCCGTCCATTTGACACTAATCCTTCCCCCGTTGCATTACTGTGTGCCATTCTGAAACCTCTTTCAGCTAATGATATATTTAATAATTGCTGATCCTCTTCTATCGCTAGTGCTTTTGCCCATCTTACAATTCTTAAACATTCTAGTGGGGGAGTGGGTCTAAATTGTTCCATTGTTATATTCTAGCATTCCTCTAATTTCTTAGCTACATATACTATTGAATCAGTTAATTTTTTTATCATAAAATATTAAATACGAGTGAAGTCTTCAACTAAAATTTCTTTTTTAACTTTATTTTTCAAATTTAAAATAGATAGGGTTTTAGATTTAACTTCTTTAGCTCCTATAAAAACAACCGTCTCTATATTTTTGTTTGTAGCATAATTTAGAGCTTTTCTAATTTCATTTAATTGCGGATACAATACCATCGTTGTTTTAGTAGATGAGACTGCATCAATAATTTGGTATATATAACTAATATTATCTACAAGAGGAATAATTAATACTTTTTGTTCCTTCAAAGATTTTGAAAAATTTACTTTTGAAAGTAGTGCTAGTCTATCGAAACCAAAAGCTGCGCCAACTGCAGGCACTTTTAAGTTATTATTGGAATATAGTGTAACCATTTTGTCATATCTGCCCCCTCCGCAGATATCGCCATGGAAATCTGGATGGTGTAATTCAAAAATAGAATCATTATAGTGATTAGTTCCCCTCATTAAACGGAAATTAACTTGTGTTTTATCAACTAACTGTAGTTGTTCAAACACCTTAAAAAACAAAAATAGAGATTCTATTTCAATAGAAAGCTCTTTAAAAAGTTTTACTAATCGATTTAAAATCTGTCGCGCCTGTTTTATTGTATAATTCTTAGATCTAAGTTCTAAAAAATAATTAATTCTATTAATTTTCGCTCCATATTGTTTCAAAATACTCTTTACTTCTGTTTCGGATTTAGAAAATCTTATCTTGTAAGCAACTGTTTCAAGTTTATGCTCAGGTATTCCTAAAACTAATAAGAATTTATATATTAGACTTAAATTTGAAATCTTAAAGAAATATCCTTCAATAGAAAGAGCCTCCATACAACTTCTAAGCACTTGAATTATTTCTACTTCTCCAAAAGGCTGACCTGCTCCCATATACTCCATACCGAACTGCCAAAATTCTCTATAAGTACCGTGTTGATTCCTCTCGTATCTATATACAGGAGCAAAATAATAGAATTTTTGGGGTAAATCGTCCTTGTATAAATTCATACCTATTGTTCGACAAATAGGAGCATTCATCTCTGGTCTTAATACAAGTTTCCTTTCGCCATAATCATTTATTTTATACAGTTTTTTGTTTACAGGTCTGTTTATAACTGTAAAAATCTCTTCATGTTCGAAGGTTGGAGTTATTATTTCTTCAAAACCAAATTTTTCTACAGTTTGACGAAGAATATTTTCAATTTTTCTCCTTTTTTTAAGTTCATCTCCAAAAAAAATTCTCGTACCTCTGGGTGGGAGGAAATTAGCAGCTTTGTTATTGTCCGGCATTTTGAAGGGGTAGCTGGTAGGATTTGACCCTACATCGCAAAAACATTTTGCGGCTTTGACATTAAGCGACAGCCACCATGTTTTTAAATCTGCAGAGCAAATATTTCTTTACTCAATTCTTTTATTAAAATTTTCCTGGAGATAGTTTTTTGTTTACCTGAATTCATATTTTTAATAGTTATTTCTTTTAATTTATCTTCATCTTTTCCCAAAAGTAACACCAGAGGAATTCTTTTTTTTGAAACCATCTTTAATTGTTTACCGATTCCTTCAGTAACATAATTAAATTCAGTAAAGATGTTGGCTTTTCTTAATTCACCGATAATATTTGCGTATTCATCTAATAAATCCTTATCTATATTTAAAATGTAGACTTTAGTTCTCGTAGAAACTTCTTTTATTTTATTCAGTTCAATGAGCGCTGCAAACAATCTATCAACGCCCACTGAAGTCCCAACTGCAGGACAATCCTTACCAGAGAGACTTATCAAATTATCAAATCTTCCACCACTGCAAATACTCCCAAAACCAGGTAAGTCTATAAGTTTAGTTTCATAAATAATTCCTGTATAGTAATTTAAACCTCTAGCGATAGTAGGGTCTATAACTAAATTTTTAGGATTGAACCCCATTTTTTCTACAATCTCTTTTACTTTTTTCAAATTTTCAATTCCCTCTTCTCCTTCTTTATCTCCCAAAAAAAACTCACTTAATCTTTTTAGTACTATATTTAAATCACCCTGAATATTTAAATATTCAGTTATCACCTTGATTAGATTAGTGGGAAAACCATGCTCTTTTAACTGTTTCCGAACTCCTTTAAGACCTATCTTGTCATACTTATCAATCGCTATTAAAATTCCCTTGCCTTCATTTCCTTCTTTGCCTACTTTTCTAATTAAGGCATTCAATATCAAACGATTATTCATTCTTACTTGATAGCGACCACTAAAAGCTTCCATTGTGTCCTGCATCATAGCGATAATTTCTGCATCGGCAAAGTCACTTTTAGCTCCAACAATATCTGCATCAAATTGCATAAATTCTCGGAATCTTCCTTTTTGTGGTTTATCGGCTCTCCAAACCATTCCCGCCTGATATCTCTTATACGGGAAAGCTAGTTTATTGCTATTCATGGCAACAACTCTTGATAAAGGAACCGTTAGATCGTAACGCATGGCGACAGATCTTCCGCCGTTGTCATTAAATTTATAAACTAATTTTTCATCTTCCCCATATTTATCCATAAGAAGTGCGGCATATTCTAAAACTGGGGTTTCTTGAGGCATGAAACCATATTTTTCATAAACTCTTTTGATGGTATCAATCATCTCGGTGCGGGGAATCATTCTTTCTGGTAGAAAATCTTGGAAGCCTTTTAATAGTTCAAACTTTTTTGTTTGTGATGCCATTTCGTAATTTAAAGTCTTGGTAATGTAATTTTTATCATAATTAGCTTAAAAAGTCAAACTCCTGTTGTACATACATTTGATTTGATATAAAACTGTGGTATAATGCCCTAGCTTTTAAATTAAATGTCTACCGAAAGATCCCCATATGTAGTTTCAGAAGACGTCTATCAGCTATTGAGAAAGTGGCGTACAGACGGGACTTATACTCTACCAGGCGAATCATTTTTCAAAGACTTGGCAAGCGATCTCAAAAATCGTTTAGGGAGTTATTTTAACGGTAATGTAGAAATTATTGAGGAACGTGAATTGAGAGAGGGAATTAGTAAGTTTGCTGCCTCATCAGAATATCCCATTCTATCAATCGATCGTGCTTATGTAGACGAGGACACACCAAACATAGCGGGCTATATTGATATAACTAGATTAGTAGATGAAAATTTTGAGGATGTCGATGGTTTACATCCTAGACCGGGTTCACCTTCTATTGAAACTCAAATTGCTGGATTCCAGTCTGGAAGCGAGTCGCCCGTAGCTCTTTTAGATGATGTTATCTTTACGGGTGTAGGCATTGTTGCTTTAGCCCAGAAACTTGCTTTTATAAATCGGCCTGTCCGTCAAATAATTACTGGAATAGGAATTGGTCAGGGTATAGATAAAATTAAAGAGGCTGGCATTGAAGTACTTTGTGTTCATGAATATAAAGATGTAATAGATGAAGTATGCGAAAGAGATTTTTTGGCTTGTATTCCTATGTCGGGTAGAACAGTGCGCGACCAAAATGGAAGATATTGGAGCGCGCCTTATTTTAGACCGTTCGGGGACCCACAAAAATGGGCTTCTATTCCAGATGAATATATTAAGGACTTTTCTCAGTTTTGCCTTGTAAGATCGGCAGCTCTTTGGCGAGAAATAGAGAAACTAAGTAAGGGTAAAATTGCAACAGATGCAGTGCCACGAAAAATAAAAGCGCTTGAAAACAATGAATCTGTTTCACAGGCTTTATCTGAACTTATAGAAATATAAAAGATGTGATAGCAATGTGACTTGTTCCTCTTAATACTCCTGCGATAGAATGAGAAGAAACTTTCAAAGGAAAATATCTATGAAACCTAAGAATGGAAACTTAAAATTAGCGATACAAAAAGAGGGGCGTTTAACTGAGGATACTATTAACTTACTCCATACGGCCGGGTTGGAGTTTGAGGGTTTTAAACAAAGGCAACGGTTGTTTTCTCCTTGTAGGAATTTTCCATTAGAAATTCTCTCCGTGCGTGATGATGATATTCCTAATTATGTGGAAATGGGAACAGCCGATTTGGGTATAGTTGGCCGTGATTTGCTTATAGAGAAGGGTAGTCGTGTAAAAGAACTTTTAGGGTTAAACTTTGGATTTTGCACACTAACTATAGCGGTTCCAGAAAGTTCTAGAATGAAGGATATACAGGAATTGGCGAACACCCGGATTGCTACGTCATACCCTAGAGCTACAAAAGATTACTTCCGAAAAATGAAAATTCCGATAAAAGTGTTTAGCCTTAGTGGTTCTGTTGAGATTGCTCCAACAATAGGAGTAGCAGATGCAATTACGGACCTTGTTTCTACCGGGTCGTCATTGGGACTACATGAGCTTAAAGCCTTGGCAACAATCTTTACATCAGAAGCTGTATTTCTTGCAAATCCAAAATCAATTAAAGACAAAAGAAAGAATTTAATTATTGAAAGATTAGTGACTCGGTTCAAGGGGGTCTTATCCGCAAAGAAATATAAATATGTCATGATGAATGTCCCTGAGGAAGCTTTGAAAAAGATAGAAAAACTAGCACCGGGTCTTAAGTCTCCTACAGTGGTGCCATTGATGAAAAAAGGTTGGTTTGCAGTACACTCGGTTTTAGAAGAAGAAACATTTTGGGAAGTAGTTGAAAAAATGAAAAAGATTGGTGCTCAAGGAATTTTAGTTTCTCCACTCGAGAAGATAATCTTTTAGTAAAAATAACCAAAATTGTTATGGAAAGCATGAGTCTTGAAAAATTGTTCGGGATTATAAAGTCTAGAGCAAGAGAGAAACCAAAAGGATCATACGTCGCTTCACTTTTTGCAAAAGGTAAAGATTCTATAGTTCAGAAAGTTGGCGAGGAAGCAGTAGAAGTAGTAATCGCCTCCAAAAACAAAAATAAAAAGGCGTTGATTTCAGAGTTAGCAGATCTTTGGTTTCATGCGCTGGTATTAATGGTTAGTCTAAATATATCACCGGGGGATATAGAGAAAGAGCTTGAAAGAAGGCATAAATCTGAGTCAGGTTAATCTCCATTTTTGAAATCTGAGTATTTCTTTTTCAGACATAGCTTAAGTTTATCTTAAAAAGTGTTCGCCATGTCTGTCAGTTTTAGAAGGATTTTTCAAAATAGGAGTACTTACTTTATAGCAGATAAGAAATTAGAAGTTTTATCAAGAGCGAATTTTGTAGCACTTTCTATATCCCCGGACGATAAAAACTCATATACAAAGTTAGCAAAGAAAGTATCTCCAGCACCAATAGTGTGTTTTGGTTTAACGATTATGTCTGGTTCAAGGTTGTAAACTCGTCCTTTGTAGTAAATATCTACTCCTCGCTTATCTTTTGTAATAATAAGCATTCTTTCTCTTTTTTGACCCAACACTACATCTTCTGGAAGTTGTGCTATTTCTACATCATTTCCTTTTAGACAGAAAATATGGGATGCCAACACTCGTACTTCATCCCAAGCTTTCTTTTTGCCAAAATCGCTACCGTCTCTTACATATCCCTGAATATCCACAAAGAGTTTCCCCTTGTAATCTTTTGCGTTTGAAAGATCCCACTCGTTAAGGAGAGTGGAAACTATTGCTGAGGAAGATTTAATATCAGGAAGGGGTGCTTTTTGGGGAGTTTCCTTGATGCTACCAAATTCATCACTTTCTTCGATAAGGATCTCTACCAATAACTCTTTCCCAGAATACACTTCAGGTTTAAGTCCTAATTTTTCAAGGGCTTGAATTAAGTATAAAATAGGTCCGCCCTTCTGCTCATTTATAATCCATCCTGTTTTTGAGTCGATTAATCGATCGGTAGCAAAAGTCGAAACTACAGCAATGTTCTCAATTTTGGTCATTAGAAGGAAAAATAATTTTGCTCCAATACTCATGAAATACTCCCACCTGTTGTGATGATGGTGTACGAATACCAGTTCTTGTATAATGTAATTTTTCTGCAATCCTTATGATTCCAGTATTATCGTCCCTCATTCTATTTAATATTAAAGCTCCACCAGGGAAAGCTTCGATCAGGTATGACAAGAAGGTGGTTCTTAACCTTGTTGCAATGCCTTGTTTCTGAAAAAGCGGATCCACCAAGACTTCTCGTTCCCAGACAACATTTTGCAAATTATTTTCTTGGCAAACCGTCCCAGCAAAGTCTGCTAATTTTTTCCCTCTTTCAAAAGAAAGCTGTTCCAGCGTAGGTATGTCATACCAAAGTGCGCCAACTACTTCATTGTTTTGACCTTCAGCTATAAATGCCTGAAAGCCATTTTTAATTGAACCATCTGCCAATCTCTTTCTTACTTCTGTATCTGAGAGGCTCTCGAACCATGGATAACCTGCAAATGCCCTTTGGTAGACTAATACTATGTTTTCAAATTTGTCTCTGAACTTTTCTGTATTTGGTCCACGCTCAATCATATGATTTAATTATGGATTGTACAATAAATGTTGTTTTATATCAAATCTTTTTGTTTTGTAGCAGACTATGCCAGAGTATTGATTAGACAAGAACGGATAATAGGCTTCTTGACCATTTCCCACTAGTTGAAAATCTTTTAAAATGGGATTATTCTTACCCATTTCTTTTCCATATACAACATAAAATTCTTTGTTTTTAATATTATTTATAACATCTTGTGTGGATACTGAACGTGATTCTTTAATGAATTTTTTAAGAATTTTAAAAAGCTGAGTTTTTAATCTTTGACTATTTTTTGGGCCACATTCAATCTCGATTCCAGGACAGTTAGTAAATTGTACCAGTGGGCCTTTCTTGAGTGAAATACTTGAATACCATATAACATTTCTTTTTATGTCCAGGGCAGTGGCCAGATAAATATTTTCTAGAGTTGGATAAGGAATTATCGTGACTATTCCCGAGTCCGATACTGTACTGTGTATGTCTAAAACAAATTCATATTTGGAAGACAGTTTTATTAATTCTGCTGCTCTTACCTCTTCATAGAGGTTGCTGGCAACATTACCGGGAGCTGCTCTATTGAGATCTGTGTCTATAAATCTTACTCCTTTCCTGTAAGCTTTGGGATTTCCTATTATCCAATCAAAATTGAAATCATTCGGAGAAAGTTCTTTTTCCAACTCTTTCATCACATCCACACCAAGCTTCTCATCACCATGCGTGGCTGTAATAAGGATGAATTTATCAGCCATATTTTTCTACGTACTCTTTCGCTTCCTTTAATGCAGTTTTTACTGCCTCCTCAGGAGTATTTACTCCAATTGTTTTTCTTCTTTCTCTTGTGTCTATAAAAGTATCAGCAAGTTTTTCGGACCATCCACCGGTTCCTTTTAGGGCTATCATGGGAATATCGGCTTGGTAGGCAATTGCCAGTTCTGTAAGGGTTCCAGAGCCTCCTGAAACTGTAATTATCGCGTCGCAGGAGAGAACAAGAACAAACTCTCTTCCACCACCTCTTTCAAGGCCAGAGGCGACTATGAAATCTGCCATGTCTTTTTCCCAGACGTTTTTGTGCTTGCCATATGTAACCCCAACTGCAAGGCCACCCTTTCTTTTGGCTCCACGGCAGGCAGCGGTAGAAAGAGAGTCTGAATCTTTTTCTGCGCCGAAAACCGTTACCGCTCCGGCTTCAGCCAGAAGTTCGCCAACTTTTTCGGCAATGCGTTCAACCTCTTTACTGTATTTAGTGTCTGCTGCCGATCCCATAACGCCAATTTGTAGTTTTCTCATACTTGAGATTATATCTAATAGTCGCATCGAAGTCTATTTAGTGCGGTGAAGTTCTTACCAATTGAGTAAGATCCGACGGAGCTATTTCTCTTCCCCTTATGCTTAGAATACCTAGTTTTTCAATGCCCATTCTTATGAATTTTGTCTCTGCAAAACTTTTATGAAAAAGTCTCTTTCTTTAATTAAATTCTCAATTGGAATATGCTCATTGGGTTTGTGAGCGGTGTCTCCAACTCCACCACCAAATATAAATGCTGGCGGCGTGCCAACTTTCTCCCAAATCATTTGTAAATCTACATACCCGCTTTTGCCCGGATTTTCTATTTCTATAGATGTGTTACCGGTAACCTTTTTGGCAATTTCGATAAATTTCTTTACATCTTCTAATTCTGTATACCAAGCACCATAGTTATGCCTCTTGCTTATAACCTCAAATCCATAGCCGCTTTCTGCAAAATAATCTTTGAGTACTTGTATTGCTTTGTCGGGTGTCAGGTCTGTCGAAGCAGGTCTTATATCCACCACAAACTCAGCTATATCAGGAACAACATTACCAGGCATAGCGGTTTTTAAGAGAATTCCATTTTGTGATATGGAGTCAGGTAATTTTGATCCCCCCAAGAAACCGCCTATATTAAAAGAGGTTCCTCCCATAACGGGATGTGTGAAACTGGTCAAATATTTTTGTAGTTTGTCTAATCCTTGAAATGCTCCTAAAATAGCGCTTTGCCCCGTACCTCTTGCTGGATGACCAGTTTCACCTATGACTCTCGCTCTGAATTCAATTAAACCCCTGCATCCATGGGCAAATTTTAAATCTGAACCATCGGAAGAGACTATTAACTTTGGCCTGACATCTCCATAATCTCTTATGAATGACCTCATGCCCAGGAACCTATATTCTTCATCTGCATACAAAACGATCATAAAGTTATCTATATTGGGACTCAATTGTATGGCTTGTATCATGCTTGCAATTCCAGATTTCATATCCACGGTTCCTCTTCCCCAAATTTTACTATCATGGATTTTTGCTGCGAATTGATCATATAGCACGTCTTCTGATGGTCTTACTGTGTCCGTATGAGCAAGAAATAGCAAATCTGGTTTTCCTTTAATTGCTATCAAGTTATATCTCCCGCCATCCAATTTCTGTCTTTCTATTTCAAGCGTTGTATTTTCCTTAAGCCATTGTTCTAAATAATTTACCACTTGGTTTTCATTTTGCACTGCTCTTAAATGTTCTTCGCCTGGATCATCTGGAAACCATGAGGGAATTCTAACTAAATCTTGTAGAAGTTCAACAAGTTCGCGGTCGGTCTTATCTCTTATATCTTTTATGCTTTCAATTGACATGTTAGTATGATATAACATAACGGAAACAGAAGCTATGAAATTTTCTAGTGGTGGTACATAAGAAAGAATCAAAGTAAGGAGATAGGGAGGAGGTTTAAATATGTTGAACGAAAGACTACATGGAAGTCGTGGCCAGTTGCAATGTGAGATCGTAGATATCTATTTTCCTGTTTTTGATGCTGTGAGGAGTGCGGTTGATCCGGCTATTAAGGATGCTCCGACCATTGAGCAGCGAACACTTCGGGATATTGCCGATGAACTAACACAAGCACTTCTTTTTATTCCTCGCGATCACAGTGGCCGAAAGGAAGTAGTCAATCTAGTTCTTTCATTGGGACCAATACTGGATCCAGAAAAAATTTCGCCCGATAGATTGGTTCAGGTGGTTGGTATCGTTGAGAGAGTTGTCGAAAGGTCAAAATGTGATTTAGAGAATGTACCACCTGACGTTTTTATTTATCGGACAAGTCCTAATAGATAGGGTTATATTCTTGTGTAGGACAGTCAATGAAAGAGATATTTTCTAGTCGCAGTGAGATAACGGAGAGCCATCTCAGAGAAGTTCAGGATGCGCTCAAGGATTTTTTGCAAAGAAATAACTTAGAGGCTATCTTAGGCATTTCTGGTGGGGCTGAAGAAAAGGGAGAGGAAGTTATAGCAGAGTTAATTGCTGATCTACTCTCAAGCTTGAAGGAGAAAGTGTCCATAGGTGTTTTGACGGGTGGTACCAAGGGTGGTATTCCGGAAATAGGTCTAAGAATTGCAAGACAGTCATCTATTCCCACCATTGCTGTGTTCCCACCACGAGCTAGGAAATATGGCCTTTCCGATGATATAGATTTAGCAATTGAGACATTACCTCCGTCCTATGGACCTGCAAG
>OBEQ012520676.1_pt1 | contig 20041 bp, 11 predicted proteins | sample 1670901 | NCBI WGS metagenome assembly OBEQ01 (sample SAMEA104232315, study PRJEB22302) | groundwater metagenome | biome: forest; feature: aquifer; material: groundwater | place: USA | collected 2011-08-07 | depth 5.4 m
CCTGTTGGAGGCCCTCGGATGCGGCCTGCCGGCGGTGGCCTTCAACACCAAGGGCCCGCGCGACATCCTCGCGGGGGAAAGCGGCGGCCTGCTGGCGGAAAGCCCGGCGGAGATGGCCGACATCGCGGTGGATCTGCTCGGATCCCCGGAGCGGATGCAAGCCCTTAAATTCCGGGCCTTGCAGCGGGCGGCGGACTTCCGCCCCGAATCCATCATGGACAATATGCTGCGCGACCTGGGCCTCGCCGAAGGCGTGCAGGAGCGAAAGACCTCGGCGGCCAAACCCCTCGGCAAACCCCGCGGTAAACGCAAAAACGCGGAGATGCCGTTGGAACAGAACCAGGCCTTCCTAGGGGAGTTGCTGGCCCTGATGGGCGCTTAAGAAGAGGGGAAAACACCCAGGCGCACGCAAGCCGCGCCGAAACGAAACCAATCGGAATCCCGGGAACCAGCCATAGAACCCAGCGAAGCCTTCGAAATCCCCCTGGCGGACATGCACGTCCACCCGGCCTTGCCTTGGGTCGGCTCCGCCTGGCGCCGGCGCGTGCAGGGATTCCGTACCCCGATCCTCGACGGAAGCGGGAGCTGCGGTGAATCCTCCTTTCCGGACGATAGCACGCGCTTACCGGCCTCCCGCATTTATGGAGCGGTCTTTTATGTAACCTATTTGTTACGTCCGGCCTCCGCGCGGCTCAAACTCTTCGCCTCCCTGAAGGCATTCCGCGCGCGCTTCGCGGCCAACGTCGACGCTGAATTTCGCCATCCCGACACGGAAGTACGCCTTGCCGAGGGAACGTCCGGTCCGCCCCGGAGATCGCTTCCCGGCCGTCTGCTGCTCTCCGCCGCCGATTTGCCTTTTGAGTCTTTGCCTCCCCCCCGCGCTCAGGCCGGCGCCCCGGAACTGGACTCCGTTTTTCTGGCGGTGGAATCCATGCGCTGCCTGCGCGATCCGGGCGACGTCCGCCGCCTCTGGGACCTGGGCGTGCGCTCCCTGCAACCCATCCACTTCCTGGACACGCCCTGGGGCGGCTCCTCAAGGGAGGGCATGCTACCGGAGAGCCGGACCGGCTTGACCGGTCTGGGCCGGGAAATGCTGGCGGAAATGGCGGCCCTGGGTTTGATCCTGGACCTGGCCCATATGAGCCGCAACAACGCCGAGGCCTGCCTGTCCGCTTATCCAGGTCCGGTCATGTGTTCCCATACGGGACTGTTCTCCCTGCGCGCCACCGCGCGGAACATCACGGCCGAACTCGCGAGCGAGATTTTCCGCCGCCGAGGTCTCGTGGGTGTTACCTGTTGGCGACATCTCCTGGGGGCCGCGCCGCGCCCGGCGCATGGACATGGCCATGGGGAGGCATCCGGGCGATCCGACTGGACGCGCGCCTATTGCGCGACCATAGCCGCCTTGGCGGATCTGCATCCCACCGCCCGCCTGGCCATCGGGTCCGATCGCGGCGCCCCTATTCTCGTGCCGGCGTGGTTCTATTCCCCGGAACATCTTCGCGAAATGGAATCCCTGTTGGCCGCGCAAGGTTGGCCCCGGGAGCGAATCCGCGGATTCTTCTCCGGTAACGCCGGAGATTTCCTGGGCCGCTCCCTTCCATCGCACCCCCATCCCCACGAATGTAGACCCGTTTAATCAGGGAGCGGGTTTTCCCGGCTTCAATTCCAGCACATGGGGAAACGCCGCCGTTACGGCTTCGGGGCCGAGCGGCAGGCGTACGTATTCGCGGCGTTTCCATTTCGCCCACAGATCCAGGCTGTTCTCGCTCAGCAGCCACCCGTCCTGGCCACCCAGCAAGGCGAAGTGGTTGGCGTCCGGATCGGAGAGATCGGAAACGTGGCGCGCCACCGCGCCGTAGGTCACCGCATGGGGCCTGCCGGTAACGGGATGCGCGCTTTTATGGACGGTCTGGGAGGAACCGTCCGCGCCCGCATCGTCCAAAACGAAAAGGCGGCCCACCACGGGGAGCATGCGCAGTGGATGCGCGGGCCGCAGGCGATGGAGGATGCCCCAGGTGGGATAGCGCCGCCAGGATCGATAAGCCTTGCGCACGCCTTCGCTCAGGGCGTCCAGCAAGGCGGGTCCGGGTTCGCGGGCGAGTTCCTCTTCCAGCACGCGGTAGAAGGCCTCCGAAGCCAGCAGATACCCGGTCAGGGCCTTGCCGAAGCCTTTCTCCAGGTACGGAACCGCAAATGCGTGAACGATCAATTGGAACGCGGCCGCGCCGCGGGAAACCGATCGGTAGGTGCCGTCCCACTCCGCCAGGCAACGGAGCATGGAGCGTACCCCCTTGCCCTCTCCCGCCGCCCGGGTGGTTTCGATGCGGGCCGAGAGCAGGCTGCGCACGCGATCGCAGGATGAGGAATAGGTGTCCGCCTGGATGGCTTTGATGCGCTCGAAGGTGATCTCGCGGCTGCCTTCCAGGAGCGCGCGGATGCGCATGTGCCGGTCGCCGGGCGGGAAGAGGTAACCTACCGGGAACCCCACCGCTGCGGGCAAGTTGTTCGCGGAGACCACGAAACCGTCGGGGGGATTGAACCATACCGGGAGCTCCGCCGCCGTGGCGGGTTCGGCCCAGGCCGCGTCCGAATCCGCGGGGCTGGTCAGCAGGTCGACAGGCGCGCCCTTGCCGCGCCGGGGCAGGCTCACCGCCATCAATTGCCCCACATTCCCATCCGCGTCCGCGTAGATCACGTTCATGCCCGATACCCCGTAGCCGGTGAAGGCCGCCCGGAAGCCGTCCCAATCCTTCGCGCGGTTCGCGGCGAGAAAGGCGGAGATCTCATCGCTCGCGCGGTGGCCCATCCAGCGTAAGGCGATGGGCGCTCCTTGGTAGCGGTCCAGGAACGGCGCGTCGCTGATGACGGGTCCGTAAACGGTCTCGCGGATTTCGATCTCGCGTGGAAACCAGCCCCGCACCCGGATGATCTCCTTGCGGACGGTAAAGGCGGACTCGGGCAGTGAGCCGACATCCACCAGATCGCTGCTGGCCGCGTACATGTTGGTCGCTCCCCAGGCCACGCGGGGATTCCGACCCAGAGCGACGAAGGGCAGGCCGGGGAGCATCAGTCCCACTACCTGATAAGAGGGGGAACGGAAACCCGCCAGCATCCATACGTTGGGGGAGATGACGCTGAGGTGCGGATCGCTCGCGAGCCAGGCCTTGCCGGGCCCCGCGGCCGCGGCGAAGGAATTGCTGCCGCTGCGGATGACGCTGCCCAACAGGCGCGGAAGATACGAGTCCCAACCTTTCGGGGTGAAGCTCGCGGGCGAGGCGAAACCCAGATCGAGGATCTTGCCCCAGATCACGCGCCAGGTATGCGCCTTGCGCAAACCCAGGATGTCCAGCCACAGCACCCAGTTCACGTCCGCGCCCGCCAGGCGCGATACCATCAGCACGTCCTCAACGGTCCAATCGACCTTGGGGATGCGCAGCAGGATGAACTCCAGGGGACGTCGCGGCATTCTGTTTTGGTACACGTTCACTCCTGCTACGTAGGCCTCCAGCCAGGCGCGCGTTTCCGCGGGCAGGGCCGCCTGCATGGCCGGGACCGCCGCGCCCAGCCCCAGGCTGCGCAGGGAATGATCGAGCTTGACGGCGGAAGGCCCGAGCAGTTCCGAAAGCCGCCCGCGGGCGAGACGGCGGGTGATCTCCATCTGGCCCAGACGGAGATGCGCCTGCACCATCCCCAGCGCAAACGCCACGTCGCAATCGGAATCGCCTTCCACGAACGGGATCTGGTGGCCGTCGAAGCGCACCCGCACGGTGGCGCCCACGGGAAGATCATTGATGGGGAATTCCGCGAGACGGCGGGCCAGGCTGTCCCGGGGACCCCGCAACCGGGCGGGCAGCGCCGCGAAGCGGAACAGGTGCGGCAGCCCGTTGACCAGGATGGCCGGAAACAGCCTGGCCGCTATGGCCGGCAGGCGCCTCAAACCATGGCCTCCCGTCCGGAAGGGCTGAGGTAACCCAGACGTTCCTCCACGGAATCGTGCAGCAGCGCCGCCAGGGATTTGCGATCGTCGCCCGAGACCGGTTCGCATGCGAAGGCGATCTCCGCTTCCATGCCCGGCATCCGGAACAGGTTGAGGAAATGCGGGAGGAAATCCGCGTCCCCCCACCAGCACATGGTCAGCGAGGCGGGCGGGAAGCCTCGGGGCGCTTTGTATTTCAGGGCCCCGCAATGGACCGGGAACCGCGCCGAGGCGGGATATTCCAGCAGCGGGGAACGGAACGGTGCGACCTCGTAACCGGCGGTGCTGGTGCCCTCGGCGAACAGGGCGAGGCTTCCGCCCACGGCGAAATGCTCGGGGATGAGCCGGCTCACCCGCCCGGCATCGCGCTTGGATTTGCGATCCACGTAAAGCGTGCCCGCCAACGAGGCGAGGGTGCCGAACACGGGCCAACCCGCCACTTCCGATTTGGACACGAAGGTGCAAGGGACCTGGGACGCGATCACGGCGATGTCCAGGTAACCCAGATGGTTCGTCACCAGGAAGAAAGGCTGGGGCGGGACCGTGCCATGTATCTTCACCCGCACTCCGAGAAGGCGGAGGGTCCCCAGGCTCCACCAACGCGAGAACCGCGCGGCGGCCACGGGGCGCGAGGGCGCGGGGAGGAAGGGACGCCGCACCAGCCAGGCAACGATGATTACGGCCGTCCACAGGAGGAACAACGCCAGCCGCGCTCCCGCCGAAAGGAGGCCGCGGCGGCGGGGATTCCGGTTTCCGCCCCGGGCCGATCTCAACCCAGCATCTTCCGGTAGACGCCCTGGGGCATCTTCTCGATGTCCACCATCACCAGATAGTCGATGGTCTTGAAGCGGCGATCCAAGGCCGGCTCCCCGCACACCAGACCGCCCAGGTTCAAATAGCCTTCGAAGAGCCGGGGCAAGCGGGGCTGCTCCGCGTCCAACACCGCCAGCACTCCCGCTTCGCACTCATAGCCCGGTTTGGCCAGCGCGTACAATGCGGGATGCATATGATCCAGCTCGGTCAGACGGCGGAACAACGCGCGGCCTTCCGCCGGATCCTGGCTCGTGAGCGAGCAGCATCCAAACAGGTAAAGCTTGCCGTTCCAATCCAGGTAACGCGCCAGTCCCTTCCAGAGCATCTGGAGCACGCGCCCGTTCCGGTATTCCCTGCCGATGCAGGCGCGGCCCACTTCCACGCAACGTTCCAGAAACTCGCGCGGGAACGAAGAGATGTCGAACTCCTGGGCGGAATAGAAGCCCAGGTTCTGCATGGCCATGGAACCGGTCTGGATGCGGTAGGTGCCCGCCACCGTTCCGCTCGCCCGGTGCACGACCATCAGGTGATGGCATTGGGCGTCGAACTCGTCGATGTCGCGATGGGTGCGGTAGGACGCGCTGAGGCCTTCGTTCAGCTCCAGGTTGTACACCTCGAAGCGCAGCTTGCAGACCGCATCCAGATCCCGCGCGTTCTGCGCGAAACGCAGTGTGAATTCCCCCGACTCCAAAAAGAGGGGCGGGACGCCCGCCGGATGGCGCGGATAGTCGCGTATATAGACGGGCAGCTCCGGCGCTTCCGTCGCCGGAAAGTCGAAACCCGGAAAGACCGGGGAATCGGTTTCCGCGGGCTTTGCTTCGGCGGGTTCCGTTCCGATATGATTCAGGTTGGTCGTATTCATGCCATGTCCCTTTCCCGGTTGGTGGCGGACTTCCCGCGGAATCCCATCGGTTTCCGCCGTCCGGGATAATGATAAGAGGGAGGCGTTCGATTCCTGTTACAGCGCCGTTGCTCCGCGGTTAGGATGTCCGCGGAGATCGCGCTCTAGGCGCCCCAGGCGCACTAATCGTGTTGGACGCTCTAAGAGCTTTGAATGCCTCGAGCGCCGTAGCTCGCGCAAATACGCCTCAGGGCGAGGGGCCTTCGGCCACGGCAGGCGGCGGGGAGATCGGATCGCGCGGAGATACCGGAGCGGGCGCGTATCCGAGCGGTTTGCCGTCCCATTTCCATTCCGGGGACACCGGAAGGCCCAGATAGGCGAAGACTGTGGGCGCCACATCGACCACGGCGCGGAATCCGTCGGGACGCTCGCGGGCGCAGCCGGGACCGTTCGCCAATAGGAACACCGTGCGATCGACGGGCGTATTGGCCCCATGATGGCGGAATGTCCCGCCATGATCCGACGTCACCACGATGAGCCAATCTTCCCCGGTGCGGGCGCGCACGGCGGCTTCCAGCTCCCCGATGCGGCGATCGACTTTTTCCACCGCCCATATATAGAACGGCATGTAGGGACTGAAGCCGAAGGTGTGTCCCGCATGATCCACGCCATCGAAATGCACGAACAGGACGTCGGGCAGGCCCTTGCCGATCAGGCGGGATGCCTCCTTCGCCACCGCGCGATCATCCCCAGGAGCCTCCCAGAACCCGCGGCCGCCGAACAGGTTCTCGGCCAACGGCTTCCAGTTCACCACCGCCCCCACCACCGTCTCCGGTCTGGCATCCAGGAGCCGATCCAGAAAGGTGGGATTCAAATCACGGCGATAGCCGAGGAACCCGTTTTCCTTGACGTGGTGCTTCCATCCCCATTGGCCGGTGAGTACGCAGGTCCAACCGGGTCCGCTGCGGGCGACCGGATCGGTGACGGTATGCACCGAAAGAGCGCCGTCCCGCTTCAGGAGATCGAGGTTGGGAGTGGATGCGCTCCGGAACGCATCGGATCTGAGGCCGTCGATTCCGATGATGAGCACCTTGCGGGGACGCTGGGCGGAAGGGGATCCGTATTGGGATTGGAAAGGCGCCGGTAACGCGGCCGTACCCTCGCCGGCCGGGATTTCCCGCATTTCGGAATCCGCCCGAAACGTCGGGCGGATTGGGAAGATGTCCGGGGTGATGGCTCGTCCCGCCAATGTGCACAGAGCAATCGCGACGGCGGCGGCCGGCGCTGAAAATCGGGACATGAGGTACCTCCAACGTTACTGCCGCGCGGGCGGCGCTATTTGACAATCCAATCAGGTCGGGCGCATGGGCGGACTCGCCGTTCAGGCGGCCGGCTCGATAGCCGGTCTCCAATCCTCGCGCGGGATCCGCTCCACTACGTTTTTCGCCTTGACCACGCCGATGCGCTGGTCCATCTTGCCGCCTTTGCGCCCCGGATTGGCGCGGCATTTTTCCATTTGCGCTTCCACCTTGGCGAGCAGATCCGCGGACGAGAAGGGCTTGGACAGGTAGGAGTCCAGCATGGCCTGGAGTTCCCTACGCAAATCCGGATTGGCGGGCACGGTGGAAAGGAAGAGCACGCGCAGGCCCGGGCGGAGCACCTGCAAATGGCGGGACAACTCCACGCCTCCCAGGTCGATTCCCAAATCCACTTCGGCCACCAGCAGATGGAGCGTCTGGGCCAGGGTTTCGCTCAGCAGGAAGGCCTCGTAACCGTCGGCGCACTCGAACACGGAGTAGCCCTCGGCCCGCAAGTCCGCGCCCACCGTGGCCCGCAGCCCGGCATCCCGTTCCACCAACAGGATGTTCCCTTTGTTCCTCAATCGCGATTCGATTTCCATGGGCGCCTCCTATGCTATACGTTTATCGATCCCGGAAAGGTCCCATAAATACCCGTAAATTTTTCCCGGACCGTGTCGCGGGGGTATCTCCCCGATTGCAGTGCGGTTTCCGCAATAAATTCGGGGAAACCCAAAATTCCCGGAAGACCGGAAGCGCGGTCTTTTTATTCCCGCCCCGCCCCCAATCCCCTCCCCCGGCCGCAGTCCGCCCCTTTCTTCCGCCCTTGCCTGCTTGCCTTTTCCACCCACCCGGCCCTTTGAAATGGGGCTGAAACATCCGTTGGCTAGGTTTTCCCCGGTAAATCGCGTTTGTCGTGTAAGGATGGGCATGGAGTCCGAATCGGAAAAAAACCTGCAGGCGCACCCGCGCTATATCGACCGCGATTTTTCCTGGCTCGCGTTCAATCGCCGCGTGCTGGCCGAGGCGCGCAGCCCGGAAAACCCCCTGCTGGAACGGCTCAAGTTCCTGTCCATCGTCGCCAACAACCTGGATGAGTTCTTCGAAGTGCGGGTGGCCGGCCTGTTGCAGAAAGTCGAATCCTCCGTCCCGCGCGACGGTATCGCCCAATTGGACTGCCGGGAAAAACTCACCGGCCTGCTCCGCGTGGTGCACGCCATGGTGGCCCAGCAATACCGCTGCTGGAACGAGGAACTCATCCCCCAGCTCGGGGCCAAAGGCATCCACGTCCTGGGCCTGGCCGATCTGGGCGCGCATGAGACGGAGGAATTGCGGCGGCGCTTCCACCGCGAAATCTATCCCCTGCTCACGCCCATCAAGGTCGATCCGGCCCATCCCTTCCCCTGGGTGCTCAACAAGGCCCTGTGCCTGGGCGTCTGGCTGGAAGAGGAGGTTTCCGCATCCGTAAGCAATCGCGGCGGCCTGGGCGTGGTGGCCATCCCCCGCTGCCTGCCCCGCGTGATCGCCCTGCCGGGAGGCAGCGGCCATCGCTTCGTGTTCCTCTACGACGTGATCAAACTCTTCATGGGCGAACTGTTCCGCGGCTACCGCATCCGCGGGCAGGCCAGCTTCCGCGTGACGCGCAACAGCAACCTCTACATGACCGAGGACGCCGGCAACCTGCTGGAATCGGTGGAAGCGGTGGTGCACAACCGGCGCAAAGGCAACGTGGTGCGCCTGGAAATCGACGAGGACACGCCCGCGCGCATCCGCAAGGCGCTGATGGAGAATTTCGATCTGGAGCCGGAGCTGGTCTTCAGCGCGCCGGGCCCGGTCAACCTCAACCGCCTGATGGGCCTGTACCAGATGGCGCCTTTGGCCGAACTCAAGTTCCCGCCCCATTCCCCGCGCGCCCTTCCACTGGCCGGGCAAACCGGCGAGCCGCAGGACATGTTCGCGCGCATCCGCGATCGCGATCTGCTGCTGCATCATCCCTTCGATTCTTTCGAGCCCGTGATAGATTTCATCCGCGGGGCCGCGCGCGATCCGGACGTGCTGTGCATCAAGCAGACCCTGTACCGCACCAGCGCCGAGTCCCCGGTGATGTACGCGTTGTTGGAAGCGGCGGAAAGCGGCAAGGAGGTCACGGCGGTGGTGGAGCTGCAGGCCCGCTTCGACGAGGCCTCCAACATCAATTGGGCGCGGCAGCTGCAGGACGTGGGCGGCACCGTCGTCTACGGCCTGGTCGGCCTCAAGACCCATTGCAAGCTGTCCCTGGTCTTGCGCCGCGAAGCGGGAGGGGCGGGTCAAAGTGACCTGATCCGCGAATACGCCCATGTCGGCACGGGCAATTACCATCCGGGCACGGCCAAGCTGTACACGGATCTGAGCCTGCTCACCTCGGCCCGGGACGTGACCGAAGGCATTTCGGACATCTTCAATTACCTCACCTCCCATTCCCGCACCCCGCGGTTCGCCAACCTGCTGGTCGGCCCCGTGAACTTCCTCGCGGAGACCTTGCGCCTGATTGCCCGCGAAGAAGCCAACGCCCGCGCGGGCCTGCCCTCCGGCATCTCGGCCAAGATGAACGCCCTGATCGATCCGGAGATCATCGAGGCCCTGTACCAGGCCTCGCAGGCCGGCGTGCCCATCCGCCTGATGGTGCGCGGCATCTGCTCCCTGCGTCCGGGCGTGGCGGGCCTGAGCGAAAACATCCAGGTGCGCAGCCTGGTGGGCCGGTTCCTGGAGCACAGCCGCATCGTCCGGTTCGAGAACGCGGGGGATCCGCTTTTCTACATCGGCAGCGGCGATTGGATGACGCGCAACCTGCGCGAACGGGTGGAAACCCTGGTGCCGGTTTCGGATCCGGATCTGCGCGGGCGCCTGGAGGAAATCCTCCGCCTGTATTGGAAAGACAACGTCAAGGCCCATGCCATGACCGCCGCCGGCATCTATGTGCGCCTCCGCCCCAAGTCCCCCGAGGAGCGGTTCGAGACCCAGGCGTTCCTGATGGAACACCCCGACGGCCAACCGGGGATGCGCGTGGACGTCCTGGTTCCTCGCGCGACGGCCCATACGGCCGCAGATCCGTCCGTAAACACGACCAAATCTGAGACCACATCCGCGACCACATCCGCGACCGCGGTGGTTTCCATGGCCGGGCCATTGCAGTGAAGTCCGTCTTCTTGGAAAGGTCCGCCCTCTCCACGAAGTCTATATTTTCCCCATGATACGCATCCTCCTGGTCCGCCACGGATTGGCCGGCAAGGCCGACGCCAAGGCATATCCCGACGACGACCTCCGGCCGCTAACCGGCAAAGGACGTAAGGCCTTCAAAAAGGCGGTCAAAGGATTGCTCTGCCACGCCCGCGAGCCGGGCAAAATCCTGACCAGCCCGGCTTTGCGCACGCGACAGACCGCGGAGCTTTTGGCCAAAGGCTTCGGGCTGAAATCCAAATCCATAGCGGTAGTCCCCGAACTTCATCATCAAGTGTCCCCGGCCAAAGCCCTGGACCGCCTGGCCCGCATGCGTCTCCCCCGTTCCGTGATCCTGGTCGGGCACGAACCCTGGCTGGGCGAGTTCCTCTCTCTCCTGATCGCAGGGGGCGCCAACCAGGCCAAGGCGGAAATGGACAAAGGCGGAGCATGCCTGGTGGAATGCGAATCCCTGGACCGCGGCAAGGGCGTCCTGCACTGGCTGCTGACCCAGGAACAACTCGGGGCGCTGGCCTGAATTTCCGATCCGGGACCGCCTCCGCAACCCCCGCCGCCGCTGCGAGCAAGCGGGAATTTTATTACAATGAACGCATGCTCATCCGCATCATAGACATCGGCAGCAATTCCATCAAAGCCTCGGTCTACGACGTGCAGAACCAGGACCACAAGCTGGCGGCGCGGGACAAGCTTTCCTTCTCCCTGGGCGAAGAGGTCTTTTCCAACGGCAGCGGCAACGGCGCGCCTGGATCCATTTCCGAAGCCGCGCAGGACAAGGTGGCGAACTTCATTTCGGGCCTCTCCAACTCCGCCAACGGCGAGAAGATCCACTTCACCTTCACCATGGCCACCTCCGCCGTGCGCTCCGCCAAGAACCGGGAAGCCTTCGCGCGCAGGATCCAGCAGAAGACCGGGCTCGCATTACGCATCCTCACCGGCGAAGAGGAATCCTTCCTCATCCATATGGGCATCGCCAGCAAGGCGGACATCAGCCCCCAGGAAATCATCAAGACCATCGACATCGGCGGAGGCAGCGCCGAGATCAGCTGGAGCCGCGGGTACGAATACCTCTTCGGGCACAGCTACGATCTGGGCGCCATCCGGTTGAGCCAGCGCTTCCTCAAAGGCAAGACCTTTTCGCGCGAGGCCTTCGAACAGATCAACGAACTGGCCGTCACGGAATTCAAGACCCGCTTCGAGGTGAAGTCTCCGCCCCCCTCCCAGCGCGCCTTCGGCAGCTCCGGGAACATCCGCGCCATCGGGCGCATGGTGGAACAGGTACGCGGCGGCCCTTTCCTCAAACTGCTGCCGGAAATCACCGTGGGCAGCCTGGAAGACATCGCCGAGATCAGCCAGGGCAAGGCCGCGCAGCATATCCAGAGTCTGTTCGACATCACCTTGGAGCGCGCCCGCATCATCATGCCCGCCGTGGTGGTGCTCGCGGCCAGCATGCGTTATTTCGGCATCCACCGCCTTACCTTGAGCGAAGCGGGACTCCGGGAAGGCGCCGCCTTTTTCTGGAGCCGGCACGGACATCTGAACCTGCCCGTGGACGCCGCCGAGTCCGCGGACAAGCGCACGTGAACGCCCAGGTTACCCCCGCCGGATCAAACGGCTCCGCCTCGCTTCCCGGCTCCGCGGCGCTCCCGGCTTACGCGAGCGCCCCGCCGGCCATGCTTCCGGCCCCAAGTCCGGTCCCGCAGCCGGGACCCGAGTACGCCGGCAAGGACCTCTTCATCGATCGCGAGTATTCCTGGCTCGAGTTCAACCAGCGCGTGCTGGACCAGGCGCTGGACCCGGCCAATCCGTTGTTGGAGAGGATCCGCTTCCTCGCCATCGTGGCCAACAACCTGGACGAATTCTTCGAAGTGCGCGTCTCAGGGTTGCTGCAGAAGGTGGAATCCGGCCTGGTCCTGGACGGCATCGCCGGCATCGACAGCAAGGTGAAGCTGGACGCCATCCTCAAGCATTGCCAGCGCACCGTCAAGCTCCAGTACAAGTGCTGGAATGAAGATCTGCTGCCCGGCCTACGCGAGCACAACGTGCACATCAAGACCATGGCCACGCTGGGCAAGGACGAGGAGAAGCACGTCCACAACTTCTTCCGCAAGGAAATCTATCCCCTTCTCACGCCCATCCGCGTGGACCCGGCCCATCCCTTCCCTTGGGTGCTCAACAAGGCTTTGTGCCTGCTGGCCCTGCTCAAGGAGGACAAGCGCCGCGAGGGCCTGGGCGTGGTCACCATCCCGCGCAGCCTGCCGCGCCTGGTGAGCGTTCCCAACAAGGAGAAAGGCTACTGCTTCATCTTCATCCACGACGTGGTGCAGCATTACATCACCGAGCTGTTCAAGGGTTATGCCATCAAGAGCTGCGCCCCGTTCCGCGCCACGCGCAACAGCAATCTTTACGTGGAAGAGGAGGAAGGCGGCAGCCTCATCGACGTGCTGGAGGCGGAAGTGCACAACCGCCGCCGCGGGGACGTGGTGCGCCTGGAAATCGACAAGAGCGCCTCCAAGCGCATCGTGGACGCGCTCTCCAAGACCTTCGACATCGACGCCAGCCAGGTCTTCCGCGTGGACGGACCCGTGAACCTCAACCGCCTGGCGAGCCTGGCCACCATGGTGCCTCTGTCGCAATTGAAATACCCGCCCATCCACGCCGCGCACGTTTCCCATTTCCAGGAGCCTGAGGATCTCTTCCGGGAAATCCGCGAACGCGACATCCTGCTGCATCACCCTTTCGACTCCTACGATCCCGTGGTGCGCTTCATCCAGAGCGCGGCCGAGGATCCCAAGGTCATGGTCATCAAGCAGACCCTCTACCGCACCAATGAGGAATCTCCCATCATGTACGCGCTGCTCGAAGCCGCGGAACAGGGCAAGGAAGTGGTGGCGGTAGTGGAACTCAAAGCCCGCTTCGACGAGAAGTCCAACATCAGCTGGGCCAGGCAATTGGAGGAAAAGGGCGGCACCGTCGTATACGGATTGGTGGGCCTCAAGACGCATTGCAAGCTCTCCTTGATCATCCGCAAGGAGGAGAGCGGCTTCGCGCAATACGTCCACGTGGGCACGGGCAACTACAATCCGGAAACCGCCAAACGCTATACGGACATCAGCTTCCTGACCAGCGACGCCGAAATCACCGAAGGCGTTTCCGAAGTCTTCAACTTCCTCACCTCCCAGTCGCGCAGCCCGGACTTCAAGCCCCTGCAGGTGGGCCCGGTGAACTTCCTCTCCGAGACCCTGAGGCGCATCCGCGCCGAAACCGAAGCCTCCCGCGCGGGCCGACCGGCCGGGATCACGGCCAAGATGAACGCCCTGTTCGACAAGGAGGTCATCGAAGCGCTCTACGAAGCCTCGCGCGCGGGCGTCCCCGTGCGCCTGATCGTGCGCGGCACCTGCGCGCTGCGGCCGGGAGCCAAGGGCCTTTCCGAGAACATCCGCGTGAAAAGCGTGGTGGGCCGCTTCCTGGAGCATAGCCGCATCTTCCATTTCGAGAACGGCGGGCAACCGGCGGTCTTCGTCGGCAGCGGGGACTGGATGGAACGCAACCTGCGCGAACGCGTGGAGGTCGCCATCCCCATCAAGGATCCGGCCTTCATCCGCTCCATCGAGGACATCCTCACCGTCTACTGGCAGGACAACGCGAAGTCGCGGTGGATGCGCGCCGACGGCAGCTATCCCCGGGCGCCCCAGGCGCCTGGAGAAGCGCCGGTCAACGCCCAGGAATGGCTCGCCAAACGCGCCGAGACTCCGGATCTGCCGTTGCCTTCCGTATCGCGGGTGTTTCCCGATCGCAGGCCGCAAATCGAACCCGAGGCCATCGAAACCGTCCGCTGAATTCCCAGCCAGGGGTGTATCCACGGGCCCAAAATCCGCTTTACCCACCTGTAACCGCAAGCCCCGGGAGCCGGCCCGATTACGGAATTAAAACGGTTCCACAACGCTTTCGATCTGGCATCAGCGGAAGGGGGTCCTTGAATTAGGCCATAACTCCCCTTATGGGTCAAAAACGGCCTGCTTCTGGAGCCCGTGTATCAAGCTCCGCAAGCGCAATTTGATAAAATCCGTATCTTCGTGAACGGAACGAATGTATCCGGAATCACCGCATTACACGGCGTGATACGCGATAGGGATCCGCGATTGGTGTCGAATCGCGATCCGGACCGCCGCGGATGGGCTTCCCGGGCCGTTTTGGCCCGGGAACCTTGGCTGCGTTTGATTGCACCTAGTGGACTTGAAATGAGAAGATCAAAGCGAGCATACGGGTGGTTGTCCCGTGTAATCCCGTCCTGGTGGGGATGGCGAAAAAGGGAACGGTTGGAATGTCTGTAATGAAACGCCGGATGCTGCTCATAGCGGTCGGCCTGGTAGGCTTGGCCGCGCGAAACGCAGTCTCCGAGACCCTCGATTTCGAGACATCCGCATATGTCGCCGACAAGACCATCGTCGGCGTGGACACGTGGGCGCAATCCACCGATCCCGCCCTGGAATACCCCGACAACTACAAGGTGCAGGCCGGTCCCGGCGGCAAGTGGATCCACACCCTTACGACCACCGGTACCACGGTTTACCGCTCCTTCCCTTCCATGACGGGCATCCTGGACGTGCGCTGGAAGTGGCGGGCCCTGAGCGACAGCGTGCACTTCTGCCTGGGCGTCTCCAACGGCGGCGCCAGCGCGCGCCTGGCCAACCGCGGCCTGGCCTGCATGGATCCTTCCGGGGAAATCGCCGCCCAGGGTTTGGGCGTGGGTGTTACCCCCTCGACCGAGACCTGGACCCGCGGCGTCTGGCACTACATGCGCATGGTGCTGGACAACAGCGCGGGCGTTAACAAGTTCGCCCTTTACATCTCCGAGGATTCCCTGCGCGGAGTGGAACGACTGGCCATGCCCGCGACGGCCATGGGCGGAACCGGTCCCTTGACCCGCATCGTCCTGCGCGATGAGTACGGGAGCGGCTACGTGGACATCGACGATCTTTCCTGGGAGGCCACGGCGGTATGGCAGGCCGGCGCGGGAGGCGGCGGGCCGGGTCCGGACACGGATTCCCTCTGGTCCACGGCCAGGAACTGGAGCACGGGAGCGGTCCCGGACAGCGCCACCCACGTCATCTTCACGGAAACCTTTCCCAAAGGCTGCCAGGTGGATAAGAACGCAGCGGTCCGCTCCATCACCCTGGCTTCCGCGTATAAGGGCAACCTCAACCTGGGCCAGCAGAACCTGGCGGTGTGGGGCAAAGGGGATTTCTCCGGCGGCAACGTGCTCTTCACCGGCACCGGCCACATCCGCTTTCCTTCGCTCCGCGGCGGTTCCCTCATCGGCCCCGCCGCCGGGGGGATGCTCGCCACGGTGCGCCACGACGGTCCCGGCCCGCTGCGCCTGGACGCCCGCTCCCTCTCCGTGGCCAACCTGAACCAAGTGCAGGGAACCTTCGACTTCAACGGTTTCGACCTGGTGGTCAACGGGGATTTCACCGTGAAGAACGGCCAACCCGGCACCTTGCGCAACCTGGACGGCCGGGCGGTATCCGTGGGTCACGCCACGCATCTGGAAGGCTCCTCCAAGGATACGTTGCTCGGCCTGAGCTCCTCGCCCAAGGGATGGACGCTGGCCGGATCCCTGACCGACTCCCTGGTGGCCCGCTTCGCCTCCCTGGGTAACGCGCGGGCTACGGCGGGCCAGGGCTACGCGTTCCAGAGCATCGACGCGGGCGCGAACCAGGGCTGGATCTTCGTTGCCGCCCCGGCGGTCGCGGCCCAGCCCAAGGACACCACGGTGAAGGTGGGCGAAGCCGCCTTCTTCCGCGTTTCCGCCTCCAGCAAGCTGCCCATGACCTTCCAATGGCTGCGCGACGACAAGGCCATCCCGAACGCGACCGACTCCGTCTATACCCTGTTCGTCACGGGCAAGGCCGACAGCAACGCCGCCTTCAGTTGCCGGCTCTCCAATCCGGCCGGCAACACCAACTCCGCAGCCGCGCGCCTCAAAGTGACCTTCCCGGCCCCCAGCGTTAGCCCGCTCCCCCAGGCCATCGACGACACCTTGTCCATCCGCATGATCCCGTCCGTCCCCGCGGCCCGCACCTTCTACTCGCGCAACGGCTCGGCCTACCAGGAATACCAGGGCCCCGTCATCCTGCGCGATTCCACCTTGGTGCGCGCCTTCTCCACCTTCGGCAACGACACCTCCGGCTCCGCGTCCTGGAACTTCCCCAAGCCTTCCGTGCCCCGGCTCGCGGAACCCGGGATCGATCCCGAAAACATGAGTTTCCAGGACACGCTGCGCGTGACCCTGACGCCTCCCCAGACCGGCGCCGCCGTCTATTACACCGTGGACGGCTCCGAGCCGGACAGCACCAAGGCCAAGTACCTCAAATCCTTCGTCATCACCACCACCACCACGGTGGCCGCCATCGCGTATCTTCCGGGTTACCTCCCCAGCACCGTGCACACGCACATCTTCATCCACAAGAATGCTTCGGAAACCATCCCGCCGCCCACGGCGATCCCCGGAGGCGGCTCCTTCAATGATTCCATCGTGGTCAAGCTGTTCCCGCCGACGGACGTGCCGGGAGCCTCGGTGTTCTACATGACCGGGAACCAGGGGCCTTTCAAGTTCCAGGATTCCCTGGTCCTGCGCGCCTCCACCACCCTCAAGGCCATCGCCATCTCCGGATCCAAGGTCAGCGATACGGCCACCTGGGAATTCAAGCGCCGCCTGGAGGCGCCGACAGCCTCCCCCGGCGGCCGCACCTTCCCGGACTCCATCCACATCGCGCTCAACACGAAACTCGACGGGGCCGCAATCCATTTCACCTGGGACGGCAGCGAACCCACCGGCGCTTCCCCTACCTACGACGGGCACCCGCTCATGCTGGACTCTTCCGCCGTGCTCAAGGCCATGGCCATCAGCGGCAAGGACACCAGCGCCGTCCTCTCGCAGAACTACACGTTGATCCCGAACATCCCCACCGCATCCCATCGCGGCGGCGACTACAGCTCCCTCATCACCATCTCCCTGCGGTCCACCTCGCCGCGGGCGTCCATCTACTACACGCTGGACGGCACCACCCCGGGCCCCGAGAACGGCAAGCCCGCGTACTCCCGGCCCTTCAACCTCGACGTCAGCGCCACCCTCAAGGCCGTGGCGGTCGCAGGCCAGGGCGCCAAACTGCAGCGCAGCTCCTTGCTCATCGAGAACTACTCCTTCATCTCCCCCGGACTCCGCATCCTCGGCCCCGGCCAGCGCATCGATTTGTCCAGCAACTACAATCTGGTCAGTCCCCTGGCGGGCGCTTCGTCCGTCAACGTGGAGGTGATCGCCGTGGACAGCCTCAAGGCGCCCAAGGGCTTCCGCGACATCCTTTTCGGAATCCGCCTCTCCCTGCCGGAAGGCGCTCAGGCCTTCCCCAAGGTGGTGCTCAACTCCCCCACCGGCGATCCCCGCTCCCTGTTCGCCTACCAGACCACGGAACAGGCGCGTTACCTCACCGGGAACGACACGGCGGAAATCCTCGCCCCGGGAACCTACTTCCTGGCCATCGACACCCTCGCTCCGGTCATCACTTATTCCGGCGAAACCTTTACCGATCAGGACTCCACACGCCTGGTGGTCTCCATCAAGGACAACGTCTCCAACCTGCTGCTCGATCTGGACCGTTCCGACAGCCCCAGCGACGGATTCCGCAACCGCGAAATCAACGGCTCGCCGCTCCTCAATGTCTCCCTGAAGAATCCCCCCGGATCCCTGCTCCCCCTGAGCCTGAAACTCAAGGTGAGCGATCATTCCCGCGCCTCCGCCTTTCCCGCGGACGGTTCGTCCTACACGCTGTCGCAACGCATCAGCGGTCCCGTCCGCACGCCTTCGTCCTTCCATATCGGCGCGAGCAAGGAGGATCCCTGGGATCTCATCGCGCTCCCCTTGTCCCTGGATCCGCCCCTGACCCTGGCCCAGTTGCGCAAGAACAACGCCGCGCCCAACCTGCAGGGCGCGACCCTGGATCCCAAGACCGGCGATTACCGCAATCTGGAAGCGGGCGAATCCCTGCCTCCCGGGGCTTCCATCTGGCTGGGAGCCACCACGAGCTTCCCCTCCCTGGTGTTCCCCTCGGTGCAGACCGTTTCCCGCCACGGCGCGGGCGGCTACAAAATCACCGTGCATCACGGTTGGAACCAGGTCGCCAATCCCACCCTGGAGACCCTGTACTGGCCCGTAACACGCGAGTTTCCCGACGTCTACCAGGCCTCCCTGGTCAAAGGGTTGCACGCCTTCGACGCGGCCACCGGACTCTACGCGCACGCGGAAAGCCTGGAACCCTGGCGCGGCTATTTCGCCTGGTACCAGGGCGCGCGCGACTCCACCCTGGACCTGCTTCCGGATCCCGTTCCCGCCCCCATCCCCTCCAAGGCGGGCAAGCGCGGAGTCGGCGCCTGGGCCGGGATGTCCTTCGGACTCAACCTGCAAAACGGCCCGCATATCCGGCTGGGCGCGTCCTCCCTGGCCGTAAACGGACAAGGCTTGGAAGACGAACCGCAACCAGTCGGCCCCGGCATGGACGCGGCGAGACTGTTCTCCGCCCGGGGCGGCCAACGCCTGGAGACCGATATGGTCCACTGGACCGAAGGCGGCCTGTATACCTGGACCATCGTCGCCGGACTGCCCATCGATAAATCGGACAAAGCGGAGTACGGGGTTATCGCGGGCAACGCCGGTAACCACGGTAACGCACAGGATACCTCCGTCGGGCTCCCGGATCGCTCCGCCCGCGTGGAAGGCCTGTCCCTGCCCCAAGGCTATGCGGCCTGGGCCGTGTCGCGCAAACGCGGTCTGCGTTTCGCCCTGACCGAAGGCGCCGCCATCCCCATGCACCCGGGATTCACGGACAGCCTGGAAGTGGTGGCCGGACCCGCCTTGGAAGTGGAAGCCCGCCTCGCGGACATACCCACCTTGGTCGGGGCTTTCGGCGCCGGCGTGGAAGCGTTTTACGGACGCTTCGCCTTGCGCGTGAATCTCCCTACGGCTTCGCGCCTGAGCCTCAAGGTCTGGTCCCTGCAAGGCCGACAACTGGAATCAACGTCCCTGGATCTCCCCGAAGGCAGCTACCGCCTGGTCCGGGACCAGGATGGACGGGGCTATCCCACGGGGATGTACGTCCTTTCGCTGGAATGGATCGGCGGCGGAAAGTCGGGACGTTTGACCCGTAAAATCGCTATTCCTTGAATATTCCCTGACTTTTCCCGGATTTCACCGACCACCTGAAACACGCTTGTAACGCAATTCCCTTGGCCCGCCCCCGTCCGCTCGTGTAGATTTCCCTACAGATGAATCAAACAACCGTACTGGTCACCGAAGACGATTCGGACATCCTTGAACTGATAGTCTATAGCCTGGAATCCGAAGGGTTCCGCGTGCATTCCGCCAAGAACGGGATGGACGCGTTATCCGTTCTCAGCGATGAATCCGTGGACCTGGCAATCCTCGATGTCATGCTCCCGGACATGTCCGGCATCGAGCTCTGCCGCAAAATCAAACGCGAAGAGCGCCTGGAGAACATCCCGGTCCTGTTCGTAACCGCCAAGGACGAAGAGACCGACAAGCTCATCGGCTTCAAGGTGGGCGCGGACGACTACCTCACCAAACCCTTTTCCCCCAAGGAACTGGTGGCCCGCGCCAAGGCGCTGGTCAAACGCTCCAAGGGCGCCAAGGACCGCTTCTTGTTCCGCGGCCTGGAGATCTTCTTCGACCGCCACGTGGTGGAAGTGGAAGAGAAGCGCGTGAATCTTACGCCCCGGGAATTCATGGTCCTCAAGGTCCTGATCGAGGGCCAGAAAAAGACCATCGCGCGCGCCACCTTGCTGGAACGCGCCTGGGGCATGGAATCCAAGGCGGGCCTCCGC
>OBEQ010597069.1_pt1 | contig 20032 bp, 21 predicted proteins | sample 1670901 | NCBI WGS metagenome assembly OBEQ01 (sample SAMEA104232315, study PRJEB22302) | groundwater metagenome | biome: forest; feature: aquifer; material: groundwater | place: USA | collected 2011-08-07 | depth 5.4 m
GATCCGTCGGACGGACGCAAACAGATCTACCTGCAGTTGGCCAGGGGCACCGACCAGCCGCCGGTGTTGACGGAAATAGGTCCTTCGGCGGCGTCGCACGAAGACACCGGTAATCAGGCGCTGGTGCGTGAGATGCGTAAGGATAAGGAGCGCTTTGTGGCAGGTGTGCGCTCGCGCTGGAGCGCGAAACTGAAGGGGTGATCCTATGGAAATCATAGACAGATTTATTTTCTGGTTGCGGAAAGTTTAACGATGGGTTTCCGCTAATTATTTACTCGGAAACGATTGCATCATGATCCCATTTCCGCACGCGCCGTGTTTACCGTCACCTTTCAACTCGCATGGAGGAACAGACTATGAATCCCGTTATTCACTTTGAGATGCCGTTCGATGAGCGGAAGCGGATGGCGACGTTTTACGGGGTGGCGTTTGGTTGGCAGACCCAGATGCTGGGTGAAGACATGAACAACTACGTTTTGGCGACAACCACTGACACCGATAACAACGGCCCAAAAAAACCCGGCTCGATCAACGGCGGGTTTTTCCCGAAAAATCCAGATTGGCCCGCGCAACATCCGTCCGTGGTGATCGCGGTGGACGACATCAAAGCAGCGGTAAAGAAGGTCGCCGCTGCGGGCGGTAAAGTGTTCGGCGAGCTGATGGAAATTCCCGGTGTGGGGCAATACGTCTCGTTTACCGACACCGAGGGAAATCGCGCGAGCATGCTCCAGCCCGTCCCGCGCAACTGGCATGCGCCGAAATCAGAGTAGGGGAAAGTCAGAAGGAGCTAGCGTAGTGAGTTAAAGGGATCGGAGTCTGTCCCGACGGTCCAAGTTGATAGCCACGGCAACTCCCTTCCGTGACCAGACCAGGAGAATCACCATGCCAGCCATTCAAAGGATTGCCCCATGCTTGTGGTTCGATAATCAAGCCGAAGAGGCCGCGAAGTTTTATACCGGTATCTTTAAAAATTCGAAGATCGTAAAGATTGCTCGCTACGGTGAAGTGGGACAAAAGATCCACGGAAAACCGCCGGGAACAGTGATGACCGTTGCATTTGAACTCGATGGGCAGTCGTTTACCGCACTGAACGGCGGACCAATTTTTAAATTCAACGAAGCCGTCTCGTTCCAGGTCAATTGCGAGACGCAGGAAGAAGTGGATTATTACTGGGAGAAGCTCTCTGAGGGCGGGGATAAAAAGGCACAGCAGTGCGGTTGGCTCAAGGACAAATTCGGTGCCTCATGGCAAGTGGTCCCCAGAGTTTTGCCCGAGATGATCACCGACCCCGATACTCAAAAATCCAGCAAGGTCTTTGAGGCAATGCTTCAGATGAAGAAGCTCGACATTGCCGAGCTAAAGCGGGCCTATGCTCAATAGCACTTGGCGTCGACACTGCCATCTGGGTGGTGTCAGTCGCGAGGTATTTGAGGCGACCTCGAAAAACGGTTCGGTGGCGTTCTGAATATCGTGGGAAGGCGGTTTATTTACTGATCTTTGTTTTTTCTGCGATTCAAAATTGCATGCGTAACGAAAATCCGCTGTGCAGCGAGAGGCGATAGTGAATGTTCGTCCGGTTGTCAGACATTCCTCCCGAGTCTGCCTGCATGATGTTCATTGCAACGGTTGGTGAGTATGGCCGAACGATACCGAGCGTTACCATCCACTTGAAGCGATTGTTTGTTTCGCTCCCCTTCCAGCCTACCCCGAGATAGGTGCCAAGATAAGGGGCGAGAAGTTTTAGGGACAAGTTGCTGGTGGGAACGCCTGACGGATCGCCGTCGGCGTTCGGCATGCTGCCACCTTGAAATGCACCCGCGGACGTGAAGAACGTGCCACCGAATGGGCGTGATTCAATGAATGCCTGGCCCGCGTCGACGTACAGGTTCACCGTGGCGCCGACGTTTTCGTCGCCCCGCGGAGCACCATCGATACTGAGGCGCGCTGGCGTCGATCCAAGGTTGTACGACGTACCGGCGCCTGCCGCGATGGGAATCCCGGCACCCAGCAAGGCTAATAAGCGAAGGTAGTAGGGTAGGCGCATTGTCGTTTCCAGCTGCGAACGGAACACGGAACTTGTGTACCTTCACGTAGCAGCGTTAACTGGAGGGTCAAAATTAGCGCGACAGCCGGTACCCGCATGCCGTGTCAGCGGGTAAAAAATCGAAAACACCGGTAAAAACAGGGTTTGTGCTGTTTGCCGTAATATTCAATGGTTATGCAGGGCGCGATCCAAACTGCGGTTTGTTTCGACACATCACCGCATGACGCATCGCATTCCAACGATACGACGGGAATGAGAATAAAGTGACAGGAAAATGAATGGCATGCTAACGAAAACCATTTTCAACATACCGATTGTTGTTGTGCACGAGTTTGGCGCCGTGTGGCGCTTGCTCATTTGAGCACAGGTGTCGGACCGATCGAATAATTTTTTCAGATGAGTTACGGAGACAGCACGAGTGGAACAAAAGCGAAAAATTTTGCCTCCGGTGTATCTGCTGTTGACGGTTGTTGCGATGACGGGCTTCCATTATTTCCTGCCGCTTGGCCGATTCATTGTGGAACCGTATTCGTATTTTGGCTTCGTGCTAATCGTGGTTGGGCTCTCGACAACGATCCCGGCCGCGGTGTCATTCAAGAAAGTTGGCACACCGGTAGTGCCGTTCGAAGTCTCAACCAAGTTGGTAACCACCGGGCTGTATCGATTTACCCGAAATCCCATGTATCTGGGCATGGTTGTGTTCTTGATCGGCATTGGATTGCTCTTTGGAAGCCTGGGCTCTTTAATCCCGGTTCCGCTGTTTGTCTGGATCATCCGGACGAACTTCATTCGGGGGGAAGAGAACTTTCTTGCGGAAATTTTTGGTAATGAGTATCTCGAATATAAGCGACGGGCACGACGTTGGTTGTAGGTTCGAGGTAACCGGAGTCGGTTACAGTTTTCGCGTAATATTCGGAACGGTGAATAAGAAGCTATGGTGGAAATTTTGGCAAGATTGAATCAGATTACCATTTCCTCTGGCACGCCACGGTTTTGGTGAGATCCAGGGGCCGGGGCCATTGAATTGTGGCAACCGCATGTTCAGTGGCGCTAGCCCTTTGGTCTAGTCTCAGAGTAAATAGAGACCGGATTGAGTGAGCCGGTATCCGTTGTCTTTCGCGCGGCGGCTGCTGTTGTATAAAAACTTCATAACCTGGGGGCGATCATGATCTACCGTTCACTGCTCATAATTTTCATTGCGGCGATCTCCGCCGGGTGCTCGGGACTGATTTCGAGCGACATATCGCAACAATGCTCGGAAATGCTGGCCGCCGCTGAAACCGACCTCGATAACGCCAAGGCCGGTGGGCTTAGCGATGCGGTGTCGATCTCCAAAGCCGCGGGTCTGATTACGGCGGCGGCTGTGCAGAAGCAGTTTGAAAAGTATGAGGGCTGTGTGGATAAGGCGCAGCGCGCGCGGGCGTTTATTGCAGATACGGTAAAGAAGTAATCGTTCGGGCCGCGCGAGTTAATACCGTTATCAAGGAGGAGAACGTGATCGACTTTGATATCGAGCTTATGAAGTTGGTCCCCACCATCGTGGGCGGGATTTTTATTGCCTGGTATTGGAACTATGAGAAACACAAGCTGGAAAGATATCGATATTTGGATGAGTCGTACCGCGCGTTATTGCAACGGTATATGGATATGCCGAAGTTCGGCAATATAAAACTGACCGAACGTTACCGCACAAGCTACAAAGGTAAGGACGCGCTGCACTATCACTACTTTGCCATGAACGCGCACACCGTCATGGAAACGATATTCGATCAATTCGACGACGCGCCACCCGAGCAGTGGAACGCCATTTTTCAGTACCACACAGCGCTCCATTCGACGTGGTTGAAGGACAATCCGGGCGCCAATCGGGCGGCCTACGTCAGGCACGTGACTGCGCGCCGGAGCAAGCAGAGAGCAGGCACGCAACGGAGTCAAAAGAAATGGAGAGCCACAAAGAATTGGGGTTAGAGGAAAGTGATTCTCTTCTGTGGCCTTGCCGTGCAGGTATCAGGTGGCGTTGGTTGTTGCCGCCACCAACGTCGCCTGCAACGTTTGGTTGGGCGCCCTGATCGAAAACAATCGATCGATGTTGGGATGCTTGCCAGGGTTGGCGCGCGCATCCGCGGTGTGCTCGGCGTAGATTTTAAGTCCCCACTCCGCTGCTTCAGGGGTTATCGCACCGAACGTTTTGGCGAGCCATGCGTAGCCCCGCACGGAGCCGGCCTGACCCGGTTTATTCTCAATCCGCCCGATTCTCATTTCTGACCGGTCGGTAAGTTCGATCGCGGCAATGGCGCCGGCGGTGGGCAGTTGAGCAAGGTTGTCGGAAAATTTGTCGCTGAAGGTCGGTTGTGTCATGGGGGCTTTGTTCGAAAGGGTTATCGACAATCGGATGCGGCGAGATTAGAGCCGCTCCGATGTCCGATTTCAAGTGTGTGGCTGCCATCGCGTCACGCATACATAGAATCCACCCAGAGCAGGGCGCTTAACAAGAGGCATGCAATGAATCAAACGACAATTCTTTTCCCGATGATGGCGCTTGTGGGCTGGACATTCGCTGTGCTTTTGCTGATTCCTTATAAGCGATTCAGGGCAGCGTTTGATAAGCAGGTGGCGGTAGATGATTTCAAGCTCGGAGAATCCGAGAACGTTCCGCCCGGCGTGAGGCTACCCAACCGAAATCTCATGAATCTTTTTGAGATGCCGGTTTTGTTTTATCTGGCGTGCCTCACTTTGTATGTGACACAAAGCGCTGACTCGGCGATGTTGTCGCTGGCCTGGGCTTACGTTGCGTTGCGGATCGCACATAGCGCGGTTCATCTTACGTACAATAACGTGTTTCATCGTCTGGCTCTGTTCGCGATCAGCAATATTGCGCTCCTGATAGTCTGGGTCCGCATTGCTACCGCGCTGTCGAAATGACAGCGCGGTCTTTTTTTCGTCCGTTTAATGTTCAACCCCACGGATCTGGCGCGAACCGTCCCGGGAATGGGTTGGGATCGGCGACCGGATGCGCCGCGATCACACCACGCGCGACCAGGTTGGCATAGCTGTCGTAGTAAATCTGAACGACTTCCGCAGGCCGCTCGCTGGCGCGACGAAACTCGGTGTACTGTACGGGCGATGATTCGCGTTGGCCATGACCGGTACCCAAACGCGGTTCGGCCGGCGCTGATTTGGCGGCATCCGCCGCCGATCCTGCCGATTCCGTTTGAGACCGATAGGACGGCGTCATCGACAACTCAGGACGCGGCGGCGCAATTTCTTGAAACACCGCCACACCGATAACGCCGACATTCGCCGGCCGGCCGGTGCGCGCGGCGTAGCTGTCGGGGAGCGATGTAAACACGAATGCTGCCACCTCCGACATGTTTTTGCGCCAACCGGTAATCTCGCTCCCTGCGTAAGCATCCAGCACATAGCCGGACTGTTGTACTGCCGCGGTTTCTCCGCTGATCGCGTTCACGCCGTCCACCGACAGCACGGTCAGCACCCGTGCCGGGGTTTTGTTGTTTACCGCTACTGCGTACTTGTTGCCGGGACGCCCAGCGACATATAGCTTGCCCTGGTGCCGATAGAGTTTGAGTTGCTCACCGGTATTGCGATCGTGCACTGAAATATCGACCAGGTTTCCCGCCTCGGGGGCGCTGGCACAGGCGGTCAGTAATAACGCGACCATGATCTGGAACATTTTTTTCACGGCGGGGCTCCGTTTGTGGTTGGTAACGAAGCTGTAAACGCACGGGCAGCCTGAACGGGTTAAATCAAAATGCATGCAAAATGCCGGCGAAACGCGGGTGGATGGGTCCGTGGCCGATAGGTACCGTGCCGGTTCATTCAAGGCCAGGTTTGAACCGCGCGTTTTGTTGCCTCAGCGGGTGTGAGTACAATCAGTCGCAATATTCGGGGCGAGTGGAATGTCGCCCTGATCTTGGTCGTAATCAATTTGGTCTGCCGAAATCGTTCATGCCGGAAAAAACGCAAGCGGAGCAGCCCTTCGCTGTTAACAACAAAAAAAGGAGAATCTTCTGTGAGCCAGATAATCCGTCGATTTGTACAATGTGCATTCGTAGCAAGCGTTTTATTTTTCCCAGGCGTTCAGCAGTACGCTTATTCCGCGTCGTCGTTTAAGCCGGTGGACGGGCACCCGCCGATGCAGAATTCGTGCGCGTTGCATTTGACGCGGCCGCCGGATTCCAGCATTACCCTGGACGCGAACAAGATGCTGTACGAACAGACCGTCGATGTTCCGCAGACTCCATATCAACTTCCGTATCCTGGCGTATGTACACCGCGCTGGGTGACGGAGATCAACATTCCGTCCACCGCGTCCGGTTGTGCAACGTGTAACAAATACGCGGAAATCGCCGCCGGTGCCGCGAACTTCGTGAAGTCTAAGAAGTTCGAGGTATATTTCTACCGGCCTGCCGATAGTGCGGGCGAGGCCTTCTGTAAGTCCTACATTCACGATGTCTCTGTTTACCGGAAGGCGAACGGTGAATCGACCTTCCAGCTGAAGCGGTCTCTGCATTATCGCGGCCACTGGGAAAGTGGCACGTGCCACGTCAAGGCGACTTATCTCGGCAACCCGAACTGGGACACCGCCGAGACTTACGCGTCAGCGACGATTCCGGCCTCCGGTACAGATGTTTACCGGCTGGTGCAGTACCTCACTGTGGACGGCGTCTATCGCGATATTAATGTGGTTGTCCAGTTCGAAAAGATGCCCTGAAGGCAGCGCGACATAACGCAAGCTCGATGAAGCGCGTGGGATCGGATTGCGATTGATAAGAATGGGGGAGGAGGGCAGTCATGAATCAGGCAACGGACATTTTCGAAAATCTCAAGGCGCCCGAAGTCGAATGGATGCTTTCGACCGGTACCGAACGTAGCGTTGCGTCGGGCGAGGTCATCATCACCGCCGGTAAAGCGGTGGACTCGCTGTATATCGTGTTGCGTGGGCTGGTCGGCATCGCGGCACCGGAATTTCCCGAACGCAAACTCGCCATGCTCGGTCCCGCCGAGGTGATCGGCGATATGACGCTTGCCGAGGCGGTCGTGCCGACGGAATCCGTTGTCGCGCTGGAGGAGTCGCAGATCCTGGCGCTTCCGCATGCGCTGCTGAATGAACGTTTAAAGGCCGACCCCGATTTCGCGGCGCGGTTTTTTCGCGGGCTGGCGAAGTTGCTGTCGAACCGATTGCGCCGGGCCAACGCGCAGTTGGCCGCGGCGTTGCGTGTCGGCCATCCGAGCGAATGGGTGGACGGGACGTGGCGGCGTACGGCGTATGCGGTCGGACAGATAAAAGATCGCCTGAACGAAGTCGACCAGGCGGCGATCAAAAGCCGCGCCGAGCTGTCACCGGACACCGTTAACAAACTGGTGCGTCAATTACATGAGTTTGTGACGTTCCTGGAGCAGCAGATCGGCGATGCCGTGGGCGAGAATCGGCGCGTGGTCGAAGAAGCGGGCGCGTATGTGCAAAAGGAATTCTTGCCGTTTATCTGGCTGACCGAAAATGCCGAGCGCATGTATTCGAAACCGCGCGGCTATCCGGGCGATTACCTGATGATAGAGAAAATATACGACAACGTACCGCGCGGAACCGGCCGGCTCGGTGCCGCAATCGATCGCAGTTTTCTCGAGTCGCCGCCTTGCGTCGCCGTGCGCAATCGTCGCCGGCTGCTGGCCGAAGAAATTCAGCAGACGGTTCTCAATGCCAACGGCGAGTCGGCGCGCGTGACCGCGCTTGCGTGCGGACCGGCGCGGGAGTTGTTCGACGTATTTCAGATGCTGGAAGACCCGACGCGCCTGAACGCCACTGCCGTGGATTTCGACCCGCACGGGCTGGCGTTTGTTGCTGAGCGCCGAGATCAGTGCGCGCTGCCGCACACGCTGACGCTGGTGAATGAAAATCTGATCAGCCTTGCGCTCGGACGGGCGCGTACCAAGCTTACCGATCAGGACCTCATTTACAGCGCCGGGCTGGCTGACTACTTCAATGACAATCTGGTTATCAATCTGCTCAACTCTATTCATGCATCGTTGCGCCACGGCGGACGCGTGCTGCTGGGGAATTTTCATCCGCGCAACCCGTGCAAGGCGTTCATGGAGCACGTGCTTGAATGGCGTCTCGTTCACCGCACCGAGGCCGACATGAATCGCTTGTTCCGCGCCTCCGCGTTCGGGCGGCCGTGCACGCAGATTCGGTTTGAGGAACAGGGGATAAATCTGTTTGCCGAATGCAGAAGGGAGTAGAAAGTGGTGGAGCAACGTTGAAGCAGGCGTTCAAAAATTCCGGCCTGCTGCGCGGCGGTCAGCGTGGTGCGGTCTGGGCCGCGGGAATCCGCAGGGGCGCGAGTGGGCCGAGCGTCTTTCGTATTTCGGCGATCGTTACGTGCGAACCTTGGCCTTCGTAATCCCCGCTTCCGCAGACTAACGCTTGAGAGGGCAGGTTGTGACACCGGATCGGCGGACGGCTAGTGCGCTTGCACAAACTCAGCCACCGTTTGCAGTAATTCCCCTTCTCCCCGCAGCGGCGCAGCGAACTGTATAAGAATTCCGGTGTGGCCCATGTCGGGGTATTCGATGACTCTTACCGAGCCGCCGAGTGCCTTGATCTTGGCCGCCAGGTGTTCGCTATTCGCCGGTTTCACCACGTTGTCGCTGTCGCCGGTCATGAGCAACATCGGCGGGTTGTGGCCGGTGACGTAGTTGATGGGTTGCGAACGCGAGCGTTTCGCCTCGGGACCGAAAATGACTTTCAGCGATTCGCGCTTGAGCGGCAGAAAGTCATATGGACCGGCGAGACCGATCATCCCGCGCAGCTGCGCGGGATGCATGCCGACTGCCTCGAGGTATTTCTCATCGAGTGTCAACATGGCGGCGATGTGGGCGCCCGCCGAGTGACCCATCAGAAAGATGCGCTGCGGATCGCCGCCGAAACGCGCGATATTTTTCTGTACCCAGCGTGTCGCTTGTGCAGCGTCGCTTAAAAATTCCGGAAACAGGACTTCGGGGTAAGTGCGATAGTCCGGCACCACCACCACGTTGCCGCGCGAGACCAGCGCCTCGGCCATGAATTCGTATTCCGCGCGGTTACCGGCTTGCCAATTGCCGCCGTAAAAGAACACGACCACCGGCTTCCTGGCGGCTGGCGTGGTGTCTCGCGGCACGTACACGTCGAGCTTTTGTCGGGCCAGCGATGCGTATGGCAGATCGGGGGTTCGGACATAGCCGCCACTCGGCACAAAGACGTTCAGAAACGCCAGCGAGGAGCAGCCGGTCATCAGCGTTGCCGTGGCCGTCGCCGCGAGCAGCGTAACCAAAAAAATTAGTTTGGTGCGGGTTAGCATTGTGTTTATTGAATTGTCCGGCGCCATTCTATACGGACGCCGGCATATTGGATTGGTTCAAGGCGGCATCGACCTGCGCCAACAAGTCGACTACGATTTCGTCCTGACCGGAAAAGGAGCAGCCGTCATGTCGCAGACGATCCATCACGAAATCGTTATCCATGCCACCCCGAAGCGCATCTACGAGGCGCTTACCGACTCGCAACAGTTCAGTGCCTTCACCGGTGGGGCGCCGGCCGAAATCAGCCGCGAGGCGGGCGGGGCGTTCACGCTTTTCGGCGGCCACATCGAAGGCCGGCACGTCGAGCTCGCACCCGGCCAGCGGCTGGTGCAGGCATGGCGGGCCAAGAGCTGGCAGGAAGGCGTTTATTCCATCGTCAAGTTCGATCTGCAGCCGCAGGGGTCGGAGACCCGGCTCGTGTTCGACCATTCCGGCTTTCCCGAAACCGAGCGCGACCACCTGGATGGCGGGTGGCACAAGATGTATTGGGAACCGCTTAAGAAGTACCTTGCCTGACGAGACCGTCGTTTCAAAACAGCTTCTGCCAGTCGCCTTGTGGCGCACGCACGTTGGCTTGCGCGCAGGTGGAAATCGAAGAACTTTCATCAGTACATTCATAAATAACAACGGAGAAATAATTGTGGACACCAACACCGCCGTCGCCGTCTTTACCTATGTCCTTGCCGCGGGGTTTCTGGGCATCTTCGCTGTCGTGGTATGGAAGATGTTCGATAACACCATGGATCTCAGCAAGATGCTGTGTGAACCCAGCGGCAAGGCAAGCCTATCGCGCTTCCAGCTGCTGGTGATGACGCTTGTCATCGCCGGGCTGTACGTAATTTTGTCGATCGAGAACGGCCAGCTGATCGATGTGCCGAACGGCGCGCTGATCCTGCTTGCCATCAGCGGCATGACGTTTCTGGTATCCAAGAATATCGGTTCCTCCAAGTCGTCGGGCTCGAAGCACAATTGACCTGGCCGCGTCGGTGTTTCCCGACGGCTGAACAAGGAGGAACCAATGCGAGTGAAACTATATGTTCTGGCGCTGCTGTTGTCGGCGCCGTGCATCGGCGCCGACAAGATCCCGGCGCCCTGTTCGAACATGGTGGCGGCGATTGGCGCACCGGAAGTGCTCGGTAGTTCCGATGCGCGCGAGATTCTGTGCCGCACCGGTTACGTGTTGTCGCACGACGATGAGCGCCGGACGCCGAACTGGGTGGTCGAGCATTTGACGCCGGCGCGCTTTGTCGGACCGGCAGATCGCAAGGTGCTGGGCGATCCGTTTCGCGCCGATCCCGATCTGGAAAAGGGCAAACGCGCCGAGCGCGTCGATTACAAAGCAAAGCTGAAGAACGGACGCAAGTTCGATCAAGGCCACATGGCGCCCGCGGCGTCGATGAAGTTCAGTGAGCAGGCGATGACCGAAAGCTTCTATCTCTCCAATATGGCGCCGCAACAAGGGCCGGGATTGAACCGGCACATCTGGGCCGAACTCGAAGGCGTGATGCGCGACTGGACCTGCGACCGCGGTGAGCTCTACGTCATCACTGGACCGATCTACGACAAGGAGGATCCCGAGCTGCTCGGTCCGAACGAAGTCGCGGTGCCGACGGCGTTTTACAAAATCGCCTACGACCCGGCGTCTAAACGTCTGATTGCCTTCATCCTGCCAAATGAAGCAGTCGACAAACGCGGGCAGCCGGTGCTGGAGGCGTTGAAGCCGTACGTCAAGACGTTACGCGAAGTAGAAGAGCGCGCATCGCTGAAATTGCTCACGGGCGTCAGTCTGCGCGAACGCCGGCGGCTATCGAATCTGCGGTCGGTGGTGTGGCCGGTGCGCAAAGGCTGCGTCGAGTAATCTGAATGATTGGCGAGCCAGGTTGAGCGCGTAGAGATCGATGAATCGTCCGCTTCCGCCACGAGATGGTGTGGGTGCCAGCACGGTCTGGCTTCCCGACGGTGCGTGGGAAACCGTTCTGCAATTTTTAGAAAGCCGATTCCCCGATGTGGCGATAACGACGTGGATGGCGCGCATGGGGAAAGGCGAGGTCGTGGATGAACATGGCGTTCGCGTGCTTCCGGGCAGTTCTTATCGCAGTGGTGTCAGGCTTTATTACTATCGCGAGTTGGAGGGCGAACCGCCGATTCCGTTTGACGAAACGGTTTTGTATCGAGATGACCACATCCTGGTGGTGGACAAGCCGCATTTTCTGCCGGTCATTCCGTCCGGACGTTTTCTTCAGGAGACACTGCTGGTACGCCTGAAGCGGAAGCTGCAGCTCGATTTCCTGATCCCGATTCACCGCATCGACAGGGAAACCGCCGGCATTGTGCTGTTCTCGATCAAACCGGAGAGCCGCGGCGCCTACCAGTCGCTGTTTCAGCGACGCGAGGTAGTAAAGACGTATGAAGCACTCGCGCCGTCGGATGCCGGCACCGCGTTCCCGCTGACGTACCGCAGCCGATTGGTCGAAGGCGAACCGTTTTTTCGAATGCAGGAAATCGACGGCGAGCCGAACTCGGAAACGCACGTTGAGGTCCTGGAAACGCGCGGCGATATCGCGCGTTATCGGTTAACGCCGGTCACCGGAAGAAAACACCAGCTGCGTGTGCATCTCGCCGCGCTCGGGATTCCGATTTTGAATGACAGCATGTATCCGCAGTTGCTGCCCGTTAACGAGACCGATTTTTCGCGCCCGCTGCAGTTATTGGCGCAGGCGATTGCCTTTTCCGATCCGCTCACGGGTGCGGCCAGGCAGTTCGAAAGCCGCTTGGCGCTTCGCTAGACGCGGCGTCGATCACCCACGACCGTGCATGAGGCGTTTTAACAACGGGCTGAGGATCAGCAGCGCCGCTCCGCCGGCGATCGACGTCGCGACCAGAAACCAGTAAAGCGGAATGCCGGAGCCCGCGAGCCTGGCTTCCAATACGCCGGCGAGGTAGTTGGCGATGCCGTTAGCGGTAAACCAGATACCCATCATCATCGCGCCCAGGCGCGCCGGCGCGAGCTTGGTGACCATCGACAGGCCGATGGGTGAGAGCATCAGTTCGCCGAGCGTGTGCAACAGGTACGCACCGGCAAGCCATTCCGGGCCGACCTTGCCGATCGCATCGGCGCGCTCCTGTGCAATGGCCATGACCACAAAACCGAGCCCGAGCACCATCATGCCAATGCCTTGCTTGGCCGGATCGGAGATGGCGTAACGCGAGCGATCAAGACGAATCCACAGTGGCGCCAGCAGCGGTGCCAGCGCGACGATTGCTAACGGGTTGATGGCCTGGAACGACGATGCCGGAATCTCCCAGCCGAACAGCACGCGCTCCGTCTGTTTGTCGGCGAACAGGTTCATGGTGCCGCCGGCCTGTTCGAAGCCCATCCAGAACAGAATCACAAAAATAGCGATGAGGGTAATGACCAGCAGCGAATGCCAGTCCTCGCGCGTCAGCGGTGCGTTATCCGTTTTCCGCTGACTGAACAGGCGCGGCGCAGCGATGGCTGTCGCCAGCACGCTCAGCCCGATGGCGAATTTGATGAACAGCGGCAACGGCAACCACCAGGCGCTCATCCAGTGCCAAAGGAATATCGCAACCAACACCAACGGAATGGTCATCGCGGTGGCGATCACTATCTGCATCCAGTCGCCGCGCGTGAGCCGTGTTTGATTCGATCTGAATCCCGCGCTGCCCAGTGTGTGCTGGCCGCGAAGAAATACGATCAGGCCGATCGCCATGCCCACACCCGCGGACATGAAGCCCCAGTGCCAGCCAATTCGTTCACCGAGAGTCCCGGCCACAAGCGGGGCGAGGAACGCGCCCAGGTTGATGCCCATGTAGAAAATGGTGAATCCGCCGTCGCGACGCGGGTCGTGTTCGCGATACAGCGTGCCCAGCAGCGTGGAGATGTTTGGTTTGAAAAACCCGTTGCCGATAACCAGCAGCCCCAGCGCCACGTTGAGCAGCGATGGCACCGCCATCGCGAAATGACCGAGCATCATCGTCAGGCCACCGATGAGAATCGCCTTGCGCATGCCCAGATAGCGATCAGCCAGGTAACCGCCGACGATGGGCGTGAGGTACACGAGCATGGTATAGATGCCGTAGATCTCCAGCGCATCTTCGCGCGCATAACCGACCGCGTTGACGAGATACAGCACCAGCAGCGCGCGCATGCCGTAGTAGCTGAAGCGCTCCCACATCTCGGTAAAGAACAGCACCGGTAAACCGGCCGGGTGTTTTGCCGGGGTGGCGGTGTCGGGTCTGGCATGCGCGCTGGGCATTCGAGCCTCGGGATGTGAGGTATGTGTACTCAAGCGTATCGCAGCGGGCCAGCGTACGCACGAATGCGTCGTTGCGCCCCGGCGACGTTGCGAGATGTCGGCTGCTGCGGGTGGAGCACCGCAGCATTTCGGTGCTCGACGTGGAAGGCCTGAAGCGGTTCCACGTCGACGAACGCCGCCCGGCTTCACGGTTGCGAATTCAATAGCGCCGCCGGCAAATTCGAATATTCCTTCTGACTGAATTGGGCAAGTAAACATGCCGCGCTAAGCGGCCGATTTCGGCGACCTGCCGCCGGCCCGCGTTGGACTATGACTAACCGCAAAGACGGACCTGTTTTTCGGCGCCGCGTCGTGCATCGGTTTTCGTTTGTCCGTTACCTCAAGCATCTTACGTGTCCCAATTGCGGCATTCACTGGATGGCCGGTGCCCGCGTTGTGCCGCATGTTGCTTTGAGGAATAGAAATTATTCGACGCACGCAGAGAGGGGACGCGAAGTGAGCGCCCGGTAGCGGCGTTTACTTTGGCTATTGCTGCAGGGATCAGGCGAGGTACTGTTCCGACCAGCGCGTTCGCCGAATAATATGTAAGGACAGAGACATGGATGTACCGGCAAGCCGCGTAGACGCGGCCCTGATAAGCGAGGCTTCGGTACCACGCGTACGTGAGGCGAAGCTCGCGGACTATGCGGCCGTTTCGCACCTGCTGCGGGACAACGGTCTGGAACCAAAGAGTCTGGAGGAATGGTGCCATCGCTATGAACATAATCCGGCCCTGAAAGACTTCGAGCACGGGCCGCCGATTGGCTGGGTACTGGAAGTCGCCGCGTCTGAAAACAGGCCCGCCGAGGTGGTCGGGTTTATCGGCAACGTGCCCGCGGTGTATGAGTTGCAGGGAAAAAAGATCAGGGCCGTGATTGCCTGCGATTGGGCGGTAGCGAAGCAGTACCGTGCCGCCTCGCTGTCGTTGCTGGCGCGCTATTTTGTGCAGACGGATGTCGATCTGTTTGTCACCACGACCGCGCGCCGCAACTCGGGGCCGTCGTTTTTGTATTTTCAGGCCATGCGCGTCCCGGTCGATTCCTACAATGTCGCCTATTTCGCGATCACGCATCACGAATTCATTACCAGCTTTCTCCGGAAGAAAAATATTCCGGCACCGGCGGTGCTGAGTTGGTCGTTGTCGCTGGGCCTTCAAGGGGTGGATTTCTTCAAAGGCCTGGTCCGGCAGAGCGGCCCCATGGCCGAAGAAATAAAAATCCTCACGCACTTCGACGAGCGCTTCGATGTGTTCTGGAACAGGCTGCGGCGGCAGAAGAGCGGGACCTTGCTCGCGACACGCAGCGCGCGCCAGCTGGCGTGGCACTTTCACGCGGCGCTCGAAAAGCATGAAGTGTGGATTCTCGTCTACGAACAGAACGCGCAGATCATGGGCTACGCCATATATTTTCGACAGGACAATGCAGCGCTTAACCTGAAGCGGATGCGATTGGCCGACCTGCAGTTTCTCGACGGTGACATCGGCATCGCCAACGCGCTGCTTGCGGCCGGACTTAAAATGTGTCGCGGAGCGGATATCCACATGCTGGAGATCCTCGGGTTCAACGCCGAAAAGCGCAGCCTTTTCGAGGCCTTCGGGTTCCGGTGCCGGAAACTCGAGGCCTGGCCGTTTTTCTACAAGCCCACGAATGCCGATCTGAAAGCCATCCTGGCACAGGGCCGGCGCTGGGACCCCTGCCTTTTCGACGGCGACGGCTGTCTCTAACCGCTTGCGCGGTTGTGTACCGCGTCACGTCTGAAATACTCGCATCGTAGTTCGTGTCTGCCTTGATTGGGCCGGGATTGAAACGACGAGGCACGATGAATCGAGCTGCCTGACAGGGGTTGTCCCGAAGCGATGCCTTGGTGATACTCGCTCCGGCGTGCGCGCGTAGCGACGAACGAACACCAACAAAAAGGAGGAACACAGATGGAACTGTTTCAGGGTGCGATGTGGGTGTTTCTGGGAATGGCGATTTCGGTAGCGGTGGCTTTGGCCCTGGCATACCTGGCGAAATCATGGCGATCGTTTTTCGCGGCGCTGTGGTTGTGCATATTCTGTGTCGTGGGCGATGGTCTCGGCATTGCGCTCGTCGCCAGTCCGCAAGGGCAGGATTTCCTGATCGCCCTGAAGACCTCCGGCAACCAGTCGGCCTGGCACCTTCATCAGTTCTGGTTTTTCTCCTCGCTGCTGTATCTGGCGTTCACGAGTTGGGCCTGCGCTCGCGCGCTGATGTACCGTCTCGGCGAGGGCATGCCGCTGTGGATTGTTACGTGGTTTCCACGGGTGTTCGGGTTCGCGCCGTTGCTGGTCGTCCTGGCCGTGTTTTATTTTAATGTAGGGAACTCGCGGTTTGCTGCCGTCACGCTGCTCCTGACGCTGTTGTACGCCGCGTTCGTATTCGGACGCCGGGCAGTGATGCGCAAGATTGGAAAGTCCAACGCGCCGATGGCGTTTCATGGTCCGGACGTTTCCAGTGGAATGAAACGCACGCTCATCCTGTCGTTGTTGTGCTCGCTCCTGCTCTTTGTCCTGTTCCTGTTGTTTCCGGTTAAAACTCCGCAGGCGCTGGGTGCGCCCAGCATTGCGCTGCTGGCGGCGAGTTCGTGGGTATTGTTCGGCAGCATCGTACTGGTGCTCTGGCCGCGCTCGTACCGGTGGCCGTCGATGGCGTGGCTGCCGCTTGTGCTCGGCGTGGCGGCCAGTTTCTCGAACGAGAACAATCGCGTCCGCGAGTTGCCGTTCAAGCTGGTACAGCCGTCGCCGACCGCGGTCCCGCAGTCGGGCGACATCGCCTCGGATTTCGATGAATGGCTGAAGACGCGCCAGCGCGACAACGCGAAGCCGTTTCCGGTGTTCATCGTTGCGGCCGAGGGCGGTGGTGTGCGTGCGGCGTATTGGACCGCTTCGGTGTTGACGCGGCTGCAATCGGAGCAGCCGGAGTTTGCGCAACACGTGTACGCCGTCAGCGGGGTGTCGGGCGGCAGCCTGGGTGGCGCGACGTTCGTGGCGTTGTTGCGCGCGCAACAACGCATGGAACTTCCGCCGTGCGTCAATCCGGACAAGGATAAAACGCCGGCCGCCACGCCGGCACCGCTTTACGATTGTGCGCAGGCGTTCCTGGCCCATGACTTCATGTCGCCGGCACTGGCGTATCTCTTCTACGAGGATTTGATTCAGCGTTTCATGTTCGTCTCGATCCCGGACTGGAGCCGCGCCACGGCGCTGGAGAAGGCGTGGGAACAAGGCTGGCAGGATTCGATCAAGACCAAGACATTTGAAGAACCCTTTTCCAACGTCTGGGACACGGACAAGGGTCGGTCGATTCCGTCTCTGCTTCTCAACGGGACCATTGTCGAAACGGGCGGGCGCCTCATTACGTCGAATATTCATGTTCGCAATCTGGATTTTCCGGATGCCGTCGGCACGTTCGACGAATCGCCGTTGAATCCCGAGGAGAAGGTGCCGGCATTCCGCGAGCGCATGCGTCTCAGCACCGCGGTGCACATGAGCGCACGGTTTACCTATGTGAGCCCGCCGGGGATGTTGGCCGAGCGCGACTATAAACCCGAGCAGCGCCGCGTCGACGGCGTGGATAAACCGTGGGGGCATGTCATCGATGGCGGTTATTTCGAGAACTCCGGCGGCGGTACGGCATTCGATCTCTACACCGGCGTCACGCGCGCGCTGACGGCCGCGGCCAACGGCAAGGACAAGGCGCGCTACGCCAACGTGATCCCGGTGCTGGTGCTGATTACCAATTCGCCCAGTTCGTATGCACAGGACATCGTGGCCGGCCGCGAGCAGCCAGAGCCGGTCGGCGCACTGGGCGACCTGCTGTCCCCGGCGCTTGGGCTAATGAATGCGCGCGAGGCGCGCGGCCGCTACTCGCTGGCGCAGATCCGGCTCGGAGAAAAAGCGGCGCCCGTGCATTGCGTCGTCAATTTCGGCCTGGACCGGGCGGAACAACCGGATGAGAAAAAGGACAAGGACCAAGGCAAGGACGAAATAAAGCACCACGAGCCGATCCTGGGGTGGTTTCTCGCCGAGGATTCGCGCGTCGAAATGCGATACCAGTTGGACGAGCTGCGCGAGGAAGTCGACCGAGTTAAAAAGCTGGTCGCCAACGGGCGTTGCCCGTAGCAGTATCATCCCGCGCTTTTAAAGAGGAATCGCATTCCATCCTTGAACGAGGGCGCGTCCATCTCGACGTGGTCCCAGCCCTCGTAGGTCAGCAGTTTCACCTGTAGCCCGTCATAGCCGCGGCGGGTGATGTCGTTATACAGCGACGTCACGTACCGCAGGTTGCCTGCGCCGGACAGGATCAGATTCACCGAGAGTCTGCGGCTGCGGGTGTACATTTTCTTTTCCATCGAGGTGAGAAGATTCGGCTGATACCAGAATGATCCGTCCGACGAGATATAGGATGCGAAGTACCGACGGTTCGGGTCTTCCATGAACAGCGCGTACAGCACGAATTCTCCGCTCAGCGAATGTCCCGAGAGCATGCGCTGCTTCGGCCTGGCGTGATAGCGCGTCTCGATGAAGGGGATGAGCTCACGCGTCAAAAACTGGTAGTACTTGGCCGCGCCCGGCATGGTGTAGTCAATCACGCGTCGCTCGGCGCTCACGCACGAGACGCCAACGAGAATGACGTTGATGCGATGTTGTCTCAGCACCGAGACCAGCTTGTCGAAGCGCGAATCGCCATCCATGGCGTAGATGACGGGAAACGTGCGTTGCGGTTGATCGTGGCCCGGCGGCAAATACACCGAGAGCCGGTAAGACAAGCCGGTATGGCGCGAGGGGATGTGGGTGAACACCGTGGTGCCCGATGGCGGATTTAGACGGGTGGGCGCATTACCGGCGACGCTGTCGGTCACGGCGAGGGAAATAACGAGGCAGGCGATCGCCGCGTAGCGCAGGCATTTGTTGTTCATGGCGGCCGTGTCGAGAGCCAGGCTGCTCTGGTTTCACAGCGTCAAGAGTAATTGTTGCGACGCAATTGAAGTACACCGAATCCACTGGCATGAAACCACGGAGCGAGACACCGGTGTTACATTGAGATGATGCAGGAGACGGTCGGTCGTGCGACCGCGAAACTCAGATCAGGAATTCCTGAATCGCCCGTGCGATCGCGCGCAGCGCGTAGGCCTCGTTAATGTGTCCATAGAGATGAGCGCACAGAATTGTATCGAGATTCAATCTGAACACCTGGTGGTCCGTGATGGACAAGTGCGTCGCCGCCGGCGCATTCGCCCCGTGTGTGTGACGACCTTTGTGCGTAAGAGCCGTTTCCACGATCTTCAGGTCCCCCACCTCAAGCCCAGATTAGGTCAAGCGGTTGCTTCGTCAATCGCCTGTTAGACAGAATTTCTTGCAACGTATCGGTAATATCTATCCTAAAATAGGATGGGTAGCATTTGCGTTGATAAGACAGAGACAAGGCAAGGACACTTCTCATCGAGTCTGCGGTCAGTCCTGGTTTCAAGAGGTCTTTAAACAGTCGGTTGTCTGCGCGTGCCGTACGCAGGCCTTCGGAATTTTGTGGACGGAGACAACTCATGGACGCAAGGCAAGTCAAAACCGTCGCCGACGCGCAACGCATTGTCGAGGAGCGCAAGCTCGACCGGGTGAAGGTCGGCGTCTTCGACATCGACGGCATCCTGCGCGGCAAGTACATGTCGAAAGAAAAATTCCTGTCGGCGCTCGAGAGTGGTTTCGGCTTCTGCGATGTTGTCCTCGGCTGGGATTCCAACGATCAGCTCTACGACAACGTGCAGTACACCGGTTGGCACACGGCCTATCCGGACGCCCCGGTGCGCATACTGCCCGATACCTGCCGCGAAATTCCGTGGGAACCGAACACGCTGTTCTTTCTGTGCGAGTTCGATGCCCAGGCCGAGGCCATCTGTCCGCGCGCATTGCTGCGTCGTGTGCTGGCGCGCGCTGATGCCATGGGCTTCAAGGTGTTCAGTGCCGCCGAGTTTGAGTTTTTTCTGTTCGAGGAAACGCCACAGTCCGTGCGCGAGAAGGGGTATCGCAATCTGCGTTCCCTTACGCCCGGATTTTTCGGCTATTCGGTGCTGCGCAACAGCGTGCACGCGGAGTTCTACCACGAGTTGATGGACGTGTGCCGGCAGATGGATTTCCCGCTCGAGAGCTTTCACACCGAAACCGGTGCCGGCGTCCTCGAAGGCGCGATAGCCGTGGACGAGGCGCTCGCCAGCGCCGACAAGGCGGCGCTGTTCAAGACGTTCACCAAAGTCGTGGCGCAGCGTCGCAACTGGATGGCGACGTTCATGGCCAAGTGGTCGC
>OBEQ012797949.1_pt1 | contig 20032 bp, 19 predicted proteins | sample 1670901 | NCBI WGS metagenome assembly OBEQ01 (sample SAMEA104232315, study PRJEB22302) | groundwater metagenome | biome: forest; feature: aquifer; material: groundwater | place: USA | collected 2011-08-07 | depth 5.4 m
AGCTGGTTGCGGACAAAGCCGCGAAACGCGCGTTCAAGCCCGCGCAAGGCGTTGGGATGCTGGGGCAGAAATGGGCGCAGGCCAACGGGCTGATCGTGCGCGCCATTGGCGACAGTCTGGCGCTGTGCCCGCCGCTGATCATCACTGAAGAAGAAATTGACCTGATGTTCGACCGGCTGGAACGCGGGCTGAATGAAACCGATGGGCAAGTGACGCGCGAGGGGTTACGCTCCGCATAAGAATAAAAGCATGGGAGGACGCAATGAAGACGCTGAAAATCGGCAATGTCACCGTGGACAGGGTGCAGGAATGGGCGGGTAATCTGTTCGATGTGGCCAGCTTCTGGCCGGGCCGCTCCTGGGACGCCATCGAGGGTGAGCGTGACTGGCTGGAGCCGCATTTTCTGCTGCCCAAAGACAAGATGAAACAGGGTGTATTACAGGCCAGCCTGCACACATTTCTGATCCGCACCCCCAAACACAATATTCTGGTCGACACCTGTGTCGGCAATCACAAGCCGCGCAACAGCCTGCCGGCCTGGAACATGATGAATTCCGATTATCTGGCGAAGATCGCGGCGCTGGGCGCGAAGCCAGAAGAAATTCATTATGTTATGTGCACCCATCTGCATTTCGATCATGTGGGCTGGAACACCAAGCTGGAAAATGGCCGCTGGGCGCCGACTTTTCCCAATGCCCGCTATATTTTCGCCAAGACGGAATATGAGCATTGGCTGAATGATAAAGACGGGCACGCCATGGACGGATCATTCGAGGACAGCGTGCTGCCGGTGGTCGAGGCGGGCCGCGCCGATCTGGTGAAAAGCGATTTCACCATTGATGACACGATCTGGCTGGAACCGACGCCGGGCCACACACCGGGTTCCGTGTGCATCAATCTGTCCAGCGGCGGCGGCAGCGCAATATTCACCGGCGACGCCATTCATCATCCGATCCAGATCGCCTATCCGGAATGGAGCACGGCGTTCTGTTCCGACGCTGCTGGATCCGAAGCCTCGCGGCGCAAGATCATCAACAAGATTTGCGACACGGATACCTACATCATGGCGGCGCATTTCATGGACCCGACCATCGCCCGCGTGGTGCGCAACAAGGACCGCTGGAAACTGAAGGTGTAATATGCACTGCTTTCTGAGCAAGACGTTCCACCCCCTTCGTCATTGCGAGCAAAGCGGTTGCGCTACTCGAACACAGGATGGTGTAGACCATGTCAGCAGCCGCGCGCCCGGAACGCAAATATATCTATAACAGCATGATGACCGACAGCCGCCGGTGGGACGGGTTCAAGCCCCGCGACGGCGATATCATCATTTCGACGCCACCCAAATGCGGCACCACCTGGACGCAGATGATCTGTGCGCTGCTGATATTTCAGAAAACCAAGTTTGACCGCATGCTGCGCGAAATGTCGCCCTGGCTGGATGCGCCATTGAAGCCCATCGCGGAAGTCCTGGGAATGTTGGAAGCCCAAACCCATCGCCGTTTTATCAAAACCCACACGCCGCTGGATGGCCTGCCCTATTTCGAAAATGTCGCCTATCTTTTCGTGGCGCGCGACCCGCGCGACGCTTTTGTTTCGCTGGGCAATAATATGCAGAACATGACGCCTGACGTGATGGGCCAGATGGCGGGCAATGCCCAGGCGCGCGGCGTGACCCTGCACCCGCCGGCGGCGGCGGATGGACATGCGGCGTTTCGCGGCTGGCTAAACGCCGATGGCGTTGCCCCCAATCTGCCGGATTTTGACATATTGCATCACGCGCGCACATTCTGGGATTTCCGGCATCTGCCGAATATTCATCTGCTGCATTACAGCGATATGAAAGCCGATCTTGGCGGTCAGATGCGCCGCCTTGCCGATGCGCTGGGCATCAGGGTGGATGCGGCCCTGTGGCCGGAACTGGTGGCGGCGGCGGGATTTGAACAGATGAAGGAAAATGCTGATGCGCTGGTGCCGGGACCGGGGCATCCCGACCCGTGGATAGAAAACTCCCGCTTCTTCAACAAGGGCGCCCAGGGCCAATGGCAGGGCGTTCTGGGTGAGGCGGAACTGCAACTATACCAGCAGATGATGGAAAGGCGGCTGACGCCGGAACTTGCCAGATGGCTGGAGCAAGGCTGGAACGGGTAAGCGCCCATAACAATAAGGGGGAAACGCAATGAAAACACTCAATATCGGCAATGTCACCGTGGACCGCGTGCAGGATTGGTGGGGGCCGGTGTTTCATGTGCCCGAAACCTGGCCCGGCAGCACCTGGGAACAGGTGGAGGCCGAGCGCGACTGGCTGGAGCCGCATTTCATGTATCCAAAGGGGCTGGGCAAGGACGGCGTTCTGGATTGCAGCCTGCATACCTATGTGATCCGTACACCCCATTTCAATATTCTCGTGGACACCTGTGTTGGTAATGACCGCAAGCGCGCCGCCATTCCGGAATGGAATATGATGAACACGGATTATCTGGCGAAGATCGCCGCATTTGGTTTGCAGCCCGAGGACATTCATTATGTCATGTGCACCCATCTGCATTTTGATCATGTGGGCTGGAACACCCAACTGCTGGATGGCCGCTGGGTTCCAACCTTTCCCAATGCACGCTATATTTTCCATAAAACCGAATATGATTACTGGAAAGATCACCAGGATCATTTCGCAATGGATAATTCCTTTGCCGACAGCGTGCTGCCGGTGGTCGAGGCGGGCCGCGCCGATCTGGTGAAGGGCGATTTCGCTATTGATGACACGATCTGGCTGGAACCCAGCCCCGGCCATTCGCCGGGCCATGTCTGCATCAATCTTAAAAGCGGCAGGGACAGCGCGCTGTTCACCGGCGACGCCTTCCATCATCCGGCCCAGATCGCCTATCCCGAATGGGGCATTTTCGCCGACACCGACCCGGCGGGATCAACCGCGTCACGGCGCAGGATCATTGATAAAATCTGCGACACCGACACCTATATGATGGCGGCGCATTTCATGGACCCGACCATCGCCCGCGTTGTGCGCAACAAGGACCGCTGGAAACTGAAGGTGTGATCATGTCAACAGCAGCGCGCCCGGAACGGCGCTATATCTATAACAATGTGATGACCGACAGCCGCCGCTGGGATGGTTTTGTTCCCCGCAACGGCGACATCATCATCTCGACGCCGCCAAAATGCGGCACCACCTGGACGCAGATGATCTGCGCCCTGCTGATCTTTCAGAAAACCCCGTTTGAGCGCAAACTGAGTGATTATACGCCCTGGCTGGATATGCCGGTGCGGCCGATTGATGAAATCCTTGGGATTTATGAGGCGCAAACCCACCGCCGTTTTATCAAGACTCATACGCCGCTGGATGGCATTCCGTATTTTGAGAATGTCACCTATCTGTTTGTGGCGCGCGATCCGCGCGATGCGTTCTTTTCCATGGGCAACCATCAGAAGAACACCAGCCCCGAAGCGATGCAGCATTTCATGAAGGCCATGCAGGGACGCGATGTGGTGGTGCAACAACCTGCCGGTGATGTGCTGACCCGGTTCCGCAACTGGATCAGCGCCAGCGGCATTCCCGAAGAAGGCGTGCCGGCAGAGTTTAATGTTTTGCACCATGCGCGCACATTCTGGGAATTTAGGCATCTGCCGAATATTCATCTGCTGCACTATAGTGATATGAAGGCCGATCTGGCGGGACAGATGCGGCGCATTGCGGATGCGGCGGGCATCAAGGTTGATGCCGCAGTTTGGCCAACGCTGGTAGAGGCCGCATCTTTCGAAAAGATGAAAGCGAATGCCGATACGCTGGCCCCGACTTCGGCGCATCCCAAACAGTGGCGCGAAAATGCCCGCTTCTTTAACAAGGGCGAACATGGCCAATGGCGGGGCATTCTGGGTGAAGAGGAAATCGCTCTTTACCGCCAGATTATGAATGAACGCCTGGAGCCAGAGCTTGCCAAATGGCTGGAGCATGGCTGGCACGGATGATCATGCCGTCTCGCGCCGGCGCGCCAGCCAGATGATGATGGCGGAGGTAACGAACATCAAGCCCCCATACACCGCAGGCGTCAGGATCAGTCCCGGCTCTTTCAACAAAGTTCCACCGATCATATAGGCGGTGGTGACATTCTGCACCCCGGTCTCAATCACCACGGTCATGGTGCGTATCGAGTCCAGTTGCGCCACGCGGCAGGCCACATAGCCAGCCGTGCTTGCGCTGATCAACAACGCGATGACCGCGATAAAGGCATAGTGCAGATCCGCCGTTTCAAGCCCGTTGGCGATCATCACGCTGGCCAGCAGGATACCCGCGAACAGGATCATCGCCACGATGCGAAAATAACTTTCCACCTTTTGCGCGAACTGCGGAAAAAAATAATTTACCGCCATTCCGGTGAACAATGGCAGCAGGATGAAAATTCCCAGCCGCGACACAGTATCGATAAAGCCAAGCTGCACCGACGCATTCATGCCGGCAAACTGCGCCAGGCCAAAATTGACGACAATGGGAATGGTAAATACGGTCACGACGCTGCTGATCGCGGTCAGTGACACCGCCAGCGCCACGTCGCCGCGCCCCGCATAGACCACGGCGTTCGAGGTAACGCCGCCGGGACAGGCCGACAGGATCACCAGCCCGCCCGCCACCATGGGTGGAAAATCGAAAATGGACAGTACGGCAAATGCCGACAAGGGCAATAATATGGCATGGCCCAGAATGCCCACGATGGCCGGACGGGGCGTACGCAACACCCGGGTGAAATCTTCACCGCTAAGCGAAAGCCCCAGCCCCAGCATCATGATCATTAAAATGACGGGAAGTGCGACCTGCGTCCCGAACATCAGCGGCGTCATTTCCAAGCCCCCCGGCTAAATTGCATTATGAACGCGTTTGCGGCAGACTATCCCGCAACGGCAATAGAAGATAACGGGGAACGCGAACATGCAAGCCAAACCATTCAAGCCACTGCAATTCGGTGAAATCAGCGTGGATCGCTGTGTCGAGCATGAAGGCGATTTTTTCCCGCCCGCCAGGATGTTTCCGCTATCGACACCCGAAGCAGTCGATGCGGAGCGCGACTGGATGGAACCGCATTTTATTAAACAGAAATCCGCCGGTGGCCGCATGCAGGCGGGTCTGTTTGCCTATGTGATCCGCACCGGAAAACATACAATCCTCGTCGACACCTGTGTCGGTAACGACAAGCCGCGCGCCTTTTCGCCGGCCTGGAATATGAAAAAGACCAACTGGCTGTCCGATCTGGCCGCCATGGGGATTGCGTCCGAATCTGTCACCCATGTGATGTGCACCCATCTGCATGTGGATCATGTGGGCTGGAACACGCGGCTGGAAAATGGCCGATGGGTGCCCACCTTCCCCAATGCGCGCTATGTTTTCCACAAGACCGAATATGAACACTGGCAGAACGAACAGGATGCGGTGGGCATTGATGGCTGCTTTGAAGACAGCATTCTGCCCGTGGTCGATGCGGGCCTGGCCGATCTGGTGAAAGGCGATTTTGCGATTGATGATAGCCTATGGATTGAGCCCAGCCCCGGCCACACGCCGGGTCATATTTTTATCAATCTGAAGGGCGGCGGAAAAAGCGCGCTGTTCACCGGGGACAGCTTTCACCATCCCATACAGGTCGCCTATCCGGAATGGTCCAGCTTTGCATGTACGGACAAGGAACAATCGGCGGCGACACGGCAAAAGACTGTCGAGCGGTTGTGTGATACGGATACCTATATGCTGGGGGCGCATTTTGCAGCACCCACGGCGGGCCGGGTGCGGCGCAAGGGCAGCCGCTGGAAGCTGGAAGTCTGACAGGAGAAAATCATGCAACTCATCATCAATGGGCAAACCAAGGACGTCGATGTGGAAGCGGAGATGCCGCTATTATGGGTGCTGCGTGATGTGCTGAACCTGACCGGCACAAAATTCGGGTGCGGTATTTCCGCCTGCGGCGCGTGCACAGTATTGGTGGATGGGGTGGCGACACGCTCCTGCTCCACACCGGCAAGCGCCGTTGCGGGGGCCAGCATCACCACCATCGAGGCGCAAACCGTTTCAGGCGCGCTGCTGAACAAAGTGCAGCAGGCCTGGATCGCGCATCAGGTTCCGCAATGCGGTTATTGCCAGTCCGGCCAGATCATGGCGGCGGTGGCGCTGCTGTCACAAAATCAGGCCCCAACAGACGCCGATATTGACGCAGCGATGACCAATATCTGCCGCTGTGGAACCTATGGGCGTATCCGCGCGGCCATTCATTCGCTCGCCAAAGTCTAGGGAGAGATTGTCATGGTGATGATCACACGACGTAAATTGATGGTTAGTGCGGCGCTGGCTGGCGGTGGCGTTCTGATTGGTTATGCGATGGCCCCGTTTTCCACCCTTGAGCGGGCGCGCAAACTTGCATCTGACGATGCGGCGATGCTGGTGACCTGGGTGAAGATCTCACCCGACAACAAGGTGACGGTCATTGTGCCGCATTCGGAAATGGGCCAGGGTGTGCATACCGCCATGCCAATGATGCTGGCCGAAGAACTGGACGCCGACTGGGCGCTGGTCAGCATGGAACAGGCCCCCGCCGACTTGGCGTTCGCCAATGGCGCGCTCGCTAAAGGTTATCTGGGGGCAGCCGATCCTTCCATTCCAAAATTTCTTACCGGATTGACGGATTTCGGGGGTCGCAAGGCTGCTGAATTCATGAATATACAGGTCACGGGCGGCAGTACGGCAGTGCGTTTCACCGGGGTTGTCGGCATGCGCCGCGCGGGCGCCGCCGCGCGCTGGATGCTGGTTCAGGCGGCGGCGAAACAATGGAATGCCGCATCCGATCAGATCACCACAAAAGACAGCAGGCTGTTTCACGCCGCCAGTGGCAAAAGCGCAACTTATGGCGAGATGGCCTCATATGCGGTTGATTTTGATCCGCCCGCAAATCTGCCTCTGAAAGATCCAAAGAATTATACGATTGTTGGCACGCCGAAACAGCGTTTCGATATTCCGGCCAAGGTCGATGGGTCGGCCATCTATGGCGTCGATATGCGCCTGCCGGACATGATGTTCGCCGCGATCAAGGCCTGTCCGGTGTTTGGCGGCAAGCTGAAAAGCTTTGACGCAAAATCAGTATCCGCCATGCGCGGCGTAAAGTCCGTACACGCCGTTGGTGAAAATTCCGCCGCCGTCATTGCCGATAATTTCTGGCGCGCACAGCAGGCATTGCTCGCCCTGCCCATAGAATGGGACGAAGGCGCGAATGCGGCGCACAGTTCCGCATCCATCCTGATAGGCATGCAGGCCGCCCTGGAAAAAGGCGACTTTGAGAAGGATCATGCGTTTGGCGATGCTGAAGCCGCGACAAAATCCGCAGCAAAAATAGTTGGGGCCATCTATAGCGTGCCCAACCTGGCCCATGCGACGATGGAGCCGATGAATTGCACGGCGCATTTTTCTGGCGGCAAGCTGGAAGTGTGGGGTGGCTTTCAGGATGGTCTGGGCGCGCGGGTGCGCGCCGCCAAAGTGGCGGGCCTGCCGCTTGAAAAGGTGACGCTGCATCACACCGCCATGGGCGGCGGCTTTGGGCGGCGTGGATCGACGCTGAATTATCTGGATCAGGCGGTGCTGCTGGCCAGGCAGGTTGAGTATCCGGTGAATGTAATCTGGTCGCGTGAAGAAGACATGACCCAGGATAATTACCGCAACGCCTCGGTTTCGAATATGCGCGCCGGACTGGACGGTTCTGGCCGCCCGGTGTCGTGGCAGCAGGACTATACCGAAAAACGCGACCCGGAAGACGCGACCTGGATACCCTATGCGATTGCCGACCGGCGCGCGCGCGTAGTCAGTGGTACCGACCCCATTCCGTTTGGCGCATGGCGCAGCGTGGCGCACACCCAGCATGGCTTTTTCATCGAATCCTTCATGGATGAACTTGCCCATGCCGCAGGGCGCGACCCGTTCGAATTCCGCCGCGATTTACTGGGCGATGCGCCGGAGTATAAAGTGGTGCTGGAGGCGGCGGCGCAAATGTCCGGCTGGGGAACCCCCTTGCCGCTGGGCCGCGCGCGCGGCATCGCGCTGCGCCAATCGTTCGGAACCATCGTGGCGCAGGTGGCGGAAGTTTCGGTCAATTCCGAAGGCCAGGTGCGCGTGCACAAGGTCTGGTGTGCCGCCGATCCGGGCGAGGTCGTCAATCCCGACACCTTCGTAGCCCAAATGGAAAGCGGCATTATCTATGGCCTGACCGCAGCCCTCTATGGCGAAATCAGCATCGCCAGGGGGCGCGTGGTGGAACAGAATTTCCCGGATTATGAAATGGTCCGGCAGGCGGATGCGCCCATGATCGAGGTTAAGATGATGCCCTCAGGCCGTCCCACCGGCGGCGCCGGTGAACCAGGCACACCTCCGATTGCGGCCGCCGTCAGCAATGCAGTGTTCAGCCTGACCAAACAGCGGGTGCGTTCGCTACCGCTGCGCAAGCATGATCTGCGCGGAAACATTGAGCAGGCGAAGGCGGGCTAACCTGGCCGCGCACCACCACCGAACATCTGCAAAAACTCATCGGTGGTATTTACTTTCGGCATCGGTATGGCGGGCACAGGAACTCCGAGGAATTTACACAGCGGCCCCCAGCCCTGCGCCAGGTCATAGACCAGCAAACGATCCGCCGGGATCGTACGCTTAACCTCAGCGTTGTGGCGTTCATAGATCGCGATAACATGATCGCGGTCATCCAGATTGCCACCGAAGGTTTTTTTGAAAATCAATTCATAGGCCATGCGCCCCTGAGGATTGTCTGATTTAAGCTTGCGCGGCATTTTTGAGAAAATCGTATTGTGGGCGCTGTCGAACCAGGCATTCGCATCGCGCACGGTCAGGATCACCTTGGCTTTCGGATAATACGCCGCAAGCTCGGCATAATAGGCGCAGGCTGGCCAGTCCACCGTCGCTTTGTAGCCCTGGAAAACCATGTCCCAATCTGCGGACTTGCCATCCCTGATTGTTTCCCAATAGCCCGCGAAAGATGGGTTCCTGATGATTTCAATCATGTGATAACAGGGGCCAAAGCCCAACTGCTCCAGCGCATGCTTCAATGACAATGTGCCGGTGCGCCCGAAACCCGCACCAATTATCGAAAGAGCCATAGGCAAATCTCACTCTTGGAAGTTTCAAATTTATGCCTTCTCAATATGAAGCATTTTCCACCGTGAAGGCAAGTATGAGGCTGATATGGGCGAAAGGCCGCTCCGACTCATCATGCCACTTGTTAAACGCTGTTTGCACGGCACTCATATCGCGCTGGGATGTGGGTTTTTTTGTTACGACCCCTTCGCGGATCAGCGCGGCGCTGACATCGCGGGTTAAAATAAAACTGTCCTTGCCCATATCGCGCAATACGATCTGCGCGGTGCTACCCGACAGGCGGCTGGCCTGTTTACCCAGCAAGGATAACAGCCCGGCCAGATCGCTGCCCGGCCATTTGGCTAAAAACTTTGCAGCGCTGCCATGTTCTTTTGCCAGGCCGGTCAGAAAAGCCGCATTCTCACGTACGGCGGCAATCTTTGCGATGTTACGGATAATGCGGGTATCCCCGGCCAGGGTTTCGATATCTTCATCTGAGAGAAATGCACAACGATGCGGGTTAAAGCCGAAAAAGGCTTCCTCATGGCCTAGCCACTTGTTCTCGACCACGGACCAGTTAAACCCTGCCTGGAAAATCCGCTTGGACATTGCGGATAACCAGCGGTCGTCGGGGATATTGGAAAGCGCGCGTTCGGTCTTGACCGCCGGCAGTAATTTTTCAAGTTCTGCAACGCCCCCCTTGCGTTTGGCAGCAAGTGCATGAAGCTGCTTTAATGTACGCATGTTGCAATCTTTCCTTCAATATGCAGAAATTGAAATTATAAGGATTGATCTGTAACGCGCCACCCATTTTAATACACAGTTACGCTGCAGTACGATGAGGAAAGACGCCCATGACCAAAAACACTGTGCGGCCCTTCAGCCAGTATGTGAACGCGCAAGAAGGCTGGATCGACCGGCGCATCTTTCATGACTGCGAAATTTACGAGGCGGAGCTGGAGCAGATATTTGCGCGCTGCTGGCTGTTTGTAGCCCACGAATCGCAAATTCCGAATGCCGGCGATTTTCTGACCACCTATATGGGCGAGGATGCGGTGATCGTGTCGCGGCGCAAGGACAAGGGCATTGGCGTGTTTCTCAATAGCTGTCCGCATCGCGGCAACCGGGTATGCTTTGCCGATGCGGGCAATACGCGGCAATTTATCTGCAATTATCATGGCTGGTCATTCGGCAATGATGGCGGCCTGCTGGGCATGCATGAAGAATATATCTACAGGGAAGACCCGGCGTTTGATAAATCAAAACACGGCCTGGTCAATGCGCGGGTGGAAACATACAAGGGCCTGGTGTTCGCCACTTTTGCCGATGATGCGCCGTCACTGCGCGACTATCTGGGCGCGTTCGCCTGGTATCTCGACATGATGCTGGACACCGACGAAGGCGGCACGGAGTTTGTTCCGGGCACGGTGCGCAATGTGCTGAACTGCAACTGGAAATTTCCGGCGGAAAATTTTCACGGCGACGCCTACCATGTGGGCTGGACCCATATGGCGGGATCGCTGGCCTATGGCGGCAAGCCGTTCGCGGGCGATCAGAACACATCGTTTCAGATGACGGCACAGGGGCATGGCTGGGAATCTGGCTATGACGGGGCCGATATGCGCGGTCTGGGAAGCCAGGCGATCGCGCAATATGTGATGCAGCAGCGCCCGCTCATTGAGCGCCGCCTGGGGCCGGAACGGGCAAAGATGATCGGCGCCATTGCCTCGGTCAGCATGTTTCCCAATTTTTCGTTCTTGCCCGGCATCAATACGTTCCGCGTCTGGCAACCCAAAGGGCCGCACAAGACGGAAATCTGGTCCTGGGCGCTGGTTAATAAAAATGCGCCGGAACAGGTGAAGCAGGATATCCGCCGCTTCGCCATGCGCTCATTTTCGCCCAGCGGCATGCTGGAAATGGATGACGGCGAAAACTGGGAAAGTGCTACGCGCGCCAACAAGGGCGTGGTGACGCGCCGCCAGAAACTGCATTACTGCATGAACCGGCTGGCCCCCGAAGGGCCATCTAATTATCCGGGCCGGGTGCGTCAGGGCCAAATGGGGGACAATAACCAGATGGCCATGTATCAGCGCTGGGCCGATCTGATGGATGCGAAAGACTGGGCCTCTGTGCCCAACCGCGATGCGCAAAAGGCGGCGGAGTAAATCGCATGGCTACGCCCACCATTGAGCTACTCCACGAGGCCGAGCAATTTCTGTATCGCGAGGCGCGCCTGCTGGACGCCGAACAATTCGAGGCATGGCTGGAAATGCTGACCGAAGACATTCATTACTGGATGCCTTCCATTCAGAACCGTTACCGCCGCGATAAAACGCCGGCGCATTCTCCCGATCATATGGCGCTGTTCGATGAAGATCTGAAAAGCCTGCAATTGCGCATCAAGCGCTTCAACACCGGCGTCGCCTGGCCCGAAGACCCGCCGACACGCCATTGCCATGTCATCACCAATATCGAAGTGGAACTGACGGACAACCCGAACGAATACCGCGTCTATTCCGCATTCGTGAACCACCGTAGCCGCACCGAACAGGACGAAGACACCATGATGGGGCGGCGCGAGGACATGCTGCGCCGGGTGGATGGCGCCCTCAAACTGGCGCGGCGCAAGATTATCACGACACAGAGTACGATCCTGGCGAAGAACCTAAGTGCGTTTTTGTAGCGTGTTTTGTGTTTCAGGTTAACACTCTACGGCGTCATTGCGAGCGGAGCGTGGCAATCCAGAGTCACGCGGAAAGGCCCTCGTTCGTTGCTCTGGATCGCCATGCCGCTTCACGGCTCGCGATGACGCTGGGAGCGCCGGTGATTCAACATAAATCACCCCTGGTTAAATCGCGTTGAAAACGATCTGCGCGAACATGTCGGTCTTGATGAAGCCCTGGCCCCAGTCCGCATCAAGATCGGCAAATGGTTTTGACGCCGCCCATTCTTCAGCAGTTTTGCCTGCGGCTTTTGCCGCCGTGACGCGCTCGCGCACTGTTACCAGCATGGCATGGAAACGGGCCAGATCGGCCTTGGCTGCCAACGGCCCATGGCCCGGAATTATTTGAGTTTTGTCATCGGACATGGCCAGAACGGTTTCCGCCGCCTTGATTATCCCAATAAGTGCGCCACCCGAGCTGAGGTCGATAAATGGAAACATGCCATTCACGAAATCGTCCCCCATGTGAATGATATTTGCGTCTGGCCAATGAATAATCGAATCCCCGTCTGTGTGGCCGGGCTCCATATGAACAATATTCGCGGTCTGGCCATTCAGATGCAATGCGGCCTTGTCCGAAAATGTGATCACCGGCAGCGCGCCAGTGGCGGCGGGCGGAACCACCATTTTGAATGCGGCCAGTTCGCCGCCTTTTTCCATGCGGGCGCGCACCGCTTCATGGGCGATGATGGTGGCGCCCGCCTTACCGAAATTCTCGTTGCCGCCGGTATGATCGCCATGCCAGTGGGTGTTGATGACATATTTTATGGGCTTGTCCGAAATTGCCTTCACCGCCGCCGTGATTTTTTCCGAAAGCGGCGCATACTGATCATCGATCAGATAAACGCCATCCGTCCCGGCGGACACGCCGATATTTCCGCCTTCACCCATCAGCATATACAGCGTATCGCTTAGTTTGATGGTTTTGATTTCGACTTTGGAAAAATCCTGCTGCGCCAATGCCGGCATTATCCCCGCAGCGCTGACAGATAAACCCAGTGCAATGCTCATCAAGATTGAACGCATTCGCGTTTCCCCCGTTTATGCTGATATGAAATCACAGTCTACGGCTGCCCGTATGACAGCCTAATGAACCGCGTACACGGGTTCAAGCAGTAAGGCCTAACCTGCTGGCAAGATATGCTTTGGCGTTTGCGCGTGTTGCTTCCTGGGTTCCCCCCGCATCTATGCGCGCCCAGCCGATGCGGCCCGTATCATACTCCAGTTGTTGACGCACAATATCTGCGGTCGCATCCGAGGCGTCCCCACTGCGGGCTCCAACACGGCTTGCCAAAATTTCTGGCGGGGCATCAAGCCACAGGCCCTGAAATGGGACACTCATCTCGTTAGCCACCGCCTCTAATGCCGTGCGTTCCTCTGTGCGGGCATAGACAGCATCAGCGATTACGCTATGTCCGGCCCGCAGCGCTGTCCGCGCACGGTTGAGAATACAGATATAGATCTGCGCACCGCTTTGCGGCGTATAGGCGGCGGGCGGCAGCGGCGCGAGTGGTGGGATGCCCGCTAGCTGTTTACGTATTTCATCACTGCGTAAAATTAACGCACCTGGCGCCGCGCCAATGGCGGGCGCCAGTGCGCGCGCCAGCACCGATTTGCCGCTGCCTGAAAAACCGCTGACGGCAATCAGTTGCGGTGGTTCTGGGTGCAGAAAATTTTGCGCCAGTTCGAAGAAGTTGTGCGCCTCTGTAATCAGTTGCGCATTGCCTGGTTGTGACAGCGATGTGCGCGCCATGACAAAGGCGCGTATCCCCGCCCGGCACGATAAAAATAGCGGTAATAGGGACAGTCCTTCAATACAGGCCTGGGCGCCATCCGGTGTGAGATGCGCCACATATTGATTGAGACAATGATTGGCCAGCGGTTCAAGGCCACGCCGCCATAAGTCCATCAACAGAAAGGCCAGATCGTACAGAACATCAATCTTTGCGATCGCGTCGTTGAAGGTAATGCAATCAAATGGCGTTGGTTCGCCATCAAGGCAGAATATATTTCCAAGATGCAGATCGCCGTGACAATGGCGCACCCACCCCGCCGCCTTGCGCGCATTGAGCAGCGGCGCATGCACACCCAGTGCGGCCAGGCTTGCATCACGCAGTGCGTTAATCGCGGCAGGAGGAAAAATGCCCCCGGAAAAATTTCGATATTCGGTATCGTTGCTCAGCAGGGTGCGGCGGTAATTTTCCGCGCCGCCCGCTTCATATTCCGGCGGGATGGCGCCATGAAATGCGGCAATGTTGCGCGCCAGTCTGGCAATCAGCCCGTTCGTCAGTGCACCATCAAGCGCCATCTGGTCAAGCAACGCCGCATTATCAAAGCGGCACATCCGCACCGCCCATTCCACGGCAGTACCATTGCCAGCAAGCGTCAGGCTGCCGTCCGCCTCTCGTGTAATCGCGATAATATCAAGATAGATTGAAGGCGCGGTACGGCGGTTCAGCACGACTTCGCGTTCACAATCTTCATGGCGCAACGCGATGGTTGAGAAATCGAGAAAACCAAGTTTGACGGGTTTTTTTATTTTATAGGCATGGGCGCCAGCCAGAAACACCCTGGATATTGATGTATCGATCACCTGTACTGGGCCGGCTTGGCCATAGATCCTGGGCGCGGCAAGAAATGTGACAACTTCTTGCCACTCTCCTGTGTCGTTAGTCATTAAACGCCGGTTCTTTCTCAAACCCCGCCGGATCCTGATGAATGATGACCTCGGCGCCGGGGAAGGCCGCCTTCACCTTTGCCTCCACCGCATCGGCGATCAGATGCGCCTCGTGCAGCGTCATGTCCGGCTGCATTTCCAGATGCAACTGAATGAACGGGGTCGTGCCCGCCAGCCGCGACCGCACATCGTGAATGGCCATGACCCCTTCATGCGCCAGCGCTATCGCGTGCACTTTATTGCGGTCTTCATCAGGCAGTTCGCGGTCCATGATCTGATCATAGGACGCGCGGAAAATCTGCACGGCGCTATAGCCAATCCAGCCTGCAATCCCCAGGGCGATCAGCGGGTCCGCCAATGGCAGGGCAAAACGCCCGGCCAACAGCAATCCGGCGATAACCCCAATATTAAGCGCGATATCGCTGGCATAATGCAATGCATCGGCGCTGACAGCGACCGACCCGCTGGCGCGGCTGACATAACGCTGAAAAGCAACCAGTGCGATGGTAAGCACAAGCGCAAACAGGGTGACGGCAATACCGATATCGCTTTGCGCAACCGGTTGCGGAGCAAGCATGCGCTTAACTGATTCAAAGCCCAGAAACACGGCGGACCCGCCAATGAATGCCGCCTGACCAAGTCCCGCCAGCGCTTCCGCCTTGCCGTGGCCAAAGCGGTGCTCTTCATCTGCGGGTTGCAGGGAATGGCGAACGGCAAACAGGTTCAGCAGAGACGCCGCGCCATCAAGAATGGAATCGATAAGTGTGGCCAGAATCACCGCCGCGCCGGTGACGTATAGCGCGCAAACTTTAACAGCGATCAGCGTCGCTGCAACGCTTACCGAGGCGTAGGTGGCCAAACGCATCAAACGGGCGGCGCGCGGAGGCGCAGCACGCAAGGCAAAGTCTGATTGAAATAAACTCATGAGCGGCTGTTTATAGCAATAAACTGGTTACGGGTAAAGCAGGCCACTTGTCCAGGGCGCATCCGGGGCTTCGCGGGTGAACAGAAACCGGTCATGCAAACGAAAATAGCGATCGCGCCAGAATTCTATGCCAATGGGGATAACACGGAACCCAGACCAGAAATCCGGCCGCGGGACGGTATCGGGAAACCTGGCGGCAAATTCTTCTACCTGGCGCTCCAGCACCGCGCGTGCGCTCAGGGGTTCGGACTGATAGGACGCCCAGGCGCCAATCTGCGCCTGGCGCGGGCGGGTGGCGAAATAATCATCGGCTTCCGCATCCGTCACAAGCGCCGCTTCGCCCATGATGCGCACCTGCCGGCCCAGGCTTTTCCAGTGAAAACACAATGAGACACAGGGATTTTCCCGTATCTGCTGTGCCTTTGCGCTGCCCATGTTGGTAAAGAATAAAAACCCCCGCCGTTCTGGCGGGGCGTCTTCCCCATCAATGCCGTTCAGCAGCACCATCCGCAGATCAGGCCAGCCATCATCGCCCGCCGTCGCCAGGGACATGGCGTTAGGGGCGTCTTCCTTTGCGGTGGCCTCAATGAACCAGGTTCCGAACAGAACGAACGGATCGCTCAGATCAATGGGACCCGCATTCGGGTCGCCCTGTCCGTTGGAAGTGCCGGTATTTGCGGCCATGATGCTTAACCTCCCGCTAATGCTCTGTCCGTTAGCTTTACACTGCTCATAAGTGTTTTACCGCCATATTTTCGCCTTGCTTGGCGGTAAATCTGCTCCAAGGCGCAGCGGTAATGTGTTGCTGGAATGCGATCAAGATTTTTATGTTGGATTGTAACGTTCCGCACTACATATAGGGCGTATGAGCGTATCACCGGTCCGCAGCCGGTGTACGCGGGTGTTGAATTGCAATGAGGGTAGAAATGAACCGGATTTTGAATCTACTGTTGGGCGGCGTAATGGCGATCTCGCTGGTGGCCTGCGATACCGAGGCGGGACAGAAGCAACAGGTCGGCACATTGTTGGGGGCCGTCGGCGGCGCGCTGGCTGGTTCGGCTATTGGCGACGGTAAGGGCCAGATGGCGGCAATAGCGGTAGGTACGCTGCTGGGTGCGGGCATTGGACAGGAAGTCGGCAAGTCGCTCGACAAGGCGGACCGTTTAGCCATGCAGCAGACGATGACGAGTACGCTGGAGCGTTCGCCTTCGGGTCAGAGCACGGCATGGCATAATCCGGATTCTGGTAATTCGGGCACCTATACGCCGCAACCGGCCTATAAGACGGCGTCTAACCAGACATGCCGCGAGTTTCAGCAAACCATTACGGTCGGTGGCAAGCAGCAGAGTGGCTATGGCACCGCATGCCGTCAACCGGACGGTAGCTGGCAGATACAGAACTAACGGGGTTTTCTCTAACAAGGCCTTTTTTGTCATTCTTCGCTACGCTCGGAATGACAGCCTTGGGTTGCTTGGCGGTTATTTAAGGCGAGTGCGCGATGCGTGATCCGTATGAAGTCCTGGGCGTGCCCAAGACCGCCTCGGCGGCGGAGATCAAGGCTGCCTTCCGTAAACAGGCCAAGCAGTGTCACCCGGACACCCATCCCGGAGACGCAAAAAAAGCCGCCAAATTCCGCGAAATTTCCACGGCGCATGAGGTGCTGTCGGATAAGGAAAAACGCGCGCAATATGACCGTGGCGAGATTAATGCCGATGGCAGCCAGCGTGCGCAGCAACGCAGCTATCAACATGCCGGACAGCGTGCGGGGGGTTCGCCTTTCGGATTTGAGGCGGGCGTCAATGATGATTTTCTGTCGGAATTTTTCAGTGGTCTGCGTGGCGGCGGCCGCCGTACAACCCGCGCGAAGGGTGAAGATGTGCGCTATCGCCTGAATGCGGCCTTTGTTGATGCAGCCAAGGGCGGCAGGGAACGCATCACTTTGCCCAACGGCAAGACACTCGATGTGAATATCCCCGCCGGGGTGCAGGAGGGTCAGCAGATACGCCTGCGCGGCCAGGGCGAACTGGGCCTGGGCGGTGGCCCAGCGGGCGACGTCCTGATCGAAATTACCATTTTACCGCATCCCCTGTTTGTGCGGGAAGGGAACGATATTCACCTGACCCTGCCCATAAGCCTGCAGGAGGCGGTGCTGGGGGCCAAGATCGCCGTTCCCACCATTGATGGCCCGGTCACCATGAATGTCGCCAAAGGGGCCAATAGTGGCAGTAAACTGCGCCTCGCAGGCAAAGGCTGTGTCAAAGCCGGCGCCAAAGGCAGTGCGGTTGCGCGCGGCGATCAGATCGTAACCTTGCAGGTTCGCCTGCCGGATAAACCCGATGCGGCCCTCAGCGCCTTTATCAAGGACTGGGCGCCGGAGCATCCTTATGACCCGCGCGCGAAACTAAAGCTCAATTAAAACATCTCTTAACCATACTGAAACCCGTATGTGCTTGATGTTGCGGGCTGGGCGCGCTAGAGCAGCATGCGTTTTACAGCCCCCCACCCCGGCCCTCCCCACAAGGAGGAGGGAGAAGATCAGAATCCGGTGGTAAAGCCCTTCCCTCTGACACGCCGCGCTGGCGCTGCGGGTGTGGAGGGGTCTGGGGTGAGGTGAGAAAAAGTGATTTAACCTAAAAGTAAATGTTCCAACCAACCCAAGGAAATTCATGCAAATACGTAATATCGCCATCATCGCGCATGTCGATCATGGCAAGACCACACTGGTTGACAAGCTGTTGCAACAGAGCGGTTCCTTTCGCGCCAATCAAAAGGTTGCCGAAAGGGCCATGGATTCCAATGACCTGGAGCGTGAACGCGGGATCACCATCCTGGCCAAATGCACCAGCGTGGTATGGAAGGATGTGCGCATCAATATCATCGATACGCCCGGCCATGCGGATTTTGGCGGCGAGGTGGAACGCATCCTATCCATGGTCGATGGCGTGATACTGCTGGTGGATGCCGCTGAAGGGCCAATGCCGCAGACCAAATTTGTGACCTCCAAGGCGCTGGCGCTGGGGCTGCGTCCGATTGTGGTGGTCAACAAGATCGACCGGCCCGATGCGCGCCAGGACGAAGTTTTGAACGAAATTTTCGATTTGTTCAGCGCCCTGGACGCGACCGAAGAACAGCTTGATTTTCCCTATCTTTACGCCTCCGCCAAGCAGGGCTGGGCCAGCGAAACGCCCGTCCGCCCGGAAGAAACCGAAAATGGCATGGCGGTCCTGTTCGACCTGATTGTTGAAAAAATTCCCGAGCCAAAAATTGCCGATCCACGTGCGGACGCCCCCTTCGCCATGCTGGTAACGATTTTGGAAGCCGATCCGTTTCTGGGACGCATTCTGACCGGCCGTATTGAAAGCGGGACGGTCCGCTCGAACAGCATGGTCAAGGCGATCAGCCGCGATGGAACCAAGATTGAAAACACGCGCATCAGCAAGTTGCTGGCGTTTCGCGGGCTGGAGCGGGTGCCGGTGGAAGAAGCCCATGCGGGCGATATTGTCGCCATTGCAGGCTTCAGCAAGGCAACCGTCGCCGATACTTTGTGCGACATTGAGGTGGAAACCGCGATCCCGTCCACGCCGATCGATCCGCCAACCCTTGCCGTAACCTTTTCGATCAATGATTCTCCGCTGGCCGGACAGGATGGCGACAAGGTGCAAAGCCGGGTTATCCGGTCCCGCCTGATGCGCGAATCCGAAGGCAATGTGGCCATTCATATCCGCGAAACTGAAGACAAGGATGCGTTCGAGGTCGCCGGGCGTGGTGAATTGCAACTGGGTGTTCTGATCGAGACCATGCGCCGCGAGGGCTACGAGCTTTCGGTCAGCCGCCCGCGTGTGCTGTTCCGCGACGATCCCGAAACCGGCAAGCGCATGGAGCCCGTGGAAGAAGCCCAGGTCGATGTGGATGACGAATATACCGGCATCGTCATCGAGAAGCTGACGAGCCGCAAGGCGGAATTGCGCGATATGCGCCCGTCTGGCGGTGGCAAAACGCGCATCACGCTGCATTGCCCGTCGCGCGGACTGATCGGCTATCACGGCGAATTCCTCACCGATACGCGCGGCACCGGCATTATGAACCGCTCGTTCCACGGCTATGTGCCCTATAAGGGCGTGATTGAAGGGCGGCGCACCGGCGTGCTGATCTCCAACAGCCCCGGCAAAGCGGTGGCCTATGCCCTGTGGAATCTGGAAGATCGCGGCGAAATGTTCATCGAACATAACACACCGGTATATGAAGGCATGATCATCGGCGAGCATACCCGCGAAAACGATCTGGATGTAAACCCCATTCGCGGCAAGCAGTTGACCAATATCCGCGCCGCCGGCAAGGACGATGCGGTGAAACTGAAAAATCCGCGCCTGCTGTCGCTGGAACAGGCCATCGCCTATATTGCCGATGATGAACTGGTGGAAGTAACGCCGAAATCCATCCGCTTGCGCAAACGCTATCTGGAATTTAATAATCGCAAGAAGGCGATCCGGGAAGCGGCTGGATAAAAGCCTGGCACTTATAGGATGTTCATGCTTTTCGCCCCCCACCCCGGCCCTCCCCACGAGGGGGAGGGAGAAGATCAGA
>OBEQ010507836.1_pt1 | contig 20031 bp, 23 predicted proteins | sample 1670901 | NCBI WGS metagenome assembly OBEQ01 (sample SAMEA104232315, study PRJEB22302) | groundwater metagenome | biome: forest; feature: aquifer; material: groundwater | place: USA | collected 2011-08-07 | depth 5.4 m
GTACCGAAATAAGCCTCGTCGATCTCATGTGCACGTTTTAAAAGCTCCTGGTTCATATGCCTCCCCCTTTTTTGTGTAAGATACTGCCGTAGTTATAACAAACGTGAAGAAAAAATCAATTACTGCGCCTATGGCGAGACACCTTGCTCAATTTCGGCGTTTGCATCCCAAACAAGCGTCCCTCTGAACAAGCTCGCGGTGCTAAAGGACAGCCCTTGTTTCATGGCGGTGCCCGACTTCAACACTGCGGATGACAGCTGTTCGCACCATTGCTTATTGGCGATAACTTTACTGTGTTTTACACCTTTCATTAACTCATCGACTTCATTGCCGATAACATCCCACACAGTTAATTCATCTAAATCTCGATTTAACACGTACCCACCGTCAATCGCTCCGATAATGATTTTGCAGCGCAGAAACTTATCTTTTATTTTGTGCCATTTGGATACATCCGCATTTTTTATACCCATGTCGTGAAATTTCCTCAGTGCTTCAGGTCCATCTAAGACGCCGCCGCTCTGTTGCTTCTGCCAAAACATTTCGAGCGTCAACAATTCGATCCAATGATCTGACACGAGGACGCCGGACTGATCGAAGGCGTAACTCGACAAGCCCTTGACCAATTGCGCACCCAACAGCAGAATCATCCAACTCAGATAGATCCAGATCAAAAATAGCGGCACCGTGGCAAACGCGCCATAAATAAGTTGATAACTCGACGCGGACATACTCCAAGTGAAAAGGCTTCTGGTCAAAGTAAATAAGGTCGAAGTGACCACTCCACCAATCACTGCTGAACGGAACGGCACGGCACAATTCGGTACCGCCAGATACATCAACGCAAAGGCTGCCGCAGTGAAAAACCAGGGTAACAGAATAAAAAGTTTGGCAAATGAGCCGAGTATCTGATTGCTATCCGAGATTAAATCGAGAGACAACACAAACGTTCGCATCGCCAAGGCGCCTCCCAACAGCAGCGGACCTAAACTCAAAATAGCCCAATACAGCAAAAAACTCCGCAAACCACGGCGTGGATTTTTCACATGCCAAATAGTATTAAATGCCTCTTCGATATTTTTCAGCATCATATAGGCGGTGAGGGCCAACATCACTATACCTACGCCGGTGAGATCTTTTGCCTGTTCCGAAAAACTCGAGAGATAGGTGAGCACTTCACTCCCCGTCGAGGGCACAAAATGTTGGAAGATTAATTTTTCAAGATCTCCCACCACATCTTTAAACATGGGAATAGCGGCAAGCATCACATAGGTAACCGTCATCAGTGGCACCACCGCAAATAGACTGGTATAAGTCAACGCTTTTGCGGCTGCACTGCAATCTTGTGCTTCATACTCTTGCACGATAAAAAGCAGCAGGGCTTTTAAATGTTTGAAAAATTTTTCCATGCATCACTCCTTTGCCCGCGTCGTTTGCTCACTCATTTTGAATAACTAAACAGTGAAACTCCATAATCGAATGGTTACAATAGCCGTGCTAGTAATTTCCCATAACAGTTTCCCATAACACACTCGACCATTTTACCCTGACAACACGCAATAAAGGGGCACAAATGAGGACTTTGCTCTGATGACAACCATCTACCACAATCCACGCTGTGCGAAATCGCGCCAGACATTAGAGTTATTGCGAGAAAACAACATCGAACCCAACATAATCCTCTATTTAGAAGATACGCCAGACCGGAAAACAATCAAGTCAATCTTAAAAAAGCTCGGCCTCAAGCCACGCGATTTGATGCGTAAAAAAGAAACCGAGTATTTGGAAAACGCGCTGGATAATCCCGCGCTGTCCGATGATGATTTGATCCAAGCGATGATCGACAATCCCAAACTGATCGAGCGCCCTATTGTGGTCAACGGCGAGAAGGCAACTCTGGGTCGCCCGCCAGAAAACGTGCTCACGATTATTTGAATTTCATTTAATGACGAACCCACTTATGACAGATCCCTCTACTACAAACTCATCTACTACAAACCCATCTACTACAAACGATGCAACCAACATTTGGGATCAGAAAGTTTACTGGTCACGCCTCATAAGTTTAATCGCTTACGTCGCCATGATATTCACCTTTTTATTCACCAACTTTTTTTTAGCAGAATACCCAGGCTCAGTGCGCTACATACTCTCCGCCGTGCAGATTTTACCGCTGTTAATTTTTATCCCAGGCTTAAAACAGGATTCCCATCGCACTCACACATGGATCTGTTTTTTGATGTTATTTTATTTCATGGTTTACACCGTGGAAGTGATGTCACCCACACGAATCATCACTGACTCAATGATATGGACTTACACCATAGTGATTTTTATTTCGAGCATGATGTTTATACGTTGGAAGAAACGGCAGATTGCCGGATAAACCCGTAGGAGCAGGCCCCCGTGCCTGCCCTTGATTTTCATACAGCGCAGAAATTTGATCAAGTCAAAGGGCAACCACGGGGGGTTGCCCCTACCAGATATTGCTCCCTTTCTTAAATTTGACGAAATTACATTAACCTGTTAATTTATACACTGTAATTAAAATCAGTATATATTCCGTAGAGCGTAGGGGCAGGCCCCGTGCCTGCCCTGATTTTCTTACAGCGCAAAATCTTGATCAATTCAAAGGGCAACCACAGGTAATTGCCCCTACACGGCCATAGAGAAAATATGCAACATCATCAACGCAATCAATGCACTTGAAAGGTTATGATTATTCCCAAAACGGCGCGTATTTTATCACGATCTGCACGCAGAACCGTGAATGCCTGTTTGGAGAAATCGTCAGTGACCAAATGATTTTAAATGATGTGGGGCGGATGATTGAAACGGTTTGGACGGACCTGCCACAATATTATGCAGGTATAGATCTTGATGTATTTCAGATAATGCCCAACCATATCCACGGCATCATTTTATTGTCCGCTGAACCCGTAGGGGCAGGCCCCCGTGCCTGCCCTGATTTCCATACAGAACAGAACCTCAGCCAAAAGGGGTTGCCCCTACGAGAGTAATTTGTGAAGCCGATGGACAATTGCGCGAGATTGCCAAAACATTATCGTTGCCAGATATTGTTCATCGTTTTAAAACGATGACAACTAATCGTTATACGGTTGGGGTAAAGCAAAACCATTGGCCTAGATTCAACAAAAAATTATGGCAGCGCAATTACTATGAACACGTCATTCGCAGTGAATTGTCTTTGCAAAAAATCAGAGAATACATTGTCTATAATCCCATTAATTGGCAAGACGATGATTTGAACGATAATCCACACGTAGGGGCAGGCCCCCGTGCCTGCCCGTCATCGACAGGAGGATTAAGTTAGTTGGCACAGGACGGAAAAGGGCAACCACGGGGGATTGCCCCTACGGAGAATTGCAATGCGTAACACTATCGGAAATTAAAATACCAACTCCTCACCAACCAAACGTCTGCTTCACAAAAGGAATAGTTAATTTGCGCTGCTCCGCCAATGACGCATCGTCCAATTCTTCGAGTCGGTTGAACAGATCGTTAATACCGCGAGCGCTGCGATGCAAAATATAATTGGCGACTTCACTAGTGACTTCGATGCCACGCTCGGTGCCGCGCAGTTGCAGCGCTTGGACTTTTTCTTCATCGCTGAGTGGATGAAGATGAAAGGTTACACCCCAGGCCAGGCGCGATTTTAAATCGGCGAGCTGCACCTTGATTTCGCTGGGTGGCACTGCGGCGGCGAGCAAGAGGCGATGTCCGCTGTCGCGCACGCGATTGTAGAAATGAAACAGGGCTTGCTCCCAATCTGGGTTACCGCAGATTGAATCAAGCTCGTCAAGGCAGATAATATTTTGTAGCTCGAGATTTTCCAAAATGTCTGCTGCAGCGAAACTCAGTACATCACTTAAGGGAATATAAATGGCCGATGCATCGTGCTCAATGGCGTAATGCGCTGCTGCCTGCAACAGGTGGCTGCGGCCAACGCCTTCAGCGCCCCATAAATAGATAACCTCTTCGCCCGCTGCTTCGAGTTGATTTTTTAACGCATAGACCGCCGCCGCATTTTTTGCCGCGACAAAAAAGTTCGCAAAGCTGGCGTCGCTATCGAGCTGAAAGCGAAAAGGGATTTGTTTGGGCGTACTTATCGACATCTTAACATCCAGTGATCGACATTTAGTTATCGATATTTAATTGGTAATTTATTTGTTTACGAATCCCCTTCGAGGAAGATATCAGATTCTTCTTTCTCTTCAGGTTTATTATACAAATTACTGGATTTATATTTTTCATGAGCGAGCCGCACGAAAACCATAAGTACCGCCGCTGTCGGCAATGCTAGCAGCACCCCAGCAAAGCCACCTAATTGGCCGCCAGAGAGTATGGCAAAAATCACCGCCACCGGATGCAGGCCAATACGATCACCCACCAACAAAGGCGTCAGCAACATGCCCTCCAACATTTGTCCTATCCCAAACACCAAACAAACCCCAAGAATATGCCACAAATCGGGAAATTGAATCAGGGTTGCGGTGCCAGCCGCTGCAATACCAACGATTGGTCCTAGATACGGTACGACACTGAAAAGGCCAGCAATCACGCCGACCAGCAACGCAAAGTCCAGTCCAACGATTGATAAACCTATAGAATAAACGACTGCCAACGAGGCCATCACCGAGAGTTGTCCACGCAAAAACGCACCCAAGACCTCATCGCTTTCTTTTGCCAAGCGTGCAGCAGTGGGCGCAATTCGCATTGGCAAAAGTTCGAAAATCCTGGCCATCATCTCGTCCCAATCACGCAGCAGATAAAAGGTCACTACCGGTATGATCATCAAATTAACGATGACAGTCACCATCACCAAACCTGAAGCTGTCATCTGCTTGACCAGTTGCGTTAATATGCCACCGGCCTCCTGCCAGTGTTCGGCAAACGCTGCTTTGAGTTGATCCACCTGAATTAATTCTGTGTTGTGTCTTAAAAATCTTTTTATCCACGGCAGTACATTCAGTTGCACCCAATCTATCATAGCCGGAATCGATTCCACAAAGGCGATAATCTGTTTGCCTAATAAAGGAATAATAATCACTAACATGCCAATTGAGAGCGCCGCGAAAAAACCAAATACAATGGTCACGGCCAACGTTCGATTCAATTTTTTTGTCTCGAGCCAGTCAGCAACAGGATCACCCAGATAGGCGAGCAGCGCCCCCACGAGAAAGGGTGTTAAAATGGGTTGGAGAACATAAATCAGCGCCGCAGTTAACAGCACTCCACAGATCACCATCCAGCGTTGCGAATCAGTCAAGTTTCATAGTCCTTTTGGTTAGTCCTTTAAAAGCGTTTAGGTTGTGAATAATCATTTATCGACGATTTATTTTGTCCAGGCATAATGTAAATGCTGCTGGCTGAGGTGTTGCACCGAGGGTGGCAGCGTTGTCGTAGCAGTGGCTGCGCCATTTTCTGTTGGTAACGTCTCTGCTGTCGAATCCTCTGCAGGTAAAGTTTCTGGCGCGATAGTTTCTTCCGCAAGCGGCGTGAACTTTTTATCCAGGGCAATGGCCTCGCGCAATTGCTCAATCTGGCCTTCGGTTTTTAGCGTTAGAAAGACTTTTTCTCCCTGCAGTTCGACAATCGTGAAATTTCTTACCGGTGCAAGTTTTCCCAGATAGTTATTCAGCGCAGCATATTTCGCAAAACTATCAATCCCGTCGACCTGCAAGAGCACCAAATCATTGGCGCCGCCCTTTTGCGTCGGTGCGATGGCATAATGCTGGACAATACTGTCTGCAATATAATTCATGCCGTGCGCTACCGCATTCGACAGCGAACCCGCAGTATCTTCATAGGTTATCGCTTCACCCTGCAAAAGAATCCATGTGCTCTTCCATAAGCCAGATGAACCCCGGTTTATACGACCCAGCAGCACGGCGTCGGCGTTGTAACGTCGCGCAGTTTTCTGCACGACACTCTGATTAAGATCCCAAACATCATCTTCGCTAACTTCAGTTTGATCTTCCAAATCAAACAGCGGCACGATAAGCGGCAGGCCACGATTCTGCGCCGCCTGTGTCAACTCATCATAGACACCCGTTCGATCGCTATCATTTACTAAGTAACGCCCGCCCTGCTCTTCTTCGACCATTAACCAGATCAGCAACGAGGGTCTATTGGTGGACCAAAGAGGCATACCCGCCTGGCGTAACAGATCTTCAACGGCTGTTTGGGAAAATATAATGTTTACCGTATTTGCACTGTAACTGTATTCCTGGATATAGATATCGGCCTTCCGCAGGGATTGTTTGATGAGTGCATTTGCCAGCACCGTTGACTGACCAGAAACCTTGACCAGAACCTCAGCCAGCAGAGTTTGCGCAGCAGATTTTCGCTCACTAGCTGACTGCGATTGAATTGTCGCGTGACCTTCATAAAGTCCCCTGACCAGCTCTGCACGTGCAAGCGGAGAGCCAATCAACATAATGGCGACCACTAACGACAATAGACAAATCACTGATCTGCAACACTGTCTAACCTTTGATTGGCGAAACGCCATGTAGACTCCTTGCTTGTTTACTTCACCGGTATTCTTAACATCATAGCTAAGGCAGGCACGGGGGCCTGCCCCTACAACGTAAAGCTGCTAATTTTGCTGCTGCGTTTCTCAGCTTTAGGTCGCATAGAAATTGAGCACAACAATAGCCATAGATAAGGTATTTTACGGCCCCGAAAATAAATTGCACCATTAAACCAGAAAAATCAGTTGAACCTAAAAAAATCAATCCCCTCAAAGGGCCTACTTTTGGTGGACCTGGGAGGAACAGTCAACGAGAAAACGGCGTTGCGACAAGCGAAGCGATTGCTGCCTTAAGGTCCATCACCTGCTAGAATAGCGCCCGCCACGATACTTATGGAGCCTAATCTAGCCAATGAACACAAAAAAGCCATCTCTCAGCTACAAAGACGCCGGCGTCGATATCGATGCGGGCAATGCATTGGTTAGCCGTATTAAAGGGATTTCGCAAAAAACACGGCGCCCTGAAGTACTCGGTGGACTTGGCGGCTTCGGCGCACTCTGCGAAATTCCCCAAGGCTACCAGCAGCCAGTGTTGGTGTCGGGCACAGATGGTGTAGGCACAAAACTGCGGCTGGCGATGATGCTCAATAAACACGACACCATCGGCATCGATCTGGTAGCCATGTGTGTCAATGATCTGGTCGTGGCTGGCGCTGAACCACTTTTCTTTCTCGATTATTATGCCACGGGGCATCTTAATGTCGATGTGGCCGCGCAGGTGATCACCGGCATTGGCGAGGGTTGCTTGTTAGCTGGCTGCGCATTGGTCGGTGGTGAAACGGCTGAAATGCCGGGAATGTACGAAGGCGAAGATTACGATCTTGCCGGTTTTTGCGTCGGTGTGGTGGAAAAATCAAAAATCATCGACGGCTCACAGGTGATGGCGGGCAATAAACTGATCGCCTTAGGCTCCTCTGGTCCGCACTCAAATGGTTATTCGCTGATCCGCAAAATTATTGAAGTCAGTGCAGCCGATCTGACTTGCGAAATTGGCGGCAAGACCCTGGCCGACGCCTTATTGGCACCGACAAAAATTTACGTTAAATCGCTGTTGAAACTGATCCAACAACAACAGGTAAATGCTCTAGCCCATATTACTGGTGGTGGCCTTTTGGAAAATATTCCCCGCGTATTGCCTGAAAATTGTAAAGCCGTGCTCGATCTGTCCAGTTGGCAGCTCCCTGCCGTTTTTAATTGGTTACAGCAACAGGGCAATATAGAACCACAAGAGATGTACCGCACATTTAATTGCGGCGTCGGCATGGTGATTTGTGTGCCCGCGGATGAAGTATCCGCAGCGCTTGCGCTATTGAATGCCGCTGGCGAACACGCCTGGCAGATCGGTGAAATTCAAGCGATCTCGGGTGATGAAGCACAGGTTGAAATGATCGGGACGCTTAATAAGAACTCTTAGAGCGCCTAAATAAATGCATTAAACACTCACTGTAGGATGGGTGGAGCAAAGCGTAACCCATCATGAAAAACCGGGAGCTTTGATGGGTTACGCTTTGCTTCACCCATCCTACAAAACTCCTAACAAATGCTTTTAAAAGGTAATGAAGTAAAGCGGGTTAATGTAGAGTACTTCAATAAAAAAACAACAGGACAGATAACATCTATCTATGATTGAAACAAAAAAAATAGTCGTCCTGATTTCAGGCAGTGGTTCTAACTTGCAAGCCTTTATTGACGCCGGTGTAAAGCGGCACATAAATGCGCGGATCGTTAAGGTTATCAGCAACACGCCCGACGTCATGGGTTTGCAACGCGCCGCCGCTGCGGGTATTCCGACAGAGGTGATCAATCATAAAAGTTTTCCCGACCGCGAAAGCTTCGATCAAGCTCTGCAACACTGTATCGAGCAATCGTCGCCCGATCTGATTATTCTCGCGGGTTTTATGCGTATTTTGACGGAAAAATTTGTCCAACATTTTCGCGGACGATTGCTCAACATCCACCCGTCGTTACTCCCTAAATACCCTGGCCTGCATACCCATCAACGCGCCCTCGATGCTGGCGACGACGAAGCCGGTGTCACAGTTCACTTTGTTACCGAAGAGTTAGACGGTGGACCCGCGATTATTCAAGCGAAAGTACCCATCTACTCCGGCGATGACGCGGATATTTTAGCGAAACGAGTTTTGAAAAAAGAACATATAATTTATCCCCTGGCGGCACACTGGTTTTGCCAAAACCGGCTTAAATTGGATAAGGATAAAGTATTGCTCGATGATAAATATCTAGCCAAAACGGGCTATCCGTATATTGAACAATAGGGGAACAGTAGCCGAACAATAGCTGCAGGAAGTGAACTATTTTATCAAGCCTGTATCTGTTATACCTAGGAATGTGAACTCTACCAACAGCTCAAACCATCCCCTCAACCCAAAAAAGAAATCCAGATGACCTTTCATATGACCATGATGTACCTCCGCGTAATACCCAAAATTCTGCTTGGTCTCGCCTTGTTATTGATAACAAGTTTATCCACGGCCAAAGCAGTAACTGCTGCACAAGCAACTGAACCGCAAACAACCAGCCATACTACCAATGCAGAAAAAATTCCCGTCGCCAACAGATTAATGCCCTACAAAGCGCGTTACCAGGCCGAGTTCTCCAATCTACCGGTGGAAGTCACGCGCGAACTCAAAAAAACCTCGGATAAAAATTATCGCCTGCTTTTTCAAGCCGAAGCGCTTATCAGCACGATTGAAGAAGGCAGCGACTTTCAGCTCAGTGAAAACCAACAAATTATCCCTCTCACCTATAAATATTCACGCGCGGGATTAGGTGACAACAAAGATCAAAGCATCGATTACGATCAACAAAAAAGTAAAGCCCATTATGTGGATCATAAGCGCAATGTAACAGTGGATCTGGTGCCCGGCATTTTGGACAAATCCACCGTTTACCTACAGTTGCAACAAGACCTTATCAACGGCAAACAAAAGATGTCCTACCGCGTATTGGATCGGGCAAGAATTCAAGATTTTGCCTATGAAGTTACCGGCAGCGAAAGCCTAAAAACACCGCTGGGCAACATCGATACTGTCATGGTTAAACGCGTGCGAGACGATGACACGCGCACAACAGTCATTTGGTTTGCCAAAAACCTGGGCTTCATCATGGTCAAACTTTTGCAAACTGACGAAGGCACCACTCACACCATGAGCATTGCCGAACTCGAGATTGACGGTAAGAATATCAGCGGCGATAAAATCTAAGTAAAAAAGCATGAGACGGGTTAGGCACGTCTATTTCAAAGCAAATAGGCGTGCCTAACTCGGATGGCTTCGTACATTCATACTTAATGAATATCACTCTACAGCAATTCCTTGCTGTATGTAGAAACAATGTTGACACCGACGCATTCCCTGGTAGTATAGCCAATGTATATACATATAAAGAACCTCTGCGAGGAAATTATGCGCTTAGAAATTCAAAAATGGGGTAACAGTGCCGCAGTTCGGCTAAATAAGACGCTTTTAAAGCAATTGTCTACCGATATTGGTGATAAATTTGAGGTGGAAATCAGAGACGGCGGTATTTTTCTTAAACCTATCCAAGAGCACCCTGAATACAATTTGGAAGAGTTACTCGCCAGCTGTACTAAGAAAAATACCCGACTGGATGATGACGATAAGCAATGGCTCAATGATAGCCCTCAAGGTAGGGAGATCTGGTAACCTATGCCAAGGATATACACGCCGAAAAGAGGAGATATTGTGTTAACAAACTTTGATCCATCAGCAGGCCATGAACAGGCCATGCAGAGACCCGCACTTATCCTTTCGCCTGAAGTGTTTAATAAAAAAATTGAACTGTCGCTCGTTGCTCCTATTACATCGAAAGTAAAGGGGCATGGGTTTGAGGTAAAACTAGAGGGAACGAAGACGGGGGGTGTCGTCCTGTGCCACCAAGTTAAAATGATGGATTTTACCGCCAGAGGTATCAAATTTATTGAAGAAGCGCCGGCAGCTGTTGTTCAGGATGTGTTGGCAAAGGTAAGGTTGTTAGTCAGCTAATAACTAAAAAAGTAAAAGAAACGGGGTCAGCCACCGTCATTCTTACAATCAACAACATATTTCCGAGCCAGTATGGATTCAATTACGCATGCGGTTGTTGGTGCTGCCATTGGGCAATTGGCACTCCCTCCCTCAATAGGCAAGAAGCGTTTAATACTCGGCGCTATTATCGCTTCCCTACCCGACCTTGATTTTATTTTTTATCCCTTCTTTGGTGACCTAGAAGAACTTGCTTTACACCGCACAGCCTCGCATTCTCTTCTTGCAATTCTATCAATTCCTATAATGGTGTGGATTGTATGTTTATACCGACAATATAGAAATCGAGGTTTGCAAGGAGGCGTAACTCCTATCACATGGGCCAGTTTCTGGTGGTGGTGCTTGTTTTCGCACGTAGCCTTGGATTGCTTCACTACCTACGGCACCGGGATTTATTGGCCATTCAGTGATAAACTTATTGCTCTCGATAATCTTTTTATCGTCGACCCGTTGTTAACAGTCCCGCTCATTATTTGCTGTTGGTTTATTTTACGAAAGGATGAGGAACTCTCTCGTCGAAAAGCCGCCCTAATTTCTCTACTTATTGGCGGTATCTACATAGCATTTACTTTGGGTTCTAAGTCAATCGGCATGACAACATTTGAAAATTCCCTTCACCAAAAAAATATCGCGTATGAAAAACTAGTCACTTTGCCGACAAATTTCAATTCAATCTTATGGCGTGGAATTGCCAAAACCAGCGATGGCTATTATGACGGATATTTTTCCGTTTTTGATAACGACTACAATATCGAATGGCAATATACTGCCAGGAATGAACATCTGCTTAATCAAGTTAAAGCCCCTCGCCTATTAGACCTGCTTATTTGGAAGATGCATGATTTCTACGCGGTAGAAAAACAAGGTGCGAGTATCGTTATCAATGATATACGTTATGGAAAGTTGTTAGGCTGGTTACCATCTCCATACATTTTTTCTTACCGCCTAACACCACAATCTAGTGGAGATATTAGTTATGTAGCTGAAACTGCGAAAATCGATCCACGCATAGCGAAAAATAATTTTACTCAACACTTTTTACCACGACTGTTTGGCTACAAATTCCAAGAGCCTAACCATTAATATCAGAGAGAATGGTAGATGGGATCCGTGCGTGAGTTTTGTGGATTATTAAAGCACGGAGATGTTTCCGAGATTTAATAAACCCAATAACCCAAGTCAGGTACCTTAAAAGCTCAAACACCCGGAGTTAACTGCGGAAAATACCATGGCTCAGCATGCTCAGGGATTTCCCAAACAAGCGGCGATTTAGAACTTATTTCTGAAAGTAGACCTTCCTCTTTGAGTTGCGCGAGCAAACGGCGAGCCGAGCGCTCCGGGGCTGCACAGAGTTCTAACGCAAAAGATCGATCAATTTCACCGCTTAAAAATGCATTATACAGAACGAGACCTGCTGCTTCTTTAATTGGCGAGTTAATTTGTGGTACACGCATGTCATTGCGTGCATTAATATAGCTCTGTATTCGCAGGCGCATTTTATCAATTTGCAATAGTTCACTGATATAAGAGACTTGGTCAATTGCGCTATCTAACATGTATTCACAAAACTCGACCAGAGATTTTTCGCTTAACAAGCCTCTTCCATCACGATCACCCTGCCTCGAAAAATCTGCGCGCGATAATAAAATTTTATATTGATCCGAGCTTCGAGCTAGGCCACGACTGAGACACCAAACGCCGTAGCTCTCCACTCCGATAATTTTAAGTGCAATATCCGTAAATAAGCGAGCGACTCGACCATTGCCGTCAGCAAAAGGATGTATCCAAGACAAGCGGTGATGCGCACACATAACGGCAATTATTTTTTTATGACCTTTGTACTGATTCGGATGATAAATATCGCAAAACTGCTGCATGAGAGGTTTTAAATCTTTTGCCGGTGGTGGCACATGCTTACCAACAGTGACCGATCGCTTCCGCCATTCCCCTGGTACTACTTTATCAATCACTGCACCTTTTTCATTCTTAAGTTCCCACAAAGATTCAGGCACGTAATGATAAAATTCACGATGAATTGCTTGAATAAATTCAGGGGAAAATACGGTATCAATAGTCAGCTGTTGTTCGCGTATCCACTCTTGAACCTTTATATGAGCAATCGACTCTAATTGTAAATTTCGTATTGCTACATCTTTGGAAAGATTCCCCATCTGAGCGGCTCGAATTTCATGAGGTCGAGTCCGGTTTCCTTCAATCAAGTTTGAATAATAGGAATTAATTACTGCCATATGCTTGGTAATGGTGGCCTGAGTTTTTTCTGCAATGTTGCCCGCTATTTTTGCAGAAGCAATTGACAGTGTTACAGCTTTATCAGGCAGTGTTGAAGAGTCGAGCGTTTTTTCGCTGGGAATGAAAGGGGTGAAATCGTGGCTGGAAATAGACATAGTTGTAGTTTCAATGTCAGTTTTGGCCGCTTCATTGGCCGATTAATTAAGGTAATAATATGCCTTATATTAAACAAATTAAATAGTTTTTAGAGAAAGTCATTATCAAAAATGGCCGCTTTATTGGCCGCTTACTTTATGTTAGCTTAAGAAGAACTATATGGCAAACCGGGTGAGTCCATATATAGGTTCAAGTATAAACAACGTTGGCACCTATGTATCTCGTTGCAGTACAGCCAATGTATATACATTTAAAGAGGTTCAGCAAGGAAATTATGCGGTTAGATAGAATATGTTTACGTACTTTTTCATGCAAAAATATTTCTAGGTTGATGCCTAAAGGAGAATCAAATGACTAATACATTATGGGGAGGATGTTTGTGCGGTAATATTCGGTATCAGTGCCATGGCGAACCAATTACAGCGGTACTATGCCATTGTCGAGACTGCCAAAAAGCACATGCAGCTCCATCTGCAGCGCTCGCATGTATGCCGCCATTAAGCATCACCATACTGCAAGGCTCTCCAGCCAAAATTGAAATGAATGCAGCCAGTGGAAGCAGAACCTTTCGAGAGTTTTGCCCCAAATGTGGAACGCACTTGTTCAGTGGTAGTGCTGGTTTCCAAGAATTCCGAGCTATAAAAATAGCAACATTAGATAACCCGAGTGTAATAAGTCCTGTTGCACATGTATGGGTCGGAAGCGCTGTCGATTGGGCCAATATTGATGATAAGTTGCCTACATTTGAACATCAGCCAGAGATGAGTGAACTTGAAGAACTTTGGCAAAGGCGTAGTCAAAGAACTCTATAACTAAAAATACAGTTTACGTTTCACTAAGTAAAAATTCAGATTAGAGCAACAGAGTCTGCTTTAATTTCTTGGTGCAAACAGGTATTACTGTCTTGATCGAGGATACAGACATAAAGTGAATGTGCATACAGATCAATACCGCCGCAATAGTGATGTGAATTGGTGTAAAATCTCATTGGGCCTTCTCCTTTAGTGTTTGGCGACATTACTAGCCTACCCTACAAGTGGTAGGTTGGTAGAGGAAGGCTCAATGAATATCAAAACATTCAACGGGACCCAACAAGCCAGTGGGTGTTATGCATAAAAATGAGGAATTACGATTGAATACCGAATTGAGTATCGCAGGCAAAAAACTATTATTTTGGGGAGCTGTACTTTTTCTTGTTGGGCTGTTGCAGGGTGCACTAATCCCGTACTTTCTCAATTCAAGAATGGCATTGTCAGCTCATTTGGCCGCAGTTCAGAGTGGTATGGCACTCATGCTATTCGGGCTAATGTGGGGGCATTTGGCGCTGCGGGAGAAGTGGCTTAAAGTTACCTACTTTTCGAGTATAGTGAGCATGTATACCGTCTGGATTGCAATAACTCTAGCGTCCATTTTGGGTGCGAGTAAAGCATTACCCATGGCTGGCAGAGGCTTTTCTTCAACCCCATTTAATGAAATGATCGTGGAAGTCATAGTTACGGCTGGTGCGGGCCTCGGCATCATCTCAGCAGGCCTAATTGTGCTGGGTTTATATAAAGGTCTAAAATCTAAGACCTAATCAATGGCTGCACAGAAAGTCAAAAGCGCCGCGCCTCTTCACTTTACAATGGTATGGGAGTAATGAATTGATGAAAAACGAAGCCGTACTACATTTTTTCTGTGGTAAAGCAGCAGCCGGGAAAACTACTTTGTCTAAGCAAATTGCTTGCGCACAAAAAGCTATACTCATCAGTGAAGATATATGGCTTTCAAAATTATACCCCGATGAAATTGAATCGTTGTCAGACTATGTGAATTATTCCGCACGTTTAAAGATAGCTATTTTTGAACATGTAACAAGTCTTCTGCGTAACGGTATTTCTGTGGTGCTGGACTTTCCAGGAAATACAAAAGATCAACGTTATTGGTTTCGAACATTGTACGAGAATGTAGGTTGCTCTCATGTTATGCATTACATTGAAGCAAGTGATGCTTTATGCAAACAACAACTGAATAAAAGGAATCAAGAATTACCAGACGGATCTTCTCATCTCTCTGATGAATTTTTTGATCTTGTAACTTCGTATTTTCAGGTTCCATCTTCGGATGAAGGTTTTAATATAGAGAAGTACGCAAAAAACTAAGTTCGTGGGGGTTTGGCAACTTAGAACATTCAACCAAGCAAGGATCAAAAAATGAAAGCGGTTTCGAAAATAGACCAGGCCCTCAAGATTGTTTTGTATTTGATATTTAGCGTGGCGTTGGTCTCTGGCATCAATTTATTCGTAAATGGTGTAGCCGGTGTTCCCGGCTTTCAAGGTGCTGTTGATCCGGCGATTGATAATGAGCTAAGATTTTTGTCTGCTTACTGGATAAGTTTCGGCTTTTTCTGCCTATCCGTTGCCAGATCAATTGAATCAAGTAGACGCTTTATTCCCTTTATAGCCTTGGCATTCTTCTTCAGTGGTATCGGTAGACTCATTTCCTTTCTTAATGCTGACCAAACAATTTATTTGTTTGTAGCAGTTATGTTTGCTGAGCTGATCTTACCTGTAATAATTCTTGTAATGCATTATCAGCAAAGAAAAGAAATGTTGCTCAAATTCGCATGAGAGCGATGAAATCCTTTCTTCAAGACTATGAAATAGGAAAGAAAGAAGGCCGCTATATTGAGGCAAGCCTTCCAACAATCCCTTTTTCCCCAAGAGAGTTTGATATCGCGCTATGCTCACATTTTCTGTTTCTATATAGCACTCAAGTAAGCCTTGAATTACACATTGAGGGTATGCGAGAGTTATGTCGTGTTTCTAAAGAAGTCAGAGTTTATCCTTTAATTACACTTGAGGCTCAAGCGTCACCACATCTAGAACCTGTTATTGACGCAATGTTAAAAAATGGGCTTGTGGTAGAGCTAAAAGAAGTAAGCTATCGATTCCAAAAAAATGCATAACAGTTCAGCGGACCCAACAAGCATTGCGCGATTTGCCCAAATTCGCTGTCGTTAGTCGTTCAGACATAGGTCGCTTAACTAAGAACGTTAGACAAAAAATCGGAAAAATTAATGTACGTATTAATCAACGGGAACAAACTATTCTTTGACGTTGACGGTACTGGTCTAGAACCTAAAGGCCCTGAAATGAAAAAGAAGCCAACGTTATTTCTTTTGTATGGCGATCCGTGATCAGATCATTCGTTGTTTCGGCCATACGTCTCCAAATTTTCCGATGTTGCTCAGGTGATATATCTCGACTTTCGTGGCCAAGGTCGAAGCGACAGAAGCTCTTAAGATTATTGGAACATTTCGCAATGGACTGATGATGTGAAGTGTTTTTGTGATGTGCTTAATATCGAGAAACCAATCGTGCTAGGGTGCTAGGACATTCAGTGGGTGGCATGATTGCAAATTAATGGGGTCGTAGCGATTTTCTATTGATCAATTAATTGTTTGATTTAATTTTTCGGGAAACTGGTTAGTGAAAAATCGCTACGACCCCATTTATTGCCACCATTTATTGCCATCTATTGCTTTCCATTTATTGAAGGGGAAAACATGAACGTAATATATGAATTCACAGAAAAACAAATTGAGCAACTTCATGCCCTATATCAAGATGAGTGGTGGAGTAAGGGGCGCTCTTTGGAAGCAACGAAAAGATGTATATTAGGTTCTCAACTATGCATTGGTTTGGTTGACGAATTTAATCAACTACAAGGCTTCGCAAGAGTAGTTACCGATTTTACATTTAAGGCATTAATATTTGATGTTATTGTATCGCCAGAGTACAGAGGAATAGATCAAGGGAAAAGATTAATTTCACTGATAAAAAAGGACGTTAAACTTAAAGAAGTTGTGCATTTTGAGTTGTATTGCCGGCCTGAATTACAAGAGTTTTATAAATCGCTAGGTTTTTCAGCTGACATCGGCGGCATTCAGTTGATGAGGCTAAACAATGCATAACAAAGTGCTGTTGTCGTGAAGAGGTCAGGATTGTGTTATTGTAATATTCGCTCCTAAACCGCCTCGGTCAGAATAATAATACAATTACACAATCCTGACCCCTCATATGCTCGAGAGATATCTTATGCGCATTTTAAGTGTTCTGATGTTGATGGCCTTGACCGCCAGTTGTGGTATCAAGCCACTCGCAACCAACCAGTTAGTGTTTGATTCCAGTCGCACCGGCAATCACGAAATTTTTGTGATGAATACTGACGGGACCAGTGTCGAACAGTTAACCAAAGATGCTGCCTATGAAAACTGGTGGCCACGCATCTCCCCCAATCGCACGAAGGTGCTGTTCTACCGCTCCCCCGCCGGTAATCCAGAGAACTACGGCGAAGCCAGTTTGTGGCTAATGAACGCTGATGGCACGGGGGTCACGCAGCTGCGCGGAAAAGGCAGTAACGGCTGGGTGCTTCAAGGTCATGGCGAGTGGTCGCCCGATGGCAGCAAGATCGCGATGTTTGGCAGTGCTGGTTCAGCGCTTGAAATCTTTGTCACCGACGCCAAAGGTAAGAACCCGGTGCAGTACACGAACAGAGGAGGTATTAATACCGACGTGTCCTGGTCGCCGGATGGGACCAAGCTCCTGTTTAACGGTTGTCCCGACATGCCCTGTGTGCCGGACAACTACGAAATCTATATGATGTCCGCAACGCCATTCAGTGCGGAAACGCGACTCACCTTTAACACTCTGGCCGATTACGATCCTTACTTCTCACCAGATGGCAGCAAGATCGCTTGGTTGGTGAATACAGACCCGACAGCGAACACCTTGCCCATATTTCCTTACACAGCCTTAGGCCGATGGGCCATTAGTCTTGCAGACGCGGATGGCAGCAACGAAATTTATCTTATCGACGACGGCAACATCAATAGCAAACCTGCTTGGAGCATTGACGGACAGACTATTTTCTTCCATCGCATGGTGCCGCCGGACTATCGCTTTAGGGTATTTCGCATTGGCAAAGATGGTTCGGGGATGACTGAGCTTAGTATTGGTGAGCACCCGTCAAACTGATTCACAAGAAGCAGATGGTTTACTCAGTCTTAATTGACGGGTCGGGCTCGGCTTATTGGGCTTATTGAAGTCAGGAAAAAGTATCCAACATTAAGCAGACATATTCTTTGTCGTTTCTGTAACGGTGTCAGGCTCGGGTTACTTCTGAGGAAAAATAAATACCTTTTTCCGGTTTATTTTCATGATAATTTCCAATGAAGGGAATTAATGAATGAGGTTGTTGAGATTGGGCTCAAAGTAGAAGATCAAAAGGTAGTGCATAAAAGTGAGCATTACCTTCTTTGAAAGGCAAAATATGTTGGCCAGAATAAAATATGATGCCCAATTCAAACTGCTTGCCGGCGAATTCCGCCAGCTTTACTAAGCCTTTATAATCTTGGGTATTGACACTGGCAGAGCCTTTTACTTCTATGCCAATGATTTTTGAGTTGCTCGTTTCTAAAACTATATCAACCTCATTTTTTTGCTTATCTCGATAGTGATATAGTGAAACCACTTCTTCAGCCCATGTGCTATGTTTGCATAGCTCCATATATAAAAGATTTTCTAGCAGTCCACCGTAAAACTGGCTGCTCAGCAATTGTTTTTCGTTGCGAATTCCCAGTAAATGACAAGCCAATCCAGTGTCAATAAAGTGAAGTTTAGGCATGGTAATCGCCTGACGCTTCGCTCTGTTCTTGATATACGCAGGCACGCGTCGCACGATAAACATTAAATCCAGAATTTCGATGTAGGCTTTTATCAATTTGTCGTCCAACCCCAAGTCATTTGAGATGCTGGCATATTTCAGTAAATTGCCGCATAAGCCCGCTAAGTAAGGCACGAGGGCTTGTAATTTGGAATGATAATCGCCCCGCGCTGTGTAGAGACTTTCAAAATCTTTATAGAGTCTGCCTTCCATGTACGATCTAAACCAAATTTGCTTAGCCCGGTAACTTTTGCTTTGCACTTCAGGGTAGCCGCCGTCTAATATAATTTGTGCAAGTCGCTCACGGCTAACGAACTCCGTATCTCGTGCTCGAAAATCACCAGCCAGGATATAGTCGACAATATTTAAGGGTTGACCTGTAATCTCAGTAATTGATAAAGGGTAAAGCTCCAGCCTAGCCATATGGCCAGGCAGCGATTCCTGTGTTTTTGCAGAGCGAAAGATATCTGCCGAACCCGTCAATAAAAACTTGCCACGTTCTCCAGGTTTCATCGCATCCGAGGATTCTTTGATGGCTGGAATTAAGCAGGGGGCATATTGAAATTCATCCAATACAATTTTCTTTTGTTCAAGCGAATGGACGAAACCATGGGGATCATTCAACACCGACTCTAGTATCGCTTGATCATCTAAAGTGATGTACCCCATATTCTGCTGATCTGCCACCGTACGCGCCAATGTTGTTTTGCCCGCTTGTCGAGGACCAGTGAGATACACGATACGGAACTCAGTGAGTAACTCGGCGATTAATGGCGCTAACTTTCTTTGGAACATTGTGGTTTTTCGACCTTTCAAAAAAACAACAGACACAGATAAACAGATTAGGCGTTAGCCCGAGAAATATCAATACTAAACCCGAATTATATTTATCTCTAATCCGAATTTTATAAGCTGTAATTTAAACCGTAAAGCGTAACTTGAATGTCAATTTAGCCTTAGAAACTCTAAAAAAATGAACAACGCTTTGGAAATCGTCATTCCCGCGAAAGCGGGAATCCAGTTTTTCACCAACATTTCTGGATTCCCGCCTTCGCGGGAATGACGGAGTTAGTTGGGCTTAAGTAAGTGCCATTCATTTATTTAGACACTCTTTAGTGATCAATTGTGAAACTCAGGGGTCAAACTCAGAGTGAACTCAGGGGTCACCCATTAGCCGCTCCCCGTCAATACCTCATAGCTATCCATCGTACTTTTATTGGAGATCTTTAAATGAAACGATTTGTTTTTCAAATCGTTTCATTTAAAGATCCACCAAGCGAAGCGCGGTAGTCTTGCATA